>Ga0115554_1002242_pt1 | contig 13399 bp, 14 predicted proteins | sample COGITO_mtgs_1104_3_FD_87283 | JGI IMG/M metagenome (GOLD analysis project Ga0115554, IMG submission 87283) | Pelagic marine microbial communities from North Sea - COGITO_mtgs_110404 | ecosystem: Environmental > Aquatic > Marine > Epipelagic | place: Germany:Helgoland, sampling site Kabeltonne... | reverse complement strand
TCTTTTCTTTTCTTAGTTTGTTTGTTTGTTTGTTTGTTTGTTTGTTTGTTTGTTTGTTTGTTTGTTTCGCTCGTTGAGTGAGGGAGGGAGGTTCCGCTGACGACGGTGTGTGTGTGTGTGTGTGTCAAAGGTCAAAGGGCGAACAACACGCACGCACACACACACACACACACACACACACACACACACCCGCACGTACGGTACGCAGGGGGAGAAAGATAGAAAGGTGAGAAAGACAGGAAACAGAAAGAGAGAGATTAGAGAGATAAATCTCTCGCCAAGATGGGATGGAGGTGTGGAGGGGACGGACCGGGGGAAGGGGGCTTGCCTCGCCTCGCCTCGCCTCGCCTCGCCTCCTATCTCTCTCCCAAATCCTTTCTTTTCTTTTCTCTCTCGGGCTTTCTCTCAGTTCTCTCGGGAAGAAATTACGGTGGAGGGTGTTATTTTTTGGAATCTATCGACGCCTCTGACGCATCAGGGGAGCTCGAAATGAAATGAAAAACGATCGGCCTGTTCACTGGGGGGAAGTGAAACGAACGAAAAAAACCAGAAACAATTTTTTTCCGTTAAATATTAGTTTCCAGCCTATTTTTCGACTGCCCATTGCTCAAATAGTCCCAGACAAACTGTCCGATCATATGGCGAGCACGCGTAGTGAAAGGGGTCGTTCGAGACCTCCCTCTCGCTCCCCCGCCCCCCGTTCCCGCCCTGGTTCTTCCGTCCGTTCCAGCTCGTCCCGTTCCCGTTCCAGCTCGTCCCGTTCCAGCTCGTCCCGCAAGAGCCCTCAATCCGTCGACTCCTCCGCGTCCTGGTCCAGCGGGGTCGGATACCTGAGCTCGGTGGGTCCGGTGACCGGGCCCCTCTTCCTCATGGCCGTGACGCCCGTCTTCGCCATGGTGATGGTCCACGTGAGCAAGAACCTGGGGGGGGACTGGTCTCAATTCTGGGCAATTGCCTCGGCTCGATCGGGCTCGGGGGGGTCCGGGTCGGTCGTGGGGGTCGGTCGTTTCCTGTTGGAGATCTGGCCGTCGTGGAGGGACCCGACGGCGCTGAAGCTCATCTTCAGCTTCTTTGCCTTTGAGGCGTTTCTGACCAAGGCGGTGCCGGGGGACCGGTTCGAGGCGACCATAACCGCCGCCGGCAACGTGCCCGTCTACAAGGCGAACGGGCTCTCGTGCTACTTCATAACGCTCGTCGCTCTGCTCGTCGGCACGAACTACGGGCTCGTCAACCCCAGCCTGGTCTACGATAAATTCCCCGAGATCATAAGCTCCCTCAACGCCATCTCCCTGGCGCTCTGCTTCTGGCTCCTGGTGAAGGGCGACCGCACGACCGACAGCGGGAGCAACGGGAGCGTCGTCGTCGACTACTATTGGGGGGTCGACCTGTACCCGAAGCTCTGGGGATTCGACGTCAAGCAGATGACCAACTGCCGGTTCGGCATGATGTACTGGGCGGTGGGGATCCTCTGCTACGCCCACAAGAACATGGAGATCAACGGCGGCGTCGTGCAGTCGGGGATGGCGGTCAACGTCGTGCTCCAGCTCATCTACATCGCGAAGTTCTTCCACTGGGAGATGGGGTACATGTGCTCCATGGACATTCAGCACGACAGGGCCGGGTACTATCTCTGCTGGGGTTGCCTGGTCTGGGTCCCCAGCGTCTACACCAGCCACTCCTTCTACCTCGCCGAGAACTGCCCCGACGTTTCCCCCCCCCTCGCCGCCGGCATCCTCCTCCTCGGCTTCCTCGCCATATTCCTCAACTACGACAGCGACAACCAGCGCTACGTCTTCAGGCAGACGAAGGGGGAGTGCACCATATGGGGGAGGAGGCCGACGTATATTGTCGCCACCTATTTGAGCGGGGGACGGAAGAGGACGAACTTGCTTTTGACGTCGGGGGTTTGGGGCATGAGTAGGCACTTTCACTACTTGCCTGAGCTAACAGCTGCGTTCATGTGGAGTTCTCCAGGTTAGTAGTACATATATTTCTAGATGTCGTATTCCTAGATGTCGTATTCCTAGATGTCGTATTCCTAGATGTCGTATTCCTAGATGTCGTATTCCTAGATGTCGTATTTATAGATGACAATCCTTTCATCCCCCCCCGTCCCCTTATTATCTAACCTCCCTCCCTCCCTCCCTCCAGCTCTGAACACAAGCTTAGTTTCAGCTTACTTCTATTTCTGCTTCCTGCTTGGATTGTTGACGGACAGGGCTACGAGGGACGATGACCGTTGTTTCAACAAGTACGGAGCGGACTGGAAAAAGTACAGGGACGTCACTCCCAACAAAATTCTCCCCAAGTTCTGGTGAGGAGTCTGGTGAAGAAAAGGAAGGAAGGAAAAGTGACTCCGACTACTCGTGAAATAGGAAAGTGAAAGAAAATAATATTGGCCGGCGGGCTGATGGGACGAAAAGCTGTTAGGAAGATTACTTAACTTTAACTTAACAAAACACGAGCTAAAATTAATTTACTGCTAAGCTACTGACTTTGACTTTGTCGACCTTATCGAACTAGAAACTTGTTCACAAATATAATTGTGTATTGTACTCGATGACGAAAAATTTCGCCTTAGAGTAGCAGCTTTTGGCACTCCAACAACCGAGTTCTTCTTGGTTCAGTTGCACGCAATTCTCCCCCGCGGCGGGCCCTCCAGACTCTCCGCTACAAAAGTTCGAAAAAGGTGAGTCAACAATGCTTTTGCCGTCGAGAAATACGCTCCCGCTGAACCATTCCAGGCATTTTTGACCCTTCAAGTCGACGCCCCCTATCCAGGCAGTATCACCACTGACAAATCCGGTAGCATTGGCGACGAGAGACTTGACGAAAGTGTTCTCCTCCTCCGATTCGATCGATGCCAAGTAAGCATTCTCGGAATTCAGGCACCTCAAATTTGCAATCGACAAGGCTTCCCACCACGTGACACCGTCAGAATTGTCCACCCCAGTCCAAGCGATCTGGTAAGAGTGAGAACCGAAATAGTGAAGCGGAAGGCCAAATGTAAGGTCACCGACTCGACTACAGTCGATGCCACTGACCTCATAATAACGAACGCTCTCACCCTTCGGAGGGGAATTCGAGTGTTCCTGAGCGGCTCCGTTGACGGAGGAAACAAAAAGAGCAAGCAAAGAAATAAACACAGCAATCCCGCTCAGAGCAAGGAAGGAATTCAGTGGGTTCTGATAAATTATTCGCTTTAGGCGAAACCCCAAGGGGGAGAGAGAGTTTTCACCGTCGTCGTCTTGGAAGTCGTCACCGTACAAGTCAGCGCCGTGGCGAAGTGAGTACTGCAGCTCAAGGTTGTTCAAAAGAGCAGTTTCACCCTGTTCAGCGGTTTCAGAGGGTTCGTTTTCGGTCAAAGCCGAGAGAGGTGTGTAGTGCTTTTGAGGCTTGACAATGTTGCCATGATTGGTATCAATCCGGGGAGGTTTATATTCCTCAGACTCACTGCCACCCGCAGAGGCATTATGATAAAGGGGTGATGAAGAATTCTCCCTCTCCTCCATGGCAGGAGCGGGTTCCGGGAAACGGACTGGGGTGTACAGGATTGAAACTTCGAAAAGAACACCGGAACAAGACTGGTGAAAAAAAAAGAGCGTCTTAATACCTTGAAAATTAAAATTGATACCAAACTGCTGCACAATGGACTCTCCAGGACGGACGGACAGAAGAGAATAAAAATCAGATGCACACAGAGGAAACAACAAATCACCCAAATCATTTTTTTTTCGAAAAATGAATTTAAATGAATTCTCACCTGATAATTGATAATTAACACACCTCTCGGACCCACCCACCATCCCAGCATCAGTCTCCTTCTTTTTCACGCCAAATGAATCCCATTGCTCTTTGTTTGACTTACAGCGCCGCCTTCGTTCTCTCACTTTATGTCCTGGTCCCACCTTCTGTCCGCGCGCTTCCGCGCTCTTCTCATAGACAGATCAAATATAGGATGTTAGCATGCACGGTTACAACGATTATGGCAATGTATTATCACATCAAAGTTGAAACCCCCCCCCCCTTTCGCATGGGCTGCTTCAACCCAGTCCCTGTTCTGCATGCAATGTCTTTGTTCGTGGGCCCGTTGGTTTGCCTTGTACTGACGGGACTTAGCAGTCCCAACTGTGTAACGAGGAAGGGTATAATGGCAAATAATGTATTGGGAGCATTCCTGGCGCATGCTAATCTGGAAAATGGCATGACGATTGCAAAGTTTCGGGATTTAGTTGTCGGGCCTTTGGTAGAGGAAATTTTGTTCCGCTTCATTACTTTGCAGGTGATTAATTGATCGATTGTCAGGGGCGCGCATTTTGGCCCAAAAAGAGCTTATTAGTTCGTTCGTTCGTTCGTTCGTTCGTTCGTTCGTCATTTTGCTCACACTCATTCTTAATATTTTCGATATTTTCAGACGCTGGTTGCAAACACAACTTTAACACCCTTAAAGATGACTTTCTTGGCCCCAACCTTTTTCGGGTTAGCGCATGTGCACCACGCCATCACACAGATCAGAGATGGCATTGCCCCCGCGAAAGTTGTGATCATAGGGACGATTTTCCAGTTTCTGTACACGTATCTGTTTGGAATGTTTGTCAGCTATGTCGCGTTACAGGAGATGGTAGGGGGTAGCAGCAGTGGCATGGGGTCATCAGGCAATCTCTATGAGTGCTTTGTCATCCATTCCTTCTGCAATTATATGGGAGTCCCAAACTTGGACTTTTTGAGACCCACCCACGTTGTTCATTGGGCCAAGGTAAGAAAGTAACAGGAAATAACAAACCTATGCGGAAGAAGATGGGTCTGAGTAGAATAGATAGTAGTAACGAACAACTAACACAGCGTCCGTCGGCAGAGAATAATCCAGGTCAGCTACGCAGTTGGAATATGTTTATTTTATCTTGGATTCAAGTACCCTTACGATGCTTAGTTTTAGCTATAGAAAGAAATAAAAGTAAATGCAGACTGACTTTCCCTCCCTCCCTCCCACTTTCACTTATGGTAAGTCAGCTAGTGACTTGGGAGAAGGGGGCGGAGCGAGGTCGAGCTTTACAACCTTTCCATACCTCCCTTCTCCCTGGCTCATAGGGTTCTTGCGAGCGAAAACAATTATTTTCTTCGGTCCCTTTGCCGCCTTTTTCGCCGCAGCTTCACGCTCCATAGCAATTCTCCTGCCTTCGCTCACGACAGAGCCGAATTCTTCCCTCTTTGCCCCCTTGGTCGTCGGAGCTGCAGCAACGTCATCATGGACATTTTCATCGGCGACATTTGCGCTGCACGACGCCTCAAACTTATTCTTGTTCCGACTCACAGTATTTCCAAATTCGCTCGGGCTAAATATCTTCGCTTGGACCTTCTCAGCATCGCCAATCTTCATCACAACATTTTCATCGATTGAATTGAACTTTGCCTTGTTTCGCGACACAACATCAGAGAATTCGGAGGGGCTGAATCCCTTAGAAGTAGCAACAGGCTGCGTCTGAACGTTTTGATCGCTTGACTCGAACTTATTTTTGTTTCGGGAGACGACGTCAGAGAATTCCGACGGGGTGAACGCCTTTTGGGCAAGAGGCTCAGCCGCCTGTACAAATGCGGTGGGAGTGAACACTGACTTTTTACGAGTGATCGCATCGCCGAATTCGGCACTATCGACCCCCTTCTTCACGCTCAGCTTCACCTTCTGCTCAACTTCCCGCTGTAGCTCAGATGTACGAGAGGTGCGAGGTTTGAGCTCGCCGCTTTGTTTTGGCTCGCCGCTTTGTGGTTTAATTGGTGTCATCGGGGGTGTAAAAATTACTCCAGAGGTAGCAATTAGTACAATGTAAACTCTATTCCAGGTTTGATCTACGAAAAATACCAAGGCCCTAGTACAGCAGCTGAGAAAAATTTGCTACCGGTGGTAACTCAATTTCCTGGAAATTTGGGAACATAGAAATTCTTAAGAATTTTATCGCGATCACTACACCTCTATCAATGAGCAAATGTAAATCGACGACATATTAGTGTAGAATCACACCTACTCTTCTTCGAATTTCCCGGGCCCGACATCACTGCATATCCCTCCCAACGTGATGCGCAAATCACAATCCACGAACGATATTGCCGCTCTATCTGCGATTACTCATGGGATAGTACACGCAGTTTCACTTCGGACACCTGAAAACGCACCTGAGACTCCTCTTCCCCTTCCTGAGCCTTCTGCATTCGACGATCTTGAAAACGGAGACGACGAATACTATTTTTGCGGCTATTCGGCGGGATCATCATACGAGGAGCCGCTCAAGGACAATGCCATCACCCCCCATACCTCGAGAAAATTAGCTACTCTGGGATTGTCAACGCCTCCTAAACCATTACCGCCATGGAACGAAAGCGCTCTGAGCAATAGCCCGAGGCTTAGGAGGATGGACTCATTTAGCAATTTTTCAAGTCTCAAGGGCACAAAAAGATTGACCCGAAGCGCCAGTTTTGGCTCACTTGAAAAAGCAATGATAACAAAGTCTTCCCGGCGAGTTTCATTTTCCACACTCTCCGTGCGAGAGTACGCCCTTACACTGGGCGACCACCCTTCTTGCTCTAGAGGCCCACCGATTCAGCTTGACTGGAGATTCCGCAATCTTGGTAGCATCAACATTGATGTCTTTGAATCTGGGAGGGAGCTGAAGGGAGGACGTCGCACCCGACGGCAGCTTTACATGACGAAAAAAGAGAGAACGGCCAAGCTCACTGACCTTGGCTTGACAGGAAGGGAGCTGGACTCATCTGAGAATGAAATAAGGAAGGTGAGTGAGTGTATAAAGCTTTTTGTGCGGACAGAAAAAATACAGGGGAGCTAACACGACTCTCGACGCGCGCTCTACACTTGTAATGATCCATTTCTGCGAAGATCAAATCACAGCGCCGCTCCAGCACGATTCGGTCTCAGCTTCCCTCTTACAACTTGGAAGTCGCGGCTGAGTCTGCTGTCCGAAAGATAAAACGGGTATTCAGTAGCAAGGAGGAGAAGCGTCTCCGTCGAGAGGAGAAAGCCAGGGTCAAGGAGCACTTGCGTCAAGATAAGATGAGAAGGGAGGAGGATGTTTCCGCAGGCTGCTGGTACTATCAACCCGATGGGGTCGAAACTGTGGCGGAAAGTAGTGATAGTTCAAACATTCATAGCAGGTGAGTCGTTAATGGCACGGATAATTTGTACTGCGCTGAAGAATCCTCTCGCAAACTACCCTTCCAATTCGACTCTAATGATGCGTCGTTAACACAATAAGCAGCGATAGCGGCAGCGCTGACTCCACAAGCGATTTGGACATATACGACGACAACAATGGCCTCAATAATAGTAATTGCGACGACAATGACACGGATGAGCCAGATTTGTGTGAGAGCGGGAAGGTTTTCAAGAAGGCAGCAAAGTTCGCCCCGGAATGAGGGAATGTTTGGGACGAGGGAACGATTTTAGGTCTTTTCCTTTTTTTGAATGATTTTTGGATGTTTTTGGGCTAATACGAAATCCATCGGCGGAGGGGGAAGAACATTTCGGTGTTCGTGCACGAGAGACATTTTTGGGGCGCAATTTTTGAGAGAGACGGGGGCGCAAGACATTTTTGGTGGTGCAACACAACACATGATGATAATTAATTCACAGACGAAAGTTATTTATTTACATAAATGTCACTTGCACAGTACTTATTCAACAATTTTAACACACCAACACCAACACTTTATATTTTCTTCAACCTGGCAACCAGACCCTCATATCTTTGTTGCTTCCTGATGAGGCTGCTCATAGTCTGTACTTGATCAAGTTTCTGGCACCAATGAAGATCCTTATCGTAAGGTTTTGGCCACATAGGCGGCTTGTGACTTTCTCTGACCTGCTCTAAAAACCTTTTCTCTTCCGGAGGCAATATCGTACCTTTAATCAAGATGGGTTTATCATTCCTGCTCCTGAGCCCACCCCACCTCGTGTGAACATAATTGTGCATGTGAGCCCCTGCTTTGTAGCTATCCAGCGGAATCGAAGTAATGCTCGTTGCCGGCGCCCCCGTAAACGTTGTGTCTTCGTACCTGTCTCTCATTTCCTTCTTCTCATCAAAATCTTTCTTGAGCTTTGCTAAGAGTCCCTGGTAGTCGGAAGCGCGATTCGGGATGTTGCCCATAATTGGACCGGCGCGATTGATGCTGCTGTAGCCTGCAACGGTCTTGTACACGTGCGGGTCCTGGGTCATATCGAAGCGGTTGGAAGCAAGGAGAGAACCATCACTAAAAGACTTGTTCATGGTTCTCGAAACTCCTCCCTGGCTCATGGGGGACTGGGGACCGTCAATGACATTCGTATTGGTAGCGTTCATGGTTGTATGAAGGTTTCCTGTTGACTTAGAAGCACTTAGACGGGCGCGATCGCGGTCCATTTCTATAATGAATTCATGTAGCGCTTCCTCAAGTTCGGGCAAGTCAAATGTACCGCTTCCATCCGCATCGTAGATGTCCTTGTTCGCGACTAGCCACTGAGTGAATTGCTCGTACTCGGAACCCTGAAAAAAACGACAAATACCATCTATCTCCAATTTACCATCTTCCACCATCATTTCCCTGTTCATTCATTTTTGCGTGTTTATGACGGTCGTTGCATCAGGTGTCAGTCAAATGAAGTTTTTTTGCTTGGTGCTGCTGCTATTGAAAAAGCCTCATCACTGTCAAACACAGTCGCACAACTATAGGACTTACCTTCCCTTCGCCATAATTTTAGCACTCAAATCTTTCACATTGCTCATCGGTGTTATTGGAATCTTCCCGCTGAAGGCTTTCTTCCCAAACTTTTGGTATCTCCTCATGAAGCCGCTAAATTCCTTGATGGTGACATGCCCACTCCCATCTGAATCAAACGTCGCCCACAGCAAGTTTAGTTCTTCATCACTGATCTCCGTCTTTCGAATTTTCACCTCTTTCCTAAGGACATGTTCCATCTCTGCAAAATCCACTAGCCCGGAAGAGTCACGGTCATACTTCTTGAAGAGCTTGAACCACGATCCTCCCAAAGATATATCCGTGTGCATCTGGTGCTCCATTCGACGACAAACAAAATCCACTACCCTCAACCCGTGGGAGGGAGTGAACGAGGAGTGGATTGCTGGGCGAGCCAGGTTGTCTGTTTCTGGCTTCGTCATTTTTTTTCTGCGTCTTCTTGGGGTGATGTCTTGGTGATTGGGGGGTATAAGGGTGACAGGGAGCCGGCAGAAAGAAGACAGAGAAGGAGACTTTCACTTCAGCACAGAAGAACTTTTTTTAACTCAAGGAATTAATACTTTGACCTGTAGTGAGGTTGTTCAGTTATGGAAGTTGGGTGTCGTTGTCGAGATTGGCCGGGTAAAAATATATCCTGATTTAGCTCCTAAATCAGTGCAATAGTAGCTGAAATAAATCAGATCGAAGTTCAAAAATCAACTTGATTGACTTACATTGTAATAAATTGTCCGTAGTTTTGTTTAACAGCAACAACGAGGGAGGCGCAGAACTGAAGCCAAGGTCATAACTTGAAACAGGTCATACAAGTCAATTATATTGGAGTTTCGTTGATCCCGCAAGATGTCTCAGTCCAGCACTCATAGGCCTTACCCTCCTCCCAACCCCCTACTCCATACTCGCATAAAGCAATATTCACAACGTCTCAAGACAAAATCCAAGGAGTCAAACGCTCCATCAACTTGGCCTGTGAACCCAGTCACAAGCGTCAGGGTCGATGGATGGGAGAGAGATCTTAGGAAGAGAGGGGGCCGGGAGAAAGGGGTAAATGAACAAAGTGCAAACGAAGTGTTGCCTGATGGATATGTGGTTCCCCTGGGTGATCGGAAGGCGGTTGTCAGGAGCTTACCCAACGGCGTCTGTGTAAGAGATACAGACATGTACAGAACTAGTAACTTCATGAGAGATCCAAGAGAAGAAAGGGAAATAGTTTTCGGCGCAACTGGCAGCGGTGGCACTAGTGGTGGCGTGCTCTCTAAAATCGAACTGAGGAGAAGCAAATTGCGTGAAGAGAGAGATATGATCGACGATGAAATCATGGACAGGAAATTCAGAGAATCTCTGCTACCTCCAACAAATTTGCAGGAAGCAGGGCAGATGACGTACACCCAAAACGGGAAACCTCTATCTTCCTCAACAGTTAGACAGAGACTTAATCCAAATGTGGGATCGAGCAGCTTCAAATGGTCAACAAGCTTCCAGACTAACCACAAGAGGGACTTCTCTCTCCCATTTGGGGAGCAATTTAACGATCGCCTTTGGGCGAGGAGGCTTACTGTTGTAGGGGGAAGAGGGGGGGAGTTCAGTAAGACAGTTGGAGGGGGAAAAGGGTTGAGAGTCGTCGATAAAACAAAATTCATCAATTACACGGGGTGATGACGAGAGGGGTGATGACGAGAGGGATTATTGTGTTCAGTTGTATTGTTGCACTGTTGCAGTAATGTAAAAATTGGCAAATTACTTTATTGTCGGATCTCCGCTTACTTACATCATACTTGACTAATATCGCGTTCCCTTGCCTTTCGGAGAGCTGCACTTTGGAATTTTTGGAGAGGCCTTGGGAATTCACAATTTTGATGATAGGGATTGAAAAAAGTACTACTGTGCGATTCCATACACACAACTCTTACTTCACCTCTAAATAATCTACGAACACTTTCTATAACACGTGAGCAGCAAGCCGTGAAATGTCATCATCGTCTTCCTCGGATGAGGACATCGATTGGGAGGATGGTGACGAAGGAGAAGATGACTTCACACTACCCGCACCGTTCTCTTTAAGTGATGGCAACGGCAACGGCAACGGCAACGGCAACGTCAATGTCAATGGTGGTGCGAGGACAGGTAGCATTTCTGTGAAATTATCGGAGCCCCCTCCACCACCTTCTCTGAGCACTTCTTCCTCTGTCAAGAAAAAGCGGCGCCAATCGGTTACGGCGAAAACCTTCGCACGGAGATACCCAGAGTTACTACCTACAGCCCTGACCGTGCACCGCTCTTTTGTGGCGGCAGCCGTTTCTGTTGCTGTATACAATTCTAAAATCTCGTCGGACACCTTGGAGTTTGGGAAGGTGCTTTCTACACTTCCGAGTGACTACGATTGGGGCGGGGATGGGATAGGGGACCTAAAGACCGCATTGGACCTTTTCTATCGCCGGGCTGATCGCAACAAAAAACGGAAGCGCGCGCATCGTGAAGAGGGGGGGCAGCCGATGCTCTCGGCCGCCCGGAATCTGTGCGTGTTTCTCCGCGCGCTTAATTTCCGTGTGCGCTTGACCGTGAACATCGCGCCGACGAGGAAGGATGACGTGAGACAGTTTATCGACGGGATGTTGGTTAGGAGGGTTTTGGGTGGCGTCTTCAGTTGCGAGCGGAATGTGGTGAAGATATTGAGCAAGTCGAAGAAGAAGAAAAAGAAAAGCGAGAATAAGAAGGGGAGGGAAATTGCCGAGAAGAACGTAGACGTATCCGAAGGCATTGAAATTGACCATTCACATTTTGAGGGGGACTCTGTCGGGGATGAGGCCTTGGGAAATGATGCCCCCCTACTTGCTTGGGTTGAAGTTTTCATCGACGAAAGAAAGAAAACCCCCACTGGAAACGATGGGAAACTAAAGCGGAGCTGGATCACAATTGACCCCTTTAACCAGACTTACGGTAGCCCGATGTCGATCGAGAAGCTTCTGAAAAAATCCGATGCAGCCTCATCCTTCCCTGACAGGCTTCCCAAGGACATGAGAGGTACGGTAGCGTATGTCGTTGCGGTAGAGCATCGTGCTGTAGAGGACGGAGGGACAGAAGAGGAGGAGGCTGAGTTGATCGTCACGGATGTTACAAAACGTTACGCTAGCTCATGGTCGAAATCTTCGTTACTCAGGGACGAACATTTCTTTAAGGGCTGTTTGACAGCCGGGAAGCAGTTTTGTGGGAAGAAGACAATGGGAGGGTCATCTTCAAGTATGCCCATTTCTCTCTTAAGTGACGATGACGACGATCACGACGGTGAAGCGACGAAACAGGAAAATAGTAGCGGAGGAGAGGAAGAAGAGGTACGCACTATGTTCTACGTGATTACGCTCAATTTTCAAACTCACTCCCTAACCATCACTCATCGCCAATGTGCCCGCCTCATCGCAGCTTTTACAGAGGAGGGAAGAGATGCCGACGTCAAAGGCGGGATTCAAGGCGCATCCTTTCTTCGTACTCCGTTCATTCTTGCTCTCTACCGAAGTCCTGCACCCCGACGCGGTTAAACACGTCAAGGGGATCTTCAAGGGGGAGCCAGTTTTTTTGAGGAAATTCGTGTCTGTCGCCATGCCCGCCAAGAAGTGGTTGTATAATAGTAGAAAAGTCAAGGAGACGGAGCTTTCTCGCGCAGTAAAGGTCGCCAAGAAGAGAAAGGCGCCCTTGGCAAAAGAGACAGGAGGGGGTGGGAATTTCCAGGCTCTCGATTCTTACGTCAGCAGTGGCAAAGGTTATGATCAGCAGCGTGAAATCGCACTTGGTGAGGCAGAGGCGGAGCGGATAAAGACTGGCGCCGAGGAAGCGGTAGAGACGATAGATCTCTTTGGGCGTTGGCAAACAGAACCATGGAGCCCAGAATTCGTGGGCGAGAATGACAGGATCCCGACGAACGAATTTGGGAATGTAGAGCTGCGCTTGCTCAATCCTGGTTTGGTTCATCGCAGCGAACCGAGAATGGCAGCTGTCGCAAAAAAACTTGGAATCGAATACGCGCCGTGTCTGGTAGGATTTGATGTGGCAGAGGGACGGAGCATACCGCAAATTGTGGGAATAGTGGTCAAGGAAAGGGACTCAAAGTTGATGAGCGATGCTTACGAGGAGACACTCGCAATAAATTTTGAGAAAGAGGTTAGCAAACGTGAAGCCAGGATACTGAACAACTGGAAACGCATCGTAGCGAAGATTTTCATAGTGGACGAATTAGATAAAGATTTTGGTAGAACCGAGGATGGGAAAAAATGAACTGAAAATTGAGAAAAAAGAAAAACGGTTTCCCTATAAACTCTCATTTTTTTGGGTGCGTTTTTTGCACTTTTCACGGTCGCGGTGGTGGCGGTGGCGGGGGGGCCTTTCCGATCCCTTCCGGCAGCTTGGTGCCGCTCTGTGGTAACATGGAGCCAACTTTTTTCGATGGCGGTGGGGGTGGTGGTGCGGCCTTGGGCACAGGAGGTGCGACTGCTGTCTCCGTGACGCTTGCTCTCTTGGGTGGAGCGGGGGGGGCAGCCCTGGGCACCGGGGGTGCGACTGCTGTCTCCGTGACGCTTGCTCTCTTGGGTGGAGCGGGAGGGGCAGCCCTGGGCACAGGAGGTGCGACTGCTGTCTCCGTGACGCTTGCTCTCTTGGGAGGAGCGGGAGGTGC
>Ga0115554_1002239_pt1 | contig 13403 bp, 8 predicted proteins | sample COGITO_mtgs_1104_3_FD_87283 | JGI IMG/M metagenome (GOLD analysis project Ga0115554, IMG submission 87283) | Pelagic marine microbial communities from North Sea - COGITO_mtgs_110404 | ecosystem: Environmental > Aquatic > Marine > Epipelagic | place: Germany:Helgoland, sampling site Kabeltonne... | reverse complement strand
TTTGTCTTCTTCATCGAATGATGATGAGAAAAAATCTCACTCGCGGTTGCTTTCGTAATCTCCCACGGCAAAAGAAAAACCGCGAAAACGTGCAAAACAAACGCGATCGGAAACGTGATCAGAGCGAGAGCGCACGTTCGTAAGATCGAGAACAACACCATCAACACGGAAGAGCTCTTCTTTTTCTTCTGTGATATATTCGTCAAAGTCGTCGTCATCTCGTTACTTTTGTTCGTTGTGTTGTTTGCGAAGAAAGGAAGAATAAAGGAAGAAGAGATGAAAACGTTTGAAATTTTTTTTTTTGTGGTTCAGAACACTTTTTGCAAAACACACGTTGGAGGAGAGTTGTGAGCACTTTATGAACCTTTTGAAAATGTACGCACGAGTGGGCCTCTGAAAAACGTCAGACGTCGGTATTTTTATCTTGTGACGACAGAAAAAGCGAAAAAGGAAACATCTTCGTTCAAGAAACGCTCCATTCATTCTCTCTCGCGCACACTCTTCAAACAGACAGATTTTGTTGAGATATCAGGTTGTTTTTGTTTTTGGTGTCGCGCGCAAATTGGAAGAGCACTGAGAGATACGACTAAAAGAAAGAGAGAGAGAGAAGATTGAATTTCACCTAAATTTCATTCATTTTGCGCCGACACGATGACGACCGATTTTGATGATGATGATGATTTTGACGATGACGATGACGGAGCGAAGAAGACGGTGGAATTGATTTCAGAAGGACCGCAAGCTTTAACGGGAGAAGAGAAGACGCCGGCGCCGACGCCTCCTCTGGTATATGATAATACTATTAATAGCAATAACGTGGAACCATCATCGTCACAACCAGAACAACAACAACAACAACAAGGTAATACTAAGGATGACGATGATGATGATGATGACAATGATGATCAGAAAACGAATTGTCATCACCAAGAAGAAGAAGAGAAGAATAAAAAGAATAAAGAGTTTCCAATCAAATCGAAAGTGAGCGCGAAGGCGTCCTTCGACGGTCACTTGCACCCGGCGACGGTGGTTGAAATTCAACGAAGAAATTCAACGAAAAAGAAAGACTTTGACGACGGCGAAGGAGAGATTGAAAAGTATTACATTCACTACGATAAGTTTGATAAGAGATTGGACGAGTGGGTGAGCGCAGAGAATGTGCACGACTACACCGCGGCGGGCGACGGGTTATTCGACGAGAGCGAGGCGCAAAATGGAGGCGTCGCTGGGAGCGCGAATAAAATGATGACGACGCAGACCAACGGAGCGGTGAATACGAACGGAGAATCCACGCCGCATTCGGCGACGAACCCATTGTTATCGTCAAACAACAAAAACTCCCACAGCGAAGGAACGACCACTCGGAAATTGACGCGAACCATGAAAAGAAGATACAACGAAATTCACAACGTCGACGGCGTCTCGGTGGAAGATTTACCTCGAATCGACCAGTTGGCGGAAAAAGAGCACGAAGAGAAGACAAAAATGAAAAATATTCAGTGCGTTCAGTTTGGAAAGTACGAAATGGACGCGTGGTACTACAGCCCGTACCCGGAAATTACCGGCCAATGCGACATGCTGTACGTCTGCCCGTACTGTATGAAGTACATGCGCAAACCGAAAACGATGCAAAAGCACCAGAAAGAGTGCACGATCACGCACCCGCCGGGGAAGAAGATTTACGAACACGAAAACGCAAACGACGAACAAACCACGATTTGCTTCTGGGAAATCGACGGGAAAGAAGCCAAAACGTATTGCCAGAACCTTTGCTTGGTGGCGAAACTGTTTTTGGATCACAAGACGTTGTATTACGACGTCGAGCCGTTCAATTTTTACGTCATGACGGAGTGTAAAAGTAGTAGTAGCGATACGCATAGAAATAGCAACGAGAAGGATACGATGAAGAAGAAGGATAATCGAGTGCACGTCCCGGTCGGTTACTTTTCAAAAGAAAAACAATCCGCGGAAGAGTACAATTTGGCGTGCATTCTCACCTTGCCTTCGCACCAACGAAGAGGCTACGGTTCTTTTCTCATCTCCATGAGTTACGAACTCTCGAAACGAGAGGGCAAATTCGGGACTCCGGAACGACCGTTATCCGATCTCGGTCGAGTCAGTTACCGGTCGTATTGGTCCAAACACATTCTCGAAGCCATGAGAGGGCACAAGAACATGAACGGGTTGACCGTCCGCGATTTGTCCATGAAAACTATGTTTCGAGAAAGCGACGTGACTTCCGCGTTGCAAAGCTTAAACTTGTTAAAATATTGGAAAGGACAACACATAGTCTCCGCGACGCCAAAAATTGTCGAAACGCACTTGCAATCGTTTTCAAAGACGACGACGACGAACAGAAGTAATTTGCGATTCGAACCGAGCTTTGTGACGTGGCAGCCATCCGCGGCGTCTGAACCTTTGGGTAATAAAAAGAAGTGATTGACGACGACGACGAGAGCGCCGCTGCCGAACATATACGCGTTCATTTTTATTTTACTCTATTAATAATCTAAAAAGCTACAACACCACCCGCATCTCTCTACCACTCGCTCTTTCTACTCTCCTCGCTCTCCGATAACGATTCGCCGTCGGAAGCCTTTTCTTTCCTCCTCCTCCTCCTCTCCTTCTCTTTCTTCACCAACATCTTCGCCCTCTCGCAATCCAACGCGACGCTCGCTTCCCGCTTCTTCATCTCTCGCAATACCTCCTCGTTTTGTTCCGTACGTTGCTTCTCCAACGCATTTTCCAGCTCGTGTTTCCTCACCTCTTCTCGTAACTGCTCGCATTTCAATTCCATCTTTTCCATCTGCGTTCGCATTCGCGTCATCTCGTCCTCTCGCTCCTGTTTGTCTCTTTGTGTTATTCGTGTCAACCTTTCTCGCATTTCCTCGAGATTTCTCGCGCATTTGCTCGCGATTTCTCGCGCGGAACGTTTTATTTCTGCGTTCTCTTCGCGTAATCTTTCGATTTCTCGAGAGGCGAGGAGCATGAGGTTCGTTTCATCGTCGTCTTCGTTTACGTTTACGTCGTCGTTTACGTTCGACGGAGAAGCGAACTTTGGAAATTCACCGACAGTTTCACCCCCCGCAGAAGCATCATTCAGCAAGGAATAGTCTTCAGGACCGACACCAAAATTACCACCGCTCAAAAAAGAAGTCGTCGTCGTCATTCTCTCTTCTTCTTTGTCTCCTTTGTCTTTGTCTTCGAGCGCGTACGAGTACAACAACAAATGGAGTTTCGGGAAAGATTTCAAATTCTGAATTGGAAAAAGTCTCGTCACTTTACTTCCGCACGCGCGCATACACAGCAGAGTAACACTACTTTTAAAAGAGAAATGACGAAAAGCTTAAGCGCAGCAAAAGCGTGAATATAATTTCGTTTAAACCGAGAACGACCTGACAACACCACCGAGAAATGACGACGAGAATACGAGACGAACTGGAGCGTTCGTGGCCGAAGAACAACAACGAGATGATGATGAAAATGACGCCGCTCCGGGCACTCGCGGAGAACGCAAAACGCGTCCTCGCAGAGACGAAGAAGTTTCTCGACGAATTCGATGAGGATGGAATCAAAGACGATGATAAAGACATCGACCGCGCGAGGAAAGAGATTGAACAACTCGCGGGAGAGATGCGAAGCGAAAAAGAGGACGTGGAACTGTCCTTTTATTACCACGGAGACGAGGAGGAGGAGGAGGACGCTGTATCGTCATCGTCTTCACTAAGCGAGAGGAAGAAGAGGAACACATTCGCTGAAAAGTTCTTAGGTGGGTGTTTCCCGGGTGGAGTGGAGGTGAAGAAAAATGTTGCTGCGACCGCCGCCGCGGCGCTGCGGATACGCGTCTTCGATCGATTTTCATCATCATCATCATCAGAAGAAGAAGAGGAAGAAAAGTGGATGACGGATGCGATCGAGTTCATCGAGAAAGCGAGGAAATCGAACGCGTTTTTGATTATAGAAAACTGTGGAACGGAAGAGAAAGCGCGGGAGATACGCGCGGAGTTGTATTCGGGCGCGATGGCGTTTTCTGCGAAAAGGAGCGAAGAGGAAGAGTTTGTGTTTTGCTTGGAAGGTGGGATAGTTTTGGAGGATGAAGAGAAAGGAGCGAATGCGACATACATTCAGGAGGGAGAGGAGAAGAAGGAGAACGGGAAGAACAAGAACAAGAATGAAGGTGGCGGATTGTTTGCGTCGGGGTCGGAGGATAGCGATTCTTTGTCGTCGGATGAAGAGGACGTAGCGAGGATAGAGAGATTGAGCATTAATAATATTAATGATAGAGATATAGCGACGTGTAAACGTGCGCAGGCAAACATTTCGAATGCATTCAGAGCAATGTGCTTAGAACGCGCTGAAAGTATAGCGCTGAGATATGCGCCGATGAGAGAAAGAATTTACGCAAAGTTGAAAGAAAAAGCAAAGGCAAAGAAGAAAGAGGAGAAGGAGAAGAAGAACAATCAACAAAAAAGATTTGACGTATCGAACGACGAGCCGGTGAGAATGCCGGCAAACGCCTCCTCGCCGCTGGTAAAAAAGAGTAACTTTCAGATCATCGAGAACAATAACGAACTGGCGTCTGCGAAAAAAGACGGCCCCGGCGTCATGAGCTTTCTCGATTGGATGGGAGGCGATGGAAACGACGAGGTTCCACTGAGCGAGCAAAAAGGCATTTCCTATCAATCGAAAGCAGATGCAGCGAGAATAAAGGCTTTAGAAGCAGCTTTACGTGAGCTAAACCCAGACCATCCCTTGTTGATGTTCTGTCCGGCGCCTAAAACTTGATTGTTGTGAAAAATACATAATTCAAAGTACTACTGCTAAAACTACCCAGTATTATTAAAACTACTATATCAAACTATGTTACTACTCGTTCATGGCCGCTCTCGCGCTCTTCATCTCGTTTATGCACACCCTCAAATCTATCTCGTCCGCGGTGAACGCACACCCACCAATACTCACCTTCACTCTCAAATCAGGCGCAGTGAGGTCTTCTCCCTCCTCCTTTTTCGTCCTCGTTGTATCCACCGCTCTCGCGACAATCTCCCACGAACATCCTACTTTTCCATAATCATTTCCTTCTTCATCTCGTCCGATTCGAATCACTTTCTTCAACATACATTCCCTCAACTTATCTTTATTCTCCCCGTACGGGATTGCGATCGCGTCCGTGTGTTCCTATAAAAAAATGTCATTAATACGTTTAAATACGCGATGTAAAGTAAAGCTCACCTTTGGCAAACCCAACTGCTCCAATTCGTTCCTCAATTCGTTCGCATCTAACTCGTACCGAACGGCACCTCGAACGATCGTTTCGATTAAACTCGTACAAATTTCGATCGTTTCTCGACTGGTCGTTTCATCCGTCAAATCTGTTAGCGTGAGCGGTGGTGGTTTTGGTGGTGGTGCATCCGCGTTCTCCTTCTCCTCGCGTGCATCTTCCCCTAACGACGACGAGACGATTCGCGCGCAAACTACTTTGGTTAAAAGCAACACGCGAACGCACGTGAGTTTCAGCGATAAGACTTGGGTGATGTCGTTTAGGAACTGCGCGGTGGGAGGTTGGTCGCCCAGAAAACGCGGGCGCATTATGTGTATTATGTGTGTGTTTATTATATGCGCGCGACAGATGTTGTGGAGTGCGGGAACAAACAAACGCACCCAAAAACAACAGTTTCTCCGCGCAACCGCCTCAATCAGAGAGTCAAAGGCGGGCGCAACAGACGTTACCCAGATACCCGAAGAGCACTTTGTATAATATATAAATACGAGCAGATGGCTCTTTCATTCGTTTAAAACATATCTATGTAACATTAGTATTCCTTTCTTTTCATACCGCGAGAACTACTACTCTCTTTCTCGTTCAACACGCGCATCCTCATTTTTTATTCGTCCAATTCCTCATCTTCTTCTCCCGGCGCTTGGAATTCTCCTGCATCTGAAACGGAAACATCCTCTCCGTTATCCAAAGCCTGATGTTTGGACTTATCCGCCACCGTTTGTTCCAACTTTCTCGTCGTTTGTTCCAACGCTTGCATCTCCTTATCCAACGCCACTTGCGCCTCCTTCACTTCTTGCTCTCTCGATTTCTTCTCCGTGTTCAAGTACCCGATGTACGAGTCGTACGTCTTTTGAATCTCCTCCACCCTCAATTTATTCAACTTCTCCATCTCCTTCACCAGCGTTTCGATTTCTTGCGCCATGTCTTGCACCTCACTCTTCAAAGACGCAATCTGCTCTTCGTTCTCCGCAATCTGCTCTTCCTTCGCCTCCAAAGTATCCTCCGCTTTCGTCAATTTCCCCTTCGCCGAATTCAAGCGTTCTGTTTTGCTTTGCAACGCTTTGCCTCGAACCGTCGAGATGAGTTTGTTCACCATGGCATTTTTCTCCGCGGCTTGCCTCGCGAGCTGTTTCGCCTGGTTCGTCGCCCCGAGTCCGTCGATTTCTTGTTTCAAGACTGCAATCTGTTTTGCGTTGTTTTTTCGTTCGTTCAATTTGAATACAGAGACATACATCATCATCGAGAACACGAGAGAGAGAGAGTTAAAGAAGTTATTACATATATGCGAGACGGCGCAAAAGCGCGCAAAGCGCGTATTTTCCTCTCGCTTTCGATCTCAGAGAGGACACAAAGCGTCTCCGAAGAGTCAAAGAATATTCCTCCTCCTCCTCCGAGAGAGCACAAAAGCCGCCAAATCACAGATCGCGCGTAGGAGTAGTAGTCCTAGTCGTGCACGTGTGCTTTTAAAAAGAACGCGCGCGTTTTAAACGCGTTCGATGATGATGACGATCATGAAGATGATGATGACGACGAGAGCGCGGGGATCCAATCCGGGGAAAGAAGTCGCCAGAAAAGCGCGTAAAAACGATATAAAGATGCACCACAGAAGATGCACTTCACGAAAACAACAACAAAAACATAATCAATAGTATACCTCGGCGTCTTTTCTGGCGAATTCTTCGTCGAATTCGTTTTGCGGGAGGTACCCGAGCGCGGCACAAACTGGTGTGCACATGATGATTTGAGAGAGATGTTCCTTTTCGGTTGGTTGTTGTGAAGAAAATTGAAGTGTTTTGACAGACAAAATACACACAAAATAGAAGTAAACGCACGCTATTAATCTACTCTTACTACGCATCTTTAACCTTCAACTCGTAGAGACTTTCACCTTTTTTCGCGGCTTGCGCTCTTTTGGGACCGAGTTTATCCATGACCGCGTAAGCGACGGTGGGGCAAAAATGGACGCACCGCGAAAGGAACATGACCAGTTTCGGCGCGAGATGTATGGAGTATTGACCGAAACTGGTCAATTTGACGGCCATTTTAGCGACGGTTTCGACTGGTAGACGACCTTTGGCGAGACCTTTTGGGTGGTTTTCGTTGACTCCGGTCGCGTTGAAGACGACGCGCTTTTTGCCGTTAAATCCAGTCGCGATTGGGCCCGGGTAGCAATTGGTCAACGTGACGTTTTTCGCCGTGTGACCAATTTCCGCTCGCAAGGAGTCAACGTATTTTGATAACGCCGCTTTGGAAGCCGCGTAGGAACTTTGACCAGGAGCTGGACATATCGCCGCCATAGAGCTTATCACGCACACGTGACCTCGATTCCTTGCAATCATCGAAGGCAAGATGTTTTTCAAAACTTGAATCGTCGACAGAGCGTTCAAATTGAACAACTCTCTCTCCGCGCTTTCCGTCACATCAAACGCCGACGCCGATTGCGATGCTCCGGCGCATAAAAACGCGTAATCGCAACAGTACGACTTATTATTATTGCTATCTCCATCTTCTTTTTCATCATCACCATCATTAAAAGCCTCGCTCGCCGCCTTGGCCAACATCTCCGCGCTCTCTGGTTTCAACGCGTCGAAAGCGACAACCTCGACCGCTTTCGCCCCATTTTCCAAACACTTCTTCCCAACTCCTTCTAAATTCTTCACGTTTCTACTCGCCAATACGACGTTCGCTCCAAACGAGCTCACGTAATAGGCAATCGCTTCCCCCAACCCTTGCGAAGCGCCGGTGATTAAAACCTTCTTGTTCGCAAACGCCTCCCTCGGACGCCACGGGAACGTCGCGTACGCCAGATACGATTGGATATCCACCGGTAACGCGAAAGCCGCGAGTGTTTTCACGAGAAGCGCACTTAACGCTATTTTGTTCATCAGAATGATTACTACTATTGCGAAACCACTTGCACCACTTGTCGTTGTATTCGCGCTGAAGTACGCGCAGTTACACAGTAACGCGACGAGTGCGAGCAAGGAGGCTCCTAATTCGTTCGTCACCCCTAAAAACGTGTTCATAGTTTTCATCATCGTCGGGAAAGCTTTCCTTTTCGAAGCAGCAGTTTCGGTCGTCGTTTCTTCGGTCGCAGCAGCGGCAACGACAGAAAACGCCGGGGCCTTATTCGTCGTCTTCTTCTTGCCAACACCAACAACAAAACCACCTTTGGAGCTTCTTTGTTCTCTTCTCTCAAACGAAGAAGAAGAAGAAGAAGAAATAAAAGAAGAAGAATTTCTCCCGGTGGTGCTCGTCACGATGATACCAAAGCTGTTCTTCTTCGTCCTCTTAAACACCGATGATAAAAACGTCGTCGTCGTCGTCAAAGAATAGTAAGAGGCGCAGCGCGTGCACAACATTTGTGAAAGAAACGTCTCGTCTTTATTAGGGGATTTTGTCTCTTGTTTTAGGGTTTTGTAAAACCCTAAAACACACGGCAATGCAATTCGAAGGAACACGTTTCCGTCTTCTTTTCTGGAATACACAACACAACACCAACTAAACATTATTGAGAGATGACGACGACGTCGAAAACGCTTTCCGAGCGCGAAGAAGGAGGAGAGAAGACGAAGAAGTTCTTTGTTTTCCCTCTCGTTCCGGTGAACTCGTACGCGTTGGACGAAGTTTCTTTTGTGAATGCGAGTTCGAACACCACGAACAACACCATCACGACTAAGAATGCGACGAACGAGGAGGATGAAAAGAAAGCGAATATGTTGCCGATATTTACGCTCCAACCTCTCAAAAAACAACACAACACAGACGACGGCGAAAACAACAACACCTTCATAAAGAAGTACGGCCAACCGACGTGCGGGATGAGCGCGGACGATCGCGTGTTTGTCGGTACCAACCGAGGGAATCTCTTGCGGGTGAATTTCGTGGAAGGAAGGACGGATGTTTTAGGGTTTAACAACACCTTGAAAGTTGTGAGCGAAGAAGACGAGGAGATGATGTTAAGAGGAGGAGCATTCAATGATAACGAAGAAGAAGAAAAGAAAGAGGATTTAAAAGAAGGAACGACGGGGAGTGTTGGTGAAAATAAAACGGCGAAAAGGAAAGGACTGGCAAATTTATTACTCGCGCGGAACCCGTTGGGAATAAACGCGAATCAGAACGAGATTGGAAAGGTCGTGTGCGCGAGAGGGGACGCGTGCGCGTTTACCGCCAAGGACGGAAAGACCGGGAAGGTGGTAGAGACGCATTATTTAGGTGGACAAGACTGGGAGCGGTCGAAAGCAATCGGGAAGTTGAGAGGGGTGAGCGTGAGCTGCGGGTGCTGGGCGTCTTCGTCTTCTTCCTGCGATGGTAGCGACGGTAGGGGTAGGGGTGTTGGTGGCGAGGAGGGAGAGGAGGAATCATCGAGCGATTCCGAGGACGAAGGAAAGACGACGACGAGAAGCAGCTACGAGAAGGATTACGATATGGATGACGACGACGGCACGAATGCGCCTCGAAACAATAACAACGCGAAGAAACCGAAAGCAGCGAAGAAAAATCTGAAGGGAGAGAAGAAGACGAAAGTGAAGCGCGAGTTGCTCCTCGGGACGTCCACCGGGTCCATCGTGTATTTAGAATTAGAAGAAGACAAAGAGGATTGGAAACGAATGCGAGAGATGAAGTGCGTTCCAGTTCTAGATATTCCAAAGGAAAGTGGGTTGAGTGAACCGATTGTTGGCGTAAAATTGTATTCGACGAAAACGACGAGTTTGACGTTGTCGCGAGAGCCACAAAAGCCTGCTTTATCAAAACTCTTGTCGAGCGGAAAAAGCAATAACGTAGACGACGGGCAGAAGAAGAAGAAGGGCAAAACCAAATTTTATTCGTTAATGGTGGCGACGCCGTCGAGGTTATTTTTCGTGAAGAAAGAAGCGCGGTCGATCGAACACTTCTTTGATGAGTTGAAAAAGAGCGAAAACCAAGCGCTTCTCGAACCGGTGGTGCGCATGCCCGTGCGAGCGTCGACTTCATCTTTAGCGACGAAACGAAACGCGTCCACTGAAGAGATCGTGTTTGCGTGGCTCACTGGAGCGGGAGTGTACGCTGGATCCGCAGACGCGTCGGCGAAGGAAACGGACAACCAGGCAAAGTTACTCCGAGATCACTCGTTGCTGCCGTTTCCCACGAAGAACGCTTTGCGTAAAAAAGAAGATTCTTCTCCAATAGGTTTGGCACTTACCGATCACCACGCGGTGTTGACGTATGCGGATAGAATTGCGTGCATATCCAGACTCACCGGTGAATTAGCTCAGCTCTTACGTTTGGATGAAACCGCGGACGGTATAGTTACCCGAGAAAGCTTAATCGCCTCTAAAGTCGTCTTTTGCGCCACGGACGATATCACGGGCGTTTCGTATTTGTGCACCGATAACGGCGATCTATCCGAAATCGCTTCCAGAGACGAAGCGAGAGATGCGTGGAGATACTACTGCGAACGCAACGAGTTTAAGCGCGCGTTACAATGCGTCGGTATGGACGCGAGACGACGATTTGAAATTTTTAAAACCAAAGCGGAAAAAGCGTTCAAAGATCGCGAGTACGAACTCGCCGGTCAAGCGTGGGCGCAATGCGAAGAGATGGTACCGTTTGAACGCATCGCTAAGAAATTTAAAGACGTCGGGTCATTACATGGTTTAATCGCGTATTGCGTCGGAAGGTATGAAAAGCTGAATAAAGTCGCGCTTCTCCCGGGCGGCGGTGTTTTGGTTTCCGGTATCGCGAGCGGCAAATCCGAGACGAGCGGCGGTAAAGGCGCCGCGAAGAAAAGCGGTAGTAACATAAATGTCGATGGAGGAGGCAAAGACAACAAGAATGCTCAACAAAAATCTGCCGTTGACGAAGATGCTGCGAAACGCTCGATGCTTGCAAACTTCCTGGTCGATTTACATCTGAGCGCTATTCAAAGAGCCGAAGAGAAAGGCAAACACGTCTTGGAAACGCGCTTAAAATTTGCCGCTTTCCTTCGCCAATTTAAGCGAGATATCGACACGCAGCTGACGAAGAGAAAAATAGAGAAAACTAGCGATCGCGATCTCGAAGTTTCTTTCGCGTCCGCGCAAGGCGAACATGAAAAAGTCATCGCTTACTTCCTCGACGAAAAGCGAGACATCGATTTGACTTTGGACGCGTTGGCGAACGTCGAGGTGCCGTCGGAGTTAATTTGCGATTCGATCGAAAAGTGTTTCGAATTGAATCCGGAGAAAACGACGGATTTCTTAATCCGGCAAGGCACGAGGAGGGTGGAACCAAAGCGCGTTCTGTATGCCTTCACGCCATTCGTCGGGTCGAAAGATGAAAATGCGGTGGAAAACGCGATTCGATACTTGCGAAGAGCGTGCGCGGAACCGAACGTCTCCTCGTCAGCCGCGAGAGATTTAGCCAGTCACAACTTATTGACGACGTTGTACGTGGAATCTTTAGCGAACGGGTTTCGAGAGGAATTGTTTCAAGAGTTGGAAAGTTATTTGAGAGAAGCGGTTAGATCGGAAGAAGTGGAATCGTTCGGCACGAGAGAGGAAAACTTTTTCGAAGTTGCCGTGGCGAACGCCACCGGGAACAACGCCAAGAGGAATCAGTTCGCGTATTACGACCCGCGATACGCGTTGACGTTACTCGAGTCGCGCATGGATAAAAAAGTCGCGTATAAATGCGTCGCATTTCTGCACTGTTTGTTGAAAGAGTACGAAGAAGCCATACGAGCTGCGTTGGAGCACGGGAACGACGTCGAGTTGGCGAAGACCATCGCCGACGCGCCAGTCTCAAACTCGTACGATTTCGACGGTGGCATCAACCACGCATATTTTGGTCGTAGCGGTGGTGTTGGCAACAAGAAGAGTAAAACGTCTTTGTTATTGAAGGAGATGCAAAAGAAACTGGCGATTAGACACGAAAGCGATGAAGACGAGAGCAGCGAGGATGAGGATGAGGACGAGGATACGAGCGACGAGGGAGAGAGCGACTCTGAAATCGAGCGCGAAGAAACCGCGCATTTGAGACGCAAGACGCTTTGGTTGGAGATCGCGAAGCACGTCATCGATAATTGCGCACCTCCTGATTCGAAAGAGAATGTCAACCAAGAATCGCTCGTCGAGCAAAAAGTCAAAGTAGCTTTGAAATTTCTCAAGGAGACGACCAAAGACAACAACGTTCGCGAACAACAATCGGGAGGACAAGGAGCGGAGAAGGACAACGCCACTAGAATTCTCGGCGTGGAAGACATCCTCCCGTTACTCCCTGATTTCACGAAAATCGACGCCGTTCGCGACGCCGTTCTCGAAGCGTTGCACAAGTACCAAAATGCCATCGAAACGATGAAGAAAGACATCGAACGAGACAGTGAAATCACCGCACTCGTTCGCGAACAAGTGCGTCAAATTCAATCGAAAGATTTAGAAATCGACGCAGAGGAGCCGTGCGCGACGTGCAAAAAACCAGTCCTGCGTAACGGTAAGGTCCCGGATTCCTCAGATTGTGCTAAATTGGCCCCGTTCTACGCATTTCCGTGTACGCACGCGTTTCATTGCGCCTGCTTGCTCCGCGAGGCGTTGCCGTTAATGCTCGACGACGAACGCAATCAGTGCCTCTCGTTGATGAAATGTCTCAAAATCCCACTCCCGATTCGTTTGAAGCCGAAAGTAAAACTGTGGGGGCCGCCTCCAAAAACGGCCACTGGTCACACCGCGGAATCCGCGGTGGAAAAGCTCGAAGACGTGCTCTGCCAAGAGTGTCCGATGTGCGGCATCATGCGCACGCGCATCATCGACGAGCCGCTTTTCCATCTTCCGGAGGAGCAAGAAGAGTACGACGCGTGGAATTTTGAAGACAAATACACCTTCGAGTTCGAACAAGACGCCTTACGATTCGTCTCCAGAGACGCGAACGAAAACGACGCAGCGAAAGAGTACGAAGAAGAGGAGGAGGAAGAAGAAGAAGTCATTCAAATCGTCGACGGCCACAAAATCTTGAGCGGATACGCGGAGATTTTCGACGAGTTACCGGGCCTCGCGCCGGTGATGCAAACTTGGGACAGGTACGTCTTCCACGACTCCTCGGACGAGGACGACACGAAAAAAAAAGACGATTCTTCATCCGACGAGGAGTATTATTATTATCATCATTC
>Ga0115554_1002234_pt1 | contig 13415 bp, 15 predicted proteins | sample COGITO_mtgs_1104_3_FD_87283 | JGI IMG/M metagenome (GOLD analysis project Ga0115554, IMG submission 87283) | Pelagic marine microbial communities from North Sea - COGITO_mtgs_110404 | ecosystem: Environmental > Aquatic > Marine > Epipelagic | place: Germany:Helgoland, sampling site Kabeltonne... | reverse complement strand
CGTTGCGGTTAAATCCAAACTCCAGGATGAAAAAAATGTTCTAGCGGCCAAGTGTTTTTTTGTGTGAAAAAAACAAAAGACCCTGAAAAAGTCAAAGGAAAAAAAAAAAAAAGGAACAAACGCCCGTCGGACGGAGCGGTTCCACGAACAAAAGAAGAGAGAGGCATAGCAATATACTCTTCATTTATTAATACATAGTACACCATTCATTCTCTAGGAGCGTGATCCACCCTGCCTATGTTGCTCCTGGTCTGGCACCGCCTTGCTTGGCTTTGAAAATTTCCTCAATCTTGGCTTGCAGTACTTCCTCCGTTATTGGAAGTGGGAATACGTACTCTTCCCCTGGACCAGGCGTGGGTGTAAATTTTCTTTGTATGGTAACAACCTTGTCACCCTTGTCTTTGTCTGGTGGGAAGCATCCCCACCTTTGGGTGAGATCGATTCCTTTCCTCCTAGCTACAGCATCGACTGGGTGCAATATGATTTCAAGGGGCACAATGTCGAAAACGTCCTCCTCCTCTCCTCCTCCCTCCTCTCCACCCTCTCCCTCCCCGCCTCTGGTCCCTCCATTAGGGCTGCCGATCACCGGCACTTCCCTCTTGATTCCGCTAGGACTAACAATAATTTTGGTTGTTGTGCCGCCGCCTCCCGCAATTTTTTCCCCTCTGCTGCTCTCTTTCCTCTGCATCCTGACGCTCTTTTCCCTTCCCAGCTTCATGCTGGACTTTTCTCTACCTAACTTCATCTTGCTCTGCATCCTCACGAGGGTGTCTTTGACTCCCCCTAAGAACATCCTGGAACTCCTCTTTTTATCACCCAAACCCGGGCGATTGGGGCCGGTACTAGCCGCGCTTTCTATTGTGGCCTGTGATGGTAAGCGGCGTACAACTTTTCCCTTTTCTTCCCTCATTTCTCCCCACAGTATGTCGTATGTCCCTTCCAAATCGTCGAAAAGTCCCTCACTCTGCTCTTTAAACTGTCGAGCGCTCGAAAACTCCATCTTGTAACCGTTTTGAAAGGTGAAGGTTCCATCAGGCATGAGGACGAGGCCTGTGAAGTCAGCGGATCCAAAGGAGAACTGTAAGCCGTGGTCGTCGTAGCGGTAAAAGCGGGTTTCAGTTCCTACTTTGTCGGAACTCAAATTCGTCAATCCTCCCTGCGAGTGTTTAAGGGTTAGCAATAATAATAATAATAATAATAATAATGCAAAGCCGCAACCAGACCAGACCCTCCCCAAAACCGAACACGAACATAGCGCTCATTGCACACTCACCCGGTCCAAGTGGAGAATGATCGAGGCCTCAATTTCTAGTATTTTCTTTGCATCCTCCCTTAGCTTCAACTCAGCGTCTTTCTTTGCTTGTTTCTCTCTCTCCTTCTTAAGCTTCCTATCTCTCCTCTCGGCGGCAAGCTTATCCCTCTCACGCTTCTTCACACCGTCTAGTGTCGCTATGACGCTCTTGGACTTATTTTGAAGGAGGTTAATGGCGCGGACTGAAGTCGACAGATCATTGTTCTCACACAGCTTGGAGAGAGCAGATGAAAAAGCTACATCCAACTTCTCGCAAGCCGAGGTTAAATCAGAAAGAGAGATCTCGACATTCGCATCGGCAGCATCAGATGTAAACCAATTGAGGAGATTTTGAGTGTCGGTGATGATTTTTCTTTTGTCAGGGTTAGTTGTTTTTTCTTTTCACTTTTCACTCTCTCTCTCTTTCAGTAGTTAGTTTAGTTAGTTGTCTCAGCAGTTGCCCAAGAAGAAAAAAATTCCACAGAATTCGCAAGATACGTTGCCACCTACCTATGCTCCGCTCTATCAGCCTCAGTAGGACCATCATTACTAATTTGTTTTTCTCCTCCCTCACCTCCCCCCTCCCCCTCAATAGCCTTTCCGTGGAGACTGTCCTGCCTTCTTATCACTCTCCCCCCTCTTCCACCAGCCTGACCAGCATGCTTTGCCGATCCCGCAGGTGCAACCGGAACCGCTATACGCTCTTCAGCTTCTTTGTCGAAAATGTGGCCAATCATTGACTATCGGGAGTTGAGAGACGTCCGACAAAGATCACAAAGGGCTTCACCAGAGTCAATAGATTAGATAAGATAAACGAAGAGCTAAAACAGCGGATCAACTTCTTTTATCCTTGTGCGCACTAATGTCTCAACTTCCGTGAAAAACCTTGATAACAGAACGCTATTCTAACTTTCTGCAGTTTCGTGTTTCGTGTCGGGTCTCTGAAAATATATGAACTGAAATACCCCCGCTGCCAAAACACACCCTCACGATGAGACTAGGCATGATCCAGAGAGAACAACAGTGTGCTCTTCTCTTGAAAAAACGCTTTTCATCCAAAGTCTCAAGCATTGAAAAGGAAAAGATTATTATTGGGAAGCTCAACTTGATCCTCAATGCAGAAAACGTTCTCCTTTCGTGGCAGCGAAACGGGCTAATCTCAACAATCGCAGGTATCGGAATCATCTCTTTCCGAGCCAGCGAGAACAAGAACATTAAGCCAATATCTGGAATCACACTATGTGGCTTAGGGGGATTGTTTTTCTTTAGTGGAACCGTCGGGTACATAAGAACGATGAACAGGGTGCTTGAAAAAAATAGCGGCTTTGGCAGTACGAAATTTATCAACGTACTTGCGAAGGCAGGCCTACCTCTTTGTCTTTATTCTGTTGGAATTCTGGGTTTATTTGATGATCGGGTGAGGAAGGTGTTGGATCCAAACGTTCCTGAAATCATGGGCCAGGGTGTGCAGAAATAATTTTGGGCACCGAATGAAATGCTGAATGTAGATTGTAATAAACGAAGTGGAGACGAGTTGGTTGTGGTACTACTATGTGTATGTTTTCAGCTTTGGCCTTCCAAGTATTTTCAAGCATCTTTCCGTTTAAATATTAGCGTAAGTTACAAATTTGTGTCGACAGATAGCGAAGAGCCGTTCCCGGTCCCGTTATTCGCTCCACGGGTAGCATTATGTGTAGCTGAATTAACATTTTTCTCCACATCATCACTTTCGATACCTTCAATTATCCCATTCAGACCATTAATATGATTGGCCAAGCGTTCGCTCTCACCATTTCTCAGCTGAATGCTTTTCCTGGTCCGTTCCTTGACCACCTTAGCAGCTGAAATTTCGTGCGTGGCCCTGGTGATAGGGAATTTCCAGACGAAGAACATGGCTACGCAAAAGAAAAACGCTGGGATAGGTCCTACGAGCAAACGCATAACTTGGATGACTCTTTCTGGCTGCGAGTCAGGCAAAATTGTACTGTCGCTCGACTCATTTCCGCCACCACAGGTGGACTTCGGAGCAACATAGCCCGCCAGCTCAAGAGCAAAGTTGGTAGCCGTGAAGGCGCTCGTCACTGAAAGCTTCAGAAAAATTGTGAAAAATCCGAAGTAGACTCCTTCCCTCCTCTTCCCGGTCTTGATCTCATCCTCCTCGATGACATCAGGCAGCATGCTGTAAGGAATCATGTACGGGATCCCCAAAGAAGTGCCAGCAATGAAAGAAACAACTATTGTGGCGGTTTTGCTATGAATGAAGTAGAGCGAGCTGAGCGAGGTGGCCAGAACAGTACCGCCCATGTAATAACACATTTTCTTCCCCCATTTCCGTCCCACAAAGTTCCACCAAGGCAGCATAACGAGAGCCATGCCTTGGACGATAGCAATAATATAGTCCACAAGTGCTTCATCATTCAAAATGTACTTGCAGTACAGAAGCAGGTTGGTTTGAACCAGACAAACAGCCGTCGGCCCACTGAGGTAGACAATAACGACACAGATGAAGGCTTTGTTCTTGAAGACAATCTGCAGTCCTTCGCAGCAACCGATGCTCTCGTCGTCTTCCAATTCCGGGTTGAACTTCTCCTTGATATTCCAGAACGTAAACCAACCCGCAAAGCAGATCCAAATCCCGAAAAGTCCCCCGGACGTACGATAGCCATCCTCAAGGCGGCCCTCTTGCAAAAATGCAGTTACTATACTGCTGTGAATCAAGACAGCTATGAGAGCGATGACATTCCCGATGCCGAGGCGATAGGTAGAAAGAGTGGTTCGTTCGTCATAGTCAAGGGTGAGCTCTGGAACAAGGGCCCCGATCTGGACCTGGATGCAGGTGATGCCTATGCTAATTCCCATGTACATGGCCAAGTAGTAAATGAGGCGAGACTCGTCGCTAGTCGGAATGGATTCGTTATCGCGAGGGAGGACGTTCCAGATACCAAAGTAGAAAAGACCGAGTGGCAGACTGGCGAAAAGGAGCCAGGGCCGTCGGCGCCCCCAACGTGTTCTTGTGCGATCGCTGAGACTGCCGATGATAGGGTCATTGAAAGAGTCAAATGCTCCTGCAATCATCTGTATCATTCCAACGTAGCTAGGCGGCAAGCAAGCAACCTCAAGCAAGTAAGCATTGAGAAAAAACCCGCAAATAACAGTGTAGCAAGCCTGAATACTCTCCCCGATACCCATAGTAAATTTAATCCTGTAAGGAAGCGGTTCGTGAAGACTTGTTGCATCATATTCTGAGGCACCCTCATGGCTCAACTTTCTCGGGCTTGGTTTCTTCTCTGAACCAGGCACGCTACAATCGAACGATTGCGTGTTAGTAAATTTGGAGGGCTATGGTGAGGGTTGTGCGTGTGTGATGATAATTGATGGAATATTAAAAATTTTAATCGCAGTATTCCAACACTTAAGAGCCACCAAACCGAAGTTAAAAAGTCGGTCTCGCCCTATCTCAGAGACCACTTAAGGATAATCACTTAAAACCGACACCACGAGGCGAAAACACACAGCACAAGCCTTCCTGAACTGTCCCTGTGTCATTCAACATCTAACTTACAGAATCTCCCGTGTTGTCCAGTGATTCCCTCGGGATCTAGTGTGCCACATCAATGAGTCTTCTTAGGTGGTGCGGCAATTTTATTTACGAGAACAACATTTTTTAATGATGCACAAGGTGTAGGTGTCCCTGACTGACAGACGTCCGCAGAGCAATGCAAATCTCCAATCCGATGGAGTGGCTGATGGCGGTCCATTTCTGGCAAAAATGTCCCAAAAAAAAGCAAGCTTGACTAAGGGCAAAGTCAACAGTTACACCTAATAAGAAACAGAAGCGAATCAAATGCCAGGCCTTAGCACCATGCGAAGTGCTCCTCGCGATGTAAGTTTTTGTACCTTCTTGTGTTTTTTATTCTCTCTCACGCTTAAAAAACGGTCATCAACTTCTCTGAAAACATCCCGCTTGGTATTTAGCAGGGTAATGTATGTTTGCGAAGCTTTTACTAACTAACTATGCAGGGTCACCCTAGGGTCGCAAAAAGCACCGCGGGAACTCACTCTCGAAGCGTTGACAAGAATGGGATAGTCTACTATGCGGACAGCGACGAGGAGGCTGCGGACACTGACCACTACAAGGTTCTGTCAAAGAAGGGCCAGAGGAAGGTTAGGCGGGAAAACGAAGAGATTAAGAAACAGCTTAAATCGAGGGAAAACTACAGCCGACAGGTAAAATCCGCTTGGCAGGAGAAGGAGGAAAAGAAGAGCAAGGAAAGAACAATTGCAGGGAACAAGAACTACAGGAAGGGTAATAGTAAAGGTCAACAGCGACCGAAGTCAGCGACAACGAGGACGAAAGCGACCACAATGATGAGCAGAAACAAATACGGCGAAGACGATGGCGAAGACAGTGATGATTTGTTTGACGACCTTGCCAAGACAGTGCGCTCAAAGTCGAAAACTGCCCCTGCTCGACCAAAGTCAGCGCACACATCCTCTCGTAGCACCCCTTCCGGCGACGTGGTCGGTAAGGTGCGTAAGCTTGAGAAAACGGTAGAAGTTTTGTCTCGCGAGCTGGAGGAGGCAAGAGAGCTTGTCGCCCAAACCCGAGAACAACAGGCTGAGAACCAGAAAGCAGCTAAAATCGACGAAAACCTGGAAGAGAAGCTTAACTCTCTAAAGGTTCAGCAAGAAAAGAACGTCAAGGTGATCGAAACTCTAATCAAGCAGCGCGATATGGCTGAGGCTAAGGCCAAACGAATAGAGAAGGTGCTCATCGACGATGTGGAGAGTTTGAGCATCACAATTGACGAGGAGAAGATTGACGCACTCTCCAAACCCAAGGCAGCTTCATCCCCAAGCCCGCGGAAGAAGCAAACCCAGAGAGAAGGGGAGACGGACGAGGAGTACGAGAGACGAATCGCGAGGTGAGTGTTAAGATATCTAAAACCGGACTCAATCCTAACCAAAAACCACTTACAACTAACAATCGTTAAATCATCACAGGAGGCATAAAAGTCTTGTGAAGCCTTTTAGGAGCATGGAAATCCACGAGGCAGTCACAAGGAAGAAGAAATTACTCTCAGAGGAACTGGAAGCCCGAAAACGACAGAAGGAAGACGCTCTTCGAAAGAAAGAGCGATTGAGGCGCGAGCAAGGCATGCAGGCTGGCGAATTTAGCTTTGCTTCGAGGGATAGGGAGGCAGCGAAGCAGAAGGAGGAGGAGGTGGAAAAGAAACGAATCGAAAGGAAGGAAACGGAAAAGAGCTTACAATTCAAAGCTCGGCCCGTAAAACTCTACTTTACAGAAAATTGGGATGATATAGCACAGCGCCAAGACGCCGAAAGGAAGCAGAGGGTTGCCGCCAGGGCTGCCCAAATTCAGAGCACCAGTCAGTTACCTGCAAGGATGGCAATGCATGCAGCACTCACGCAACAGGAGGGACATCAAGAGAAGGAGTCGGCAGCCGAAAGGACCAAAAAAAGACTCGCGGAGAAAGAGGCTAAGAAACATTTCAAGCCCAAAATAGACCCCGAGCATTACACAGCCATCATGCACACCAAACAGGCAAAGTGGCAGGAGAAGCTGCAGGCAACCAAGGACGCAGTCCGTGCCCACGCCACAGTTGCCATTGGGGAGCTCCCAATTGAACGCAGGCAGCGCGAGTACGAGGAGAAGCGCACAGCCAGGCTTGCCAGGGAGGCCAAGAGACAGGCGAAAATAAAAGCGGAAAGAGACGAGGCTGAGCGAATAGCCAGAGAAAAAGCGCTTTCTAGTAATGTGGCCCCCCCGAGGCCCACAAATGCTCACACGCAGAAGGTAAAGAAAATCGCGGACGACCGTGCTCGAAGGCAGGAACGGCTCGAGCAGGAGAAGAGAGAGGAGGAGCGGCGGAAGCGGCGGCAGGATAGGGTCAATGCGGAAGTCAGACAGATGGTTGAAGAAATGGACAGAGAAAGAAAGGCCAACTACCCAGGCACTTTCGTCGAGATGGCAGGAGCCAACGAAAAAGCGGAACAGCAGGTGAGTTTTGCTTTATTGTAGAGAGAATATTTATTTCCCAAAATGCGTAGACTAACATTAACACTAACATATCTTTTCTTTCATTCTCGAAATCAACAACCAACCAAAAAACAGCGCAAGGAGAAGGAAGCCGAGGCTAAAGAGCGTCAGCAAAAGCTTCGAAATCGTCTAATCGAGGTGCAAAAGAAGCACAAGGCAGACGGCGGCATAATTGGGGCGACTGAAAAATGCATCAAGAAGCAGAAGGCGAAGCGAAGGGCCCTTGGAGTCGTAGCCGACGCAGTTTATGGTGGAGCCTATGGTGGCCAGGGAGGTACAGTCACCAAGAGCAAGTCTGGAGGCAGGATCAACAACAGCTGGAAAGCCAGGGCCAACCAAGACGATCTCTTTGACGACAGCGAGAAAGCTTACTTGGGCATCGGCGAAACAGATGGTTTTGAGGATTGGGAGTGAAGTGGGGGGCTTAGTTAGAAGTATTATTATAATGTTAGATGTTGTGTTGTTTTTTGCTGCCTTGAAGAACGAAAATTGAGTTGAATTTATTTTATCTCTTCCAAAACAACCTTACTTTTTACCAAATATTTAGATCTATATTAACCCCCTTGTCTTCATCAGACCCCCAAATTTCACCAGTTTTGGCCTCTTTTTGAATTCTTTCTCATCAAAAACAAATCTCACAACTATCTCCCCCGATGCACCCTCATCGCCCATTACAGGAGGGCACCCCTTCTTGGCATTTACACCCAAAACCGGGTATAGCTCGCCTCTCACTTTAGAAAAATCAAAAACTGGAACGGGCCCACCGTTCTCGTAGTGCCGCATCATGGGAATATCGTCGAAATTGACGGCGACGCCGAGTACATCGCCCGATTTCACCTCCTCGTGAGTGTAGCAGTACTCCTGGTGAAGTTTGTGTATGCTAGTGATGGGTATTTGAGTGGAAAGACCGACCTTGATTGTTGTTGTTGCATCTGGAGGACAAGAAATCACGTGGACCTCAAAATAGCAGCTGTCCTGCTCTATCAAAACAGGGCACATAGCAAACCCAGAACCGCCAACATTCAGGCAAAGCGTATTATTTTGACTCCCTTCAACTCCTCCTGCAACCTCCCCTTCATCACCGCCTGACGGTCGCGGCAAAGACCCATCATTGTACTTAGAACCTACATTCAATTGTACCGTAGATGTAACGTTAGCAGCGCTCAACAGAATAGCATTGTCCGGGTTGGTGAGCTCAAGTTCAATGTCTCGGAAGAGGTCACCGTCCGATTTGTTGGAGGATGGCGATGAGCCAAAAATTGGACAGCAACCCATCACTTTACTGCGTACACTGGCGTCAGCGATATCGACAAGAAGCGTGTTAAGACCAGCAGAACTCCAAAACCTGATGTAGTACTCTACAAAAACCTCAAGAAAAAATTGCCGAACTGCTGCCTTGAGGCTGCCTAGTCTTTATGACTTGGGCGCACAAGAGCCAAAGTCTTAAGAGAACAGCGTCCTGTGTCACAGGGGGAGCAGAAGCGCGTGTATCAACGGCCGGAAGTGGCTGTATTTGGGGTACAATTTATAATTTTTGGTTGAGCGAGGATATGATGGGAGATTGAGTTTTGTCTAGCACCCAGCATTGTAGGGCCATATTCCTATTTCAAACTGAGGCCCCAACAGAGGACAGGCGGGTCCGTTTGAGAGATGTCGTCGGAGGACCCGTTCTCATCACTAGGCGACATCTCCACCTCCGGAGAGGAGAGAAGTGAACCACCCCCGTTAGCCCCTGCACTAGATGCTGGGCTGGGTTCACTCAGTATTGCATCTTCGCCATCTGTGATACCGCCGCCTGAGCCTCCTCAAGTTTCTACTCCTGCAAACCCACAGGCAACAAAACCCGAGACAGCGTCTGGGGCAGCGTCTGGGGCAGCGCCTGGGGCAGCACCTGGGGCAGCACCTGGGGTTGCGCTTCTGACTGATTCCGAGACACCACCGACGACAATACCAGCAATAACGCCAGAAATAACACCAGCAACAGTACCTGTGGCATCATCACCGGTGACAACTCCAATGACAACTCCGATGACAACTCCTTCTACACCCCAAACCCCCCCCACCCCAGCAGAGCAGCCCATACCACCACCAGAGCTTAATTCAACCACACCATATTCAGCCCTCTATGAAATTGTTGGTCAATACAATGACAACCCGTCGTCGACAGCCCCTTCAGGAACAAGTTCCGCATCGCCCCAACAAAACTTCCCTCAACACTCCCACTCTGACCTATTACAGCACTTCCAGACCACAATTGAAACGCCAGCTTTACGAGCTCGCTGTCTTCGACCATTTGACGATATTGTGGAAAAGATTCGCGGCAGAAAGAGCGAGAGTGGCGAGAAGGTGTCGAAGAGACGTTCTGAGCCCCCAGAGACGGCAGAGGAATTTTTTAGTGCCGTCCAGGGAATTTACAACCATGTCCTCAAGACGGATGCTGATTACTCTCGCTACGGCCTCCTCAGCGACGACGTTGTGGGCGGTTTTTTTGGTCCCGATTGTCTGCCTTCGACTTCCATATTGGGTTCGAGCGTTGCCGACACGAAGAAGAGCTCTGTGGATGATGATGATGTAGAGATTACCATCAAGACAGACCTGCTTGGGCTGACAGTCGAAAATATCTTAGAGCGGACAATTATTCGTAGTGTGGTCCCAGGGGGAGGAGCGGACACCCCACGAGGGAATTCCATTATCGGGGGGAAATTGCCAACATCGGCAATGAGGAGACTCGGTGGGGAACCCATTTTGAGAACATTGATGGGCTGCGGCAGAGCCTCAGACCCCTCAAGTTGCGTGTCAGAAAGGTGGGGAACCGCATTGGTGGAGATAAAGGCGGAAGCGAAAGTGGCATGGGAGGACTTGCCAAGGGGCGGGAAGTGATGAATCAGCTCGTCGGCGGCGAAAGCATCACTAAAGACGAGAAGAAGAAAAAGCGAGATGCTCACCCCCGTTCCCTTGCCCACCTCTCCGACTCGCTGCAAGCGATTTTGCTGCTCTATTGTATCGGAAACTTGAACAATGGCGAATCGATCAGAGTGATTGGAAGATACCTAGCCGAACGAGGGAAGGGGTCGTCCGGGTTGATCACGCCGGTGGAGGGTGGGGGAGTGGAGGTCAGCGAGTCCATAAAGGCAGGAGGCGGAGGCGATGATGTGCTTAATTACTTCAACGAAAATGGGGGGGCTTCCACGTCCACGTCCACGTCCACATCCACGTCCACGTCCACGTCCACGTCTACGTCTACGTCCTCATCCTCATCCTCATCCTCATCCTCATCCTCATCCGCACCCACATCGAAACCACAGTCTACGTCAAAATCGACGGTATCATCGACATCAACAGCAACATCGACGCACCGCCTTCCACCACTAGAAATTAGTGAAGTTCTTTCCCGTCTCCAGTCACCACTTTCCGAGTACGAACCAGAGGACGAAAACTGCGACGGAGTCAAATTTCTCTTCCAAGTTCTGATCAATTTACTGACTGAGCTGCTAGAGAGCGGCCGCGACGGCGACCAGAAAAGTCGCGACTCATCCTCATCCTCGTCTTCGTCTTCCTCCTCGTCCAAGTCATCCAAGAAGAAGAAATCGTCTTCTTCCCCACGATCCAAATCCAAGTCTTCCTCGTCGTCCTCTTCATCTATGCCCGAGCCCGCATCGACGACAACACCGACACCGACACCGACACCCCCGACAGACACGAATGACACCCAGTCTCTCCCCTCGACTGCAGCTGCCCTCATTCGTCTTCTCACACGAAACATGTGCGACGCTTATAGTCCCGACAGCAAAACTACAACGCCTGCGGGGCTCCTCCCTGTTATCCATCGGCTCGCTAGCAGTAAATCACCAGAGTCGAGATTGGCGGGGGTTCAAATATCCAGCGGCGTGGTCTGGCGAGGACTGGGAAAAATGCACGCCTTTGGGATCAGCAAAGGAGGGGGAACTGTGGTGATCCCGTACTTACTTCAGCTCCGAGGAATACTGACTCGTTGCCTCCACGACGTTGACGAGAATGTGAGAGCTGTGTGCAGTCGCGGCTTGGCGGAGCTCGTTGAAAGCTCGCTGAATGGGAAAGATGGCAATGACACGTCTCTTTTGACAGTTTACGGGACACTCCCTTGGCTCGTGCTGATGCTTGAGCGTGCCATCACTGACCCCTTGTCCTCTCTCCGTGCTGCGGCGACGGACATTTTATGGATGGTTGCAGATTTAGGCGCTCGACCGCACATCAACATCGGCACCGAAGTCGGTGGCCCCGCTATCGGCGGCGGTTTATCTGAACTCTACGAGGTTCCCTACTTACTCCAGGCTCGTTTGTTGCCTCTTTTGAATCGACTATGCGAAGATCAGTCCCCCGTAGTCAGGCGAGTCGCCGCTTCGAACCTACCAAGGGTCTATAAAAGTCTTGGGTCAAGGTGGTATCTTGTGCTTGTCGACGTTCTGGTAACACTCATGGCCGAGCCTTCGCCCACCAAAGGCTCGGAGAGCTCCAACAGCAAGGGCGAGAAGGACGAGGGGGTAAGAGGCGAAGCTGTTCTGTCAGCAAGCGGCATCGTGGAGGTGATCCTCCTTGCGAACGAGTCCCTTGGCGAGAATGAGGCGGGAACGGATACACTCAGCATGATATTCGGAACTCTTGTGGGTGTTTTGAACGACAGTTCTCCAGTCGTTCGCGCCAAACTCGCAGAGAGTGCAGGTCTAATGCTCGTTTTATTGAGCGACGAGACGCACGACTGTGGAGAGCAAAAGATGCAGATCGACGAAGTGCTCATTCCCCTCGTCCAAAGGTTGCTACACGATCCTGTCCAGCTCGTCGTCAGTGCTGCTCTTGGCGCAGTTGCCAGCAGCTCCGTCGGCAGTGCTTTGAGCCTCTCGCAAATCACAAAACTCCTCCCCACACTGCTGCACCTCTCGCAGAATGACGACTGGCGCGTGCGCGTCTCCGCAGTGGAAGTAATCCCCTCGCTCGTGGGCGCGACCCACGAGACGCAACCCAAGAAGAAGAAGCTTCTAGACATCACATCTCGGCGGCGCAGCGGGGTCGACGTAATGAGTATTCGCGCGGAGATCGGCAAGATTTGCGCTGACCTTTTGGAAGATAAAGTATGGGAGGTCCGAATTCGAGCAGCGAAAGCAATTTGCGACGGTGTCTGGCAAGAGGAGAAAGGTGGAATAGTTTACGAGGAAAAAGGAGGGGTGGCGACTCTAGAAAACAGCTGGTATAGCTACGTCGTCACCCCGCATCTTCACAGCAGTCTCAAGAGCAACCAGCCGCGCTTGCGAATGGTCGGGGTGGAGATCTGCCGTCTATTGCTAATGCATCATGTCGGAGATGACGCATCTTCCGCCAAGAAGTCATTTACCCCTCCGCTCGATCTCACATCCTCTGTGAAGCCGGCAGACATACTTGACCTACTGCTAGAGGCCTCCAAAGACAAAGTCCCCAACATCAGGATCGCTATCGCTCGTCTCTTGTCCGAGCCAGACTGTCTTAGGACCGTTTTAAAAGATGATAACTCAAGAAAAGAACGAGAAATCGTCGAGGGTATTATAACAAGGCTAACAACAACTGAGCAAGATCGTGACGTGCGGTTTTTTGGCAGGGCGGCCATGAAGGCGCTTGCAGAAGTATGAAAATATAAGGAAGAGATTTAAAACAAATGGGGATGAAAGTTTTAATTTATTTATCGTGTGAACGCTTTTTTTTGGTCGGGTAATAACATAAGAATATTTTCCCTTTTTGTACATTTGTTGGTTCGCGCCTTCTTCTTCTTTGTTCTTGGCTTTGTACCTGATGAGTACTTACCGAAGGAAATATTCGAAGCGGAAGGCGGAGCTAAGAGGAGGAGGAGCAGTATGAGCTTGAGGGAGACTGTTGGATTAAGGGAAGCAAGTGTAGGGAGAGTCCATCCTCAGGCTGGTGAGGGAATGAAGATAGAAGAAGAGCTTTGAACACTGTTGAAAATGTTATAAAAACAAGCGAATTTATTGATGATATTTATTTTGTTCGGGAAAAGGGAGGGAGGTCGAAAGAGTCTATCGTCTATCAAAGAGAGAATGT
>Ga0115554_1002232_pt1 | contig 13426 bp, 10 predicted proteins | sample COGITO_mtgs_1104_3_FD_87283 | JGI IMG/M metagenome (GOLD analysis project Ga0115554, IMG submission 87283) | Pelagic marine microbial communities from North Sea - COGITO_mtgs_110404 | ecosystem: Environmental > Aquatic > Marine > Epipelagic | place: Germany:Helgoland, sampling site Kabeltonne... | reverse complement strand
TTACTTACAATTGTGTCGCCGGTCGCTTTTAATATTTCCTGCAAAACGCCATCGGTGGGCGAAACCACCTCGATGACGACTTTGTCGGTTTCGATATCAACCAGAAGCTCGTCACGCGTAACGCTGTCGCCAACCTGCTTATACCAGGTTGCAATAGTGCCATCGGGAACCGACTCAGGGAGTGTTGGCGCCTTAATCTCAATAGTCATGTCTAGTCCTTTTGAAGAACGGCCGCTAAGCGGCTCGATAATCTATATTCTAATTCTTATCTTACACGTTGTGATAAATCGGGTTACCTCTCAAGCCTGTCATTTCATCGCGTCGTCGAGGAATTTCTCTAGCTGCGCAAGGTGCAATGCTGGGTAACCAGCCGCGGCCGCGGCAGAGGCCTCGCGCCCCGCATAACCTAATACAATTTTAGGGAAATGCTTTTTGATTGGCCGCTGGAAGTGATGCTGACTCGAATACCACGCCCCTTGGTTTTTAGGCTCTTCCTGACTCCACACGATTTTTTTAACGTTTGGATAGCGCAGCAAACAAGCCTCGTATTCTTTCGCGGGGAAAGGATAGAGCTGTTCTAATCGGATGATAGCAATGTCGGTGATTTCACGCTTTCGTCGCTCGGCCAACAGGTCGTAATACACCTTTCCAGAGCACACGACGATCTTGCGGACATTCTCAGGGATGATAGTGTCGTCTATCTCGTCGAGTACCACTTGGAAGCTGCCTTCGGCTATTTCCTCGAGGGTTGAAACCGTCTCCTTGTGCCTAAGAAGACTCTTAGGCGACATAACAACCAGAGGCTTGCGCATTGGACAGAGCACTTGCTTGCGAAGCATGTGAAAAACTTGTGCCGACGTAGTGGGCAAACAGACTTGAATATTATGCTCCGCACAAAGTTGTAGGAAGCGCTCTAGTCGAGCCGAAGAATGCTCAGGCCCCTGGCCTTCATAGCCATGGGGAAGCAGCATCGTCAGGCCACAGAGGCGTTGCCATTTGTGCTCGCCACTCGTAATAAATTGATCGATAACAACCTGTGCTGAATTCGCGAAATCGCCAAACTGAGCCTCCCAGACTACTAGCGCGTTGGGTGTCGTAGTTGCAAAGCCATATTCGAAAGCTAAGACAGCGACCTCTGAAAGCAGCGAATCGTAAATTCGGAAAAGGCTTTGATCTTCGGAAATGTTTTGCAGCGGGACATGCGCATCACCAGTTTTTTGGTCGTGAAGTACTGCATGTCGATGTGAGAACGTTCCACGGCCGACATCCTGTCCCGTGATACGAACCATATTGCCGCTGGTCAAAATACTTGCGTAAGCGAGGCTTTCAGCCATGCCCCAATCAACGGGCAGCGTACCCTCCGCCATCTTCTTGCGATCAGCCATCACTTTGCCAACCTGACGCTGAAGATTAAATGCCTCAGGTACTGCGGATAGCTTTTTAGCGAGCCCCTTAAGGTTCTTAAGCGGAATCGACGTGTTGTAGAACGAGCTCCACTTGTGACCTATGTACGGACTCCAGTCGACAAAGAGTTCGATCGACGGCTCTTTGACCAAACTCTTAACCACGTGTTCGCCATTGTCGAGCGCGTCACGGTAAGTCGTATTTAGAGCGTCGGAGTCTTCCTTAGACATCACCCCTTCGTTCGCTAACCGCTCGGCGTATAGGACTCGCGTCGATTTATGGCTCTTTATCACCGAGTACATAGTCGGCTGGGTAGACGAGGGTTCATCCGTTTCGTTGTGGCCGCGCCTGCGGTAGCAAATAAGATCGATGACAACGTCTTTTTTAAATTTGTTACGGAAATCTAAAGCAAGTTGTGTCACGAAAAGCACTGCTTCGGGGTCGTCTGCATTGACGTGAAATATAGGCGCCTGCACCATGCGAGCTACGTCTGTGCAATATTCGGTGGAGCGGGCGTCATCCTGACGGCTAGTCGTGAAGCCGACCTGATTATTAACGATAATATGTACAGTGCCGCCCGTTCTATAAGCGCGGGTCTGCGACATCTGGAATGTTTCCATGACGACACCCTGTCCTGCAAATGCTGCGTCTCCATGGATAATAATAGGGAGGACTTTAGAGCCGTCAGTATCGCCACGCCTAACCTGGCGTGCGCGTACAGAGCCTTCGACTACAGGCGCTACAATCTCTAGATGAGAGGGATTGAAGGCCATTGCCATATGGACTTCGCCACCAGCGGTCATTATGTTAGAGGAAAAACCTTGATGGTATTTCACATCTCCTGAGCTCTTGTAAACCGCCCTACCTTCGAACTCATCAAAAAGGTCAGCAGGATTTTTGCCAAGAAGGTTCACTAACACATTGAGCCGGCCGCGGTGAGCCATACCGAGCACGATTTCCTTAGTCCCTGCGCTACCCGCTCGCTGCACGAGTTCGTCGAGAGAAGGTATTAAGCTTTCACCTCCCTCGAGGCCAAAACGCTTCGTGCCCGGGTATTTCGAATCGAGATGTTTTTCCAAACCCTCTGCGGCGGTCAGACGCTCGAGAAGGTGAGTTTTGATGTCAGCGCCGAAGTTGGATATCCCATCGTTGCTTTCTATGCGCTGCTCTATCCACTGCTTCTCTTCGAGATTCACGATGTGCGTAAACTCGTAGCCGACCGCGCTACAGTAGATGCGTTCGAGGTTTTCAATTATCTCGCCGAGTGGCGCTTTGTCTTTGCTTATAAAAAGTGAGCCTGTCTGGAAAACCGTCGAAGAGTCGAGCGGCCCAAGACCATGGAATTCGAGTTCTAGATCAGCTACGCGTTCGCGATGCATGAGGCCAAGCGGATCGAGCGCCGCTTTCTGATGCCCCCGCACTCGGTATGAGCTAATAAGTTGCATGACCTGAACTTGTTTGCTCTCGTGCTCCGAGTTGACAATCGCATCGTTACTGAGAAGTGGCGTATAGCGGCTGCGCTTGCCTAGCGTTTTGAAGTCTTGCTGAATGCGCGCATGCGAGACATCCCCCTTACCATTCGCAGATCCTGCAGGCAATTCTGCAAAGAAAACAGACCATTGATCTGGGACGCTAGCGGGGTCTTCCAAATAAGACTCATAGAGCGCTTCGACGTATTCGGCATTAGCGCCAGATAAATGACCACTATCCCATAACTGCTGCATTGGGCTCGCCGACTTATCCTCAAATCCTTCCATTGGTTGTCATCCTTTTTGACAATAAGCGAGCGGTAAACCTCTCGCCAGCAGGGACTAGCTTAAGCGCTCTGTTCGATTAGCATCGAGCGTATATGACCAATAGCGCGAGTGGGGTTTAGGCCTTTAGGACACACTGCAACACAGTTCATGATGCCGCGACATCTAAACACACTGAAGGGGTCTTCGAGCCCAGCTAGTCGCTCCGATGCTGCCGTGTCTCTGCTGTCTGCTAGAAAGCGGTAAGCCTGGAGTAGGCCAGCGGGTCCGATAAACTTGTCAGGATTCCACCAAAAAGAAGGACAGCTGGTTGTACAACAAGCGCAAAGAATGCACTCATAGAGACCGTCTAGTTTGGCACGATCTTCTTGGCTTTGCAGGCGCTCGATGTTCGGCGCCGGCTCGTCATTCATTAGATAGGGCTTCACTTTCTCGAACTGCTTGTAGAAGATAGACATATCTACTACTAAGTCACGGATAACCGGCAAGCCTGGCAGCGGCCTGAGAATTAACTTCTTGCCTGGTTTGACGACAGTCGACAATGGGGTAATACATGCAAGCCCGTTGGTGCCGTTTATGTTCATGCCATCGGATCCACAAACGCCCTCACGGCATGATCGGCGATAGGCGATCGTTGTATCTTTCTCTTTGGCTAGGTTGAGCACGTCAAGAACCATGAGGTCGCGGTCTGTAGGCACGTCGACTTCTATATCAACCATAACTGGCTTTAGGTCTGTTTCTGGGTTGTAACGATAAATGCTAACTAACACGATTCACCTTGCTTCAAACATAGTTTGATAATTGCGTTAAACATCCTTGCCTAAACCGATGTTTAGGCAAGCTCCGAACTCTACGGTTAGTAAGTTCTGATCTTTGGCTCGAAGGTATCAACAGTCTTCGGCTTGAAGTTCACAGCACGCTTGCCTACTCGCTTGTCTTCTGGGAAATACATTGAGTGACATAGCCAGTTTTCGTCATCGCGCTCGCGGAAATCATCTCGTGCGTGTGCGCCACGGCTTTCATCGCGTGCTTCGGCTGAGATCGCTGTCGCCTCGGCAACCTCGAATAGATTTTCTAATTCAAGCGCTTCGATGCGAGCTGTATTAAACGCGTTGCTCTTGTCGACTAAGTGAACATTTTTGATGCGCTCACGGAGCACCTCGAGCTTCCTGATGCCATCTTGCATGAACTCGCCTTTACGGAATACGCCGAAATAGTTCTGCATAATTCCTTGCAACTCACCGCGAAGTTCAGCCACGCTCTCACCTGAAGTCGTTTCGTTGAGGCGGTTTAAACGGGACATCGCCGCTTCAATATCTGACTCACTGGCGACGCGTTGCTCGATTCCTGAAGCGAGTTCCTGCTCTATATGCTTGCCCGCCGCGCGACCGAAAACAACGAGGTCTAGCAAGCTGTTGCCGCCTAGACGATTCGCGCCGTGCACAGAAACGCACGCTGCCTCGCCAACAGCAAATAACCCTGGAATGATTGCATCGACGCCATTTCCGTCTTGCATTATTGCTTGGCCATTTACGTTGGTTGGGATACCACCCATCATATAGTGACAAGTCGGCACAACCGGGATTGGCTCTTTCACCGGGTCCGCATGTGCGAAGGTCCGCGACAGCTCAAGAATTCCAGGTAGCTTTTCGTTAAGCACGTCCTCGCCAAGATGGTCGAGTTTGAGCATGACGTGGTCGCCTTTCGGGCCACACCCACGTCCTTCTAATATTTCAAGCACCATCGACCGAGCGACGACATCGCGTCCTGCCAAATCTTTAGCATTTGGCGCATAACGCTCCATAAAGCGTTCGCCATCCTTGTTGATTAGGTAGCCGCCTTCTCCACGGCATCCTTCAGTTACAAGAGTTCCCGCGCCGTAAATACCGGTTGGATGAAACTGCCACATTTCCATGTCTTGAACGGGGAAGCCGGCGCGGAGTGCCATGCCAACGCCGTCGCCGGTATTGATAAGGGCATTAGTGGTGGATGCGTAAATACGCCCTGCGCCACCCGTTGCAAATACAGTTGCTTTCGACTGAATTAACACTGTCTCGCCGGTCTCGATACAAATAGCAATCACGCCGACGACCGCGCCATCTTGGTTCTTAACGATGTCAGTTGCATACCATTCGTTCAGAAACACCGTGTTGTTCTTAATGTTTCCTTGATAGAGCGTGTGTAATAGTGCATGGCCTGTTCTATCCGCCGCCGCACAGGTGCGTGCAGCTTGGCCACCATTGCCGTAATCTTTGGACTGGCCACCAAACGGACGCTGATAAATCCGACCGTTATCGGTGCGAGAGAAAGGCAGGCCCATATGCTCGAGTTCGAAAACTGTCTGCGGGCCTTCGCTGCACATATACTCGATCGCGTCTTGATCACCGATGTAGTCAGAGCCCTTGACTGTGTCATACATATGCCAGCGCCAATCGTCATTAGGGTCGTCACTTGCGATTGCGCAGGTAATACCACCTTGGGCCGAAACAGTGTGCGAACGGGTTGGAAAGACTTTGGAGATAACGGCTGTCTTGTAACCCGACTGAGCTAACTGCAGCGCAGCGCGCATACCTGCACCGCCGCCGCCTACGATAACTGCATCAAAAGAAATTGTTCGTAAAGCGCTCATTTAGCTTCCCCAAAAAATCTGAATACCCCAAAGGAGGTAAACTGTAATCAATATTGCACAACCGAGCTGAAAGGCAAGACGTACGAAGGTTGCCGCTGAGCCGAGCTGCAGCGTTGTTAAGTAATCTGTGGCAACAGTCCACATTCCAATCCAGGCATGCCCGCAGAGAGCGAGCACCGACATTAAGCTAAAAATGCGCACTGCATTATTTGAAAATATCCCCGACCACTGCTCAAAACTAAGCTCAGGGTTGAGTATAAAAACCCCAAATACAAAGAGAGAGTAAGCGAGCAACACTACCGCGCTCACACGTTGCACAAGCCAATCAGACAGGCCTGTTCTGCTAAAATTCGTTGCACTAGTTACCATATCCAGACTCCAGCGGTAGCGATTAAGACGATTGATAGGACAAGCGTTATGCGACTTCCGATCGCAGCGCCAGCCAAAGTTTCACCAAATCCCCAATCCATAATGAGATGTTTAGTACCGGCGACGATATGGTAGAGGAGGCCAGAGACGATGCCCCAAACTACAAATTTAGCGACGGGGAGTGTCAACAAGCGTTGCGCTTCAGCGAAGCCCGCCGCGGACTCGAGTGACAAACCGAGGAGATAGAGCAAGATCGCCACGCCAACGAAAATGATCACGCCGGTGATGCGGTGCGTGATAGAGAGTATCGCGGTGAGTGGGAATCGGATTGTGGTGAGATCGATATTTACTGGTCTGGTATCTTTCACGTTTAACCTTTCGAATTGATCTTGATGGAGTGAGTTAGCGCATTTTCGGGCTTAGTTAGCGCCAGTTGCTACCAATTGACGACTTTGCGAATGTCACTCTGATCAAACTGATTGAATTAATTAACAATTTCAACTTCGCAAACGGCGCAAAGTATATTAGCGAGCGTCCGTCAATACAATAGAACTTGGCTCTCTGAACTCAATACCGACAAGGTATTGTCGTAATGCCCCGATACCTGCTTGGTTGCACGTATCAATACGCCGCAAGCCGCGCAATCGTTTACTTGCGCCGCCGCTGCGTCTAATCGCCACCAAGCCTTAGATCGGCCACTGTCCGCTGTTCTGTAATCGCTAAATATTTGACAAAACAAGGACTAATTCCCTAGTATTGCGCTCCCTGCGCCTAAGCGCAGCGACACTCTAGAATACCAAATCAGTGGCGATGAACCCTATCTAAGTCACTGTTTTTCCAAAAGAATACAATCTCATCAGGAGTACGCCATGAGCGCAAAAACCGCGAAGCTGCAGATCGACGGAATCGATAAGGTAATCGAGCTGCCGATATACGAAGGAACTACTGGGCCGGATGTACTAGATGTGCGCGGATTAGTTAGCGAAGGCGTCTTTACCTACGACCCTGGGTTTGTTTCCACAGCATCGTGTGAATCGGAGATTACCTTCATCGACGGCGGCAAGGGAGTACTCCTCCATCGCGGCTATCCAATCGAACAACTCGCTGACAAAGCGACTTTTCTCGAAACCTGCTTTCTATTGCTTAACGGTGAATTACCGAGCGCCGAGGAAAAGACTGCGTTTGAGAAGACTATTCGCTATCACACGATGGTCGATGAGCATATTCATCAGTTCTTCAAGGGCTTCCCAAAAAATGCCCACCCAATGGCAATGCTTGTAGGCGTCGTCGGCGCCCTGTCGGCGTTTTATCACGACGATTTAGACATTGACGACCCTACTCATCGAAAACTGGCCGCTCATCGCCTTATAGCGAAAATGCCTACACTCGCTGCGATGTGCTACAAGCATAGTGTCGGGCAGCCGTTTATGTACCCGCAAAACAATATGGGCTTTGCTGAAAACTTCCTTCACATGATGTTTGGCACCCCGTGTGAGGCTCCCAATGTGAGCCCGACGCTGGCGAAAGCGATGGACACTATCTTCCTCTTGCATGCTGATCATGAGCAGAACGCGTCAACGTCGACTGTGCGCCTTGCAGGTTCGAGCGGCGCGAACCCCTATGCTTGCATCGCTTCGGGCATAGCAGCGCTCTGGGGGCCTTCACATGGCGGTGCGAACGAAGCCGTCCTCGAAATGCTCTACGAGATTGGCGATGAGTCAAACATCGAAGAGTATATTGCCAAGGCAAAGGACAAGGAGGATCCCTTCAGGCTTATGGGGTTCGGCCATCGGGTCTACAAGAACTTCGACCCACGCGCGACTGTAATGCGCAAAATATGCGACGAAGTTCTTGAAGAGCTTGGTGTAGAAGACGATCCACTTTTCCGCATCGCGCGAAAATTAGAGAAGATTGCCTTGGAAGACGACTACTTCATTAGCAAGAAGCTTTATCCAAACGTCGACTTCTACTCGGGCATTATCTTGAAAGCAATAGGTATCCCTACAAGCTTGTTTACTGTGATATTTGCCACAGGCCGCACGCCAGGGTGGATTGCGCATTGGGACGAAATGCTCAGCCATCCGTATAAGATCGGTCGGCCACGCCAGCTTTACAAAGGCTACACATCGCGGGACGTGTAATACTCTCCACGCCCTAAGCGTCAAAAGCGCTTGGGGCATTTTTCTGAAAAGGTGATTTGGTGGAGCCTAGCGGGATCGAACCGCTGACCTCAACACTGCCAGTGTTGCGCTCTCCCAGCTGAGCTAAGGCCCCGATAAATCAGTCGATCCGACGTCGGATCTGAGGAGCGGGCATTCTATGCAGATCAACTCGGCGTGTCAATCTGCATCACCCTCTTGCCTTGTGTTTTGCCTATCTGCACCTGCAAACGCTCTACTGACCGAGCTGAGCAAACTCTTTCTCTAAATTTTTGGCTTGTTTCTTCGATATTCCACCCAAAGTTTCGATAGCAATACGTAATCTGGCGCGCGAAAGATCGAGCCCGATCACTGCGATCGAATCGATAACCGAAAGTGACACTGGCTGGCCGCTAATAGCAACGAAAAGTGGCGCTAAGAAATCACGCACTTTGATATCCAATACCTCGGCTAGTTTCATGAGTGCTGACTCAACCTCGTCACGATTCCATGTCCCCAGTGCTTCGAGTTTCCACAGCGCAAACTGTAATGCTCTGCACGCATCTACTGGCGCTAACTTGCAATGCGAAAATGACTCGGGAGCAATACTCACAGGGCCACTAAAAAAGTAACTTATAAGCGGTGCAACATCGCTGAGCTTCTCAACTCGTTGTCGCAACAGCGGTATAATAGGCTCAAGGCGACCTGAATTTTGAGCCCACGCCAACAGCCGCGCCTGAAAGTCTGCATCGCTGCCCGACTCTCGTAAATATTTCCCGTTAAGCCAATCGAGCTTTTCTGTATCGAATACCGGGCCGCCTAAACTCACTCTGCTGATGTCGAATGCCGCCTCCATTGCTGCAAGAGTAAACACCTCGTCACCGTTGGGCATAGTCCAACCCATCATGCCCAAGTAATTGAGCAACGCCTCCGGCAGGTAACCCATGTCGCGATAGTAATTAATCGATGTAGGATTTTTCCGTTTGCTCAACTTACTTTTATCGGGGTTGCGCAGAAGCGGCATGTGACAAAAGACAGGCGGCGTCCAGTTAAAATATTGATACAGCAACACGTGCTTAGGCACAGAGTTAATCCACTCTTCGCCGCGCACTACATGGCTGATTTCCATCAAGTGATCATCCACAACATTGGCGAAATGATAAGTAGGGAGGCCATCGGATTTCATGAGCACTTGCATATCAATTTGCGACCAAGCGATCGACACTTCGCCACGCAACATGTCGTTGAACTCACAGTTGCCTGACTCTGGTACACGCATCCGAATGACGTAGTCTTGTTTAGCGGCAAGCTTGGCTTCTACATCGGCTTTTGAAAGATGCGCGCAGTGACCATCGTACCCGGGCTGCTGCTTCGCAGCCATTTGCTCTTTTCTCACTTCATCCAATCGTTCTGCAGTACAAAAACAGTGAAATGCGTGACCCGTATCTAACAGGGTTGTTATGTGCTCGACGTATATGTCGCTGCGCTCGCTTTGACGATAGGGGCCGAAATCGCCACCTATCCCAGGGCCTTCATCCCACTCTAACCCGAGCCATTGGAGCGAAGCCAAAATATCATGCTCGGACTGAGCCGTAGACCTTACCTGATCAGTGTCTTCGATCCTCAAAATAAACTTGCCGCCGTGTTGACGCGCAAAACACCTATTAAATAGGGCTATATAGGCGGTGCCTACGTGGGGGTCGCCAGTAGGTGAAGGCGCTATGCGAGTGCGTACTTGAGTCATTCGTTGTCTCTATCAGCGAAAATGAAGAAGGCGTAAAACGCAATTATACTCGAAGCCGTGCAGAGACTCACGCAAAGGGTTTGGCCGCCTTGACATGAAAGTCGTCTCTGATTTAATACACCGCCAACATCCGCTACAACGTAACTTACGAGATTCTATTGAGCACTTTAGCGATCGACAAACAGCGAAACGAGCTATCCCATTTAGATGCCCATCGGTTCTGTGTGGCGCCAATGATGGATTGGACCGATCGCCATGACCGCCGATTCCTTCGAGAACTGAGCCAGAACGCCCTGCTCTATACAGAGATGGTTACGAGTGCGGCTTTAGAATATGGCGATCGCCGTAACTTATTAGCGCACAGCCCAGAAGAATACCCGGTCGCCCTTCAGCTAGGCGGCTCTGATCCGAAACAGTTACAACTCGCCGCAAAATTAGGCGAAGACGCTGGTTTCTGCGAGATCAACCTCAATGTTGGATGCCCAAGCGAGCGCGTACAGTCCGGTTCATTCGGCGCCTGTTTAATGGCAGAACCTGAACTCGTCGCCCAGTGTATAGACGCGATGCGACAGTGTGTTGATGTGCCGGTAACCGTTAAATGTCGAATAGGCATCGACAACCAAGATAGCGAGGCTGCATTGCAAAACTTTATCGGCGTTGTTGCAGACGCAGGCTGTGAGTTGTTTGTTGTGCATGCACGTAAGGCAATACTGTCTGGGCTAAGCCCAAAACAAAATCGAGAAATACCCCCGCTAGATTACGACCGGGTCTATCGCCTAAAAAAGAGTTTCGATAGGCTGACTATTATTATCAATGGCGGAATTACAGACTTATCGACGGCAATAGAGCAGTTAAATCATGTCGATGGGGTTATGCTGGGCCGGGAGGCGTATCAAAATCCGTTCATTTTGGCTCAGGTAGATGAACTGTTTTTTGGTGCTAGCCCAAATACGCTTACTCGCAGTCAGGCACTCATAAACTACCTGCCTTATGTGGAGCAGCAATTGGCAATCGGGACTCCGCTTCAGCACATTACGCGACATTTACTAGGGCTCTTTAAAGGCGTTTATGGCGGTAAAGCCTTTCGCAGACATCTGAGCCAGAATGCCTATAAGCCGACCTCGGGCGTAGACGTGTTAGAGCAAGCGATGGACATTGTCGCCAAACATGAGCAAGACAAAGAAATTGAAGACTTGGGAATCAACGAATTATGCTAGCAAAGTTAAAGGCAATGTTTCAGAGTTCGCTTGGTGAATCTGCCGACTCAGGACAATTAGATGCGCTATCCGAAAACTTAATCACTGCGACCTTAATGGTGGAGGTGATGAACAGCGATCAGCGGCTCGACGCCCGAGAAGAGCAGGAGTTTATTGCGATTCTTGTTAAAACACTTGGACTCGACGAGGAAGCGGCCGATGAATTACGCGCTTTAGCACACGAAAAAGCCGAGGAGTCGACGTCGCTCTATGAGTTCACGGCGCAGGTAAATACTCAGTTCTCTGTCGATGCGAAACTATCGCTCATAAAAAATATGTGGCGGATCGCATTTGCCGATGGTGAAGTAGATCGGTATGAAGATGGTGTAATTCGAAGAGTGAGCGAATTAATTTATGTCTCTCACAGTGATTTTATACGTATGAAGATCGCGGCAAGAGACGGAGTCTAGGCGCTAAAATTCGCCAAACGGCTCATCAAGCACGCCGTCGTTATTGAGATATTCTCTGCGCTGCAAATAGGCTTCTCTAATAAAAAGATAACGATCTCCGGTAATTAATTCATCAAGTGCCAGAACACCTGACCTAGAATCAGTTTCGTCTAGTAAAAATAAGCCGAGACGCAGCGAAGGATCTTCGACACGCTGAAGCGGATTAAACACAGTGTCGATAATTAATCCGAACGAGTCGCGCACCGTGCTCGCGCCGAATACCGGCAGCATTACATAGGGGCCAGAACTAACGCCCCAAGTAGCTAAGGTTTGGCCAAAATCCTCCTCATTTTTACGCAGACCAAGGCTGCTGGCAACATCGAGAAAACCACCTAGACCAACCGTGCTATTGAGGAGCAACCGGCTGCCATCGCCTGCAGCTGCAGACAATTTTAGCTGCAATATATCGTTTGCAAGAACATTAATATCATCGACATTACTGAAAAAATTGCCGATCCCCTGCCTCGCAACCCGCGGCAAGAAAGTCGTATACGCGAAAGCAGTCGGTCTTACGACGAGCTGGTCGAAATAATCATTCCACTTAAATACATAGCCATTTGCCTCTCGCCAAGGATCGTTTGTGTGGGTAGCCGCGATCGACGAACAGGAAACCAATAGCGCCGCGGCGCAGATTAACAGCGTCGTTACGGTAGATCCAAGCTGACGCTGTCTACGCTTTTTTACGAACACCTTTCGAACCAACATGCACATCCCTTCGCTCTGCAGCTCAGTTGTCAGTAACTATTGCCCCCTCGAGTTTGCTTTCAATCTCTCTAAGGCCTTTTCTATCCGCGCCGGCGAAACCGGCATCTTAGTTTTGAGGCTTTGCGCAAACGCCGAAACGCGATATTCCTCTAACATCCATCTAAGCTCTTCAAACTTAGTCGCATTGCCCTCTGCCCCACTGGTTTGAGGTGCGCTCTTAAACGTCTCTAATTTTTGCCAGTAGCCAGCCAGTAATTCTGAATCGATTTTGTCTTTGGGACCCATAAATGGGGCTTTGCCCAAGCGAAGCTCAATCGCATCCAAGTACCTCGGGTAATCCTTAAGTCTCTCGACACCGCTTTCAGCCACAAAGTTGGGGCCAAACAATCGCACAAGTTGGCTCGCCACGTCGGACGTAAGATACCCAGGTGCTGAGGATAACGCCGACAGGCGCTTTTTGAGTGTGAGCCGAATCACTATTATCCGCTCGAGGAGCGTAACCAAGCGATCGCCAATACCGACGACCTGTGATTTGGCCACATTTAACGCCCGTTCAAAAGTCTCACGGCTTCGTACCGTTTTCACACTTCCAAGTGCTTCCACGTAACATGCTTCGACACACTGTTCGGCGAAATCTGCAGACCCTACGGGCAGCTTAAGCGCATTCTGTTTGACGAAGCGGTCGAACTGTTTGCGCAGCATATTGCGTTGTTGCTGGCTGTTAAGCATGACCAGCTTCACCACTCCTCGCGAGTGCGCTAAACCAGCCTGGTGTTCATCAGCAAAAAGGCATACCGATACACTAGATCCTGCATCCACCAGACTCGGAAATCTGATTAGTCGGATATTGCCCTCTCCAACTTGAAGGCTTTGAGGCAGTGCTTTTTCGGGCATTACAACCAGGCCCGAGGTTTCTATCGGATGACCAATATCCTGTTTAGTCGCCGGTGTCTTTGCCCCGCTCACCTCATCTTTACA
>Ga0115554_1002222_pt1 | contig 13464 bp, 8 predicted proteins | sample COGITO_mtgs_1104_3_FD_87283 | JGI IMG/M metagenome (GOLD analysis project Ga0115554, IMG submission 87283) | Pelagic marine microbial communities from North Sea - COGITO_mtgs_110404 | ecosystem: Environmental > Aquatic > Marine > Epipelagic | place: Germany:Helgoland, sampling site Kabeltonne... | reverse complement strand
TGCCCCTTTCCCTGTTCAGAGTCAAGCCAGTGACAAGATGTACCGATACGATGCCTGGGCACACTGAGGCTATTCTACACGTTAGTTACTCGCCTTGCGGTCGCTTCCTCGCATCTGGCGGCGGGGACACGACGGTGCGCTTCTGGGACGTGAATACCTGCCTCCCGAAGAGAACTTGCCAGGGTCACCGGAATCACGTGCTCGTGACGGGTTGGAGCCCGGACGGGAAACGATTCGGATCGGCTGACAAGAACGGCTTTGTAATTGTCTGGGACCCGACTACTGGCGAAAGTAAGAAGAGCTTCAAGGCACACAGTAAGTGGGTCACGGCGATGGCCTGGGAGCCGATGCACAGAAACGTTAACTGTGAACGCCTTTGCACCAGCAGCAAGGACTGCTTGGTGAAAATTTGGAACGTTCGCACGGGCAGCTGTCAGGCTACTCTGAGCGGACACACCGACAGCGTGGAGTGCGTCAGGTGGGGCGGCGAGGGGCTGATTTACACCTGCAGTAGAGACAGGACCATAAAGGTCTGGGGAGCTGAGCCGGACACCAACGCGAAATCGACCAACAAGGATGTAGGAAAGCTGGTTCGCACTCTGACTGGCCACGGTCACCGAGTAAATACAATCGCGCTCAACTGCGATTATGCTTGCCGCACTGGGCCTTTCGATCATAATGGGTACAAACAATTCAGCAACGACGGAGAAGCGCTAAAATCAGCAACTGACCGGTATAATGAAATAAAGAAGGTCATCGGAGAGGAGGTCCTTGTCAGTGGGAGCGACGATTTTACCCTGTTTTTCTGGCAGCCGACATCTTCGAAGCACCCCATTAAGCGACTTACAGGCCACCAACAGGCCGTAAACGATATTAAGTTTAGCCCAGACGGGCGTTACTTCGCAAGCGCGAGTTTCGACAAGAAAGTCAAAATTTGGGATGGGAGAAATGGGAATTTCTTCAACACCCTCACTGGCCACGTAGGCGCTGTTTATAGCGTCGCGTGGGCCAGCGACTCTCGATATCTCGTGAGCGCCTCGAAAGATTCTACCCTGAAATTGTGGGAAGTTGCTAGCCCTAAGAGAGCAAAGGAAACCCTCAGTGGTCACCAGGACGAAATATACGCGCTTGACTGGAGCCCTAACGGTGTCTCGCTTGCCAGTGGCAGTAAAGACCGAACCATTAAGGTCTGGAAGCACTGATCGATAAGTCGGACTGGATCAGGGAAATAAGTGATGTCTAGTAATTGTGAAAGTGATTGTATTTTTTACCGCTAGAAAGAAAAACGGTTATCGCATGTAAACACAACGTATTAAATCATTTATCAATACAATCTATTCGCAGTCCCCTCCTAATCGTTGGTAGGCCATCAGACCCATTTCGTTCCTACCCCCCTTCGAAGCCCCTTTCTTGATAAGATAATCCGCTATCTTTTTCTCCCCCATCTCGACAGCGATGTGAAGCCCGCTATTCTTGTACTTATTCACCGCGTCTAAATCCCACTTTCTTTTGATGAAGAACTTGACTCCGGTCTTCCATCCCCTGAAAATCGCGTGGGAGAGCAGCGTATTTCCGTAGTCATCGACCGACATTAGGTGCTTTACAAGCTGGTCACGCGAACCCAACGCTCTTTCTAAACTACTGATATCTCTTCCCTCCACACACCTGAACAAGTGTTTCACCTCCGGATCCTCGACATCTTCGCAACTGAACTGGCTGAGGAACCAGGTATGATACGTGTCTTGCTTGTTCTTCTTGTTACAATTTTTCCCGACCTCGCAAACATTCCTTCCTGCACTCCCACTGCCACCCTTTTTCGCAACGCACACCCTCGTCCGGCGAAAACCGCCCCTGCCGCCATTACCACCAGGTGCGGCAGCTACTTTAGTGGGTGTCTTTGGAGCAAGCTTCTTTCCGTCAGGTGGCAAGTTCTCCTTATCCTGGTTGACAGGCGGTTTAAAATTTGGCTTGTTGTCATCCTTTTGGTTCTCGTTTTGGTCATTCCCTGAAGGTCCGTACAGAATGTCCGCAGCTGTGGGGGCTTTTTTCTTCTTCTTTGGATTCTTCTCATCTACCGCGATGGCAGGTGAATCTACGTAGTCCTCCTCCCATACCACGGGCAGATTGATATTCCATGCGACGAATCTGTGCCTGTGTCTTCGCCTGCGACGCTTGACCTTTCCCCGTGAATCAAGGGGTACAGTGTAAGTAACTTCAAAGGAGTCTAAATCGTTCCACGGTCCATACATTTCGATATCACCCGCGAGCAGTGGCTGTGGTGTGTCATGATCATGTCGACAGTGGTCGTTGCCATTGTCGTTGTCGTTGTCGTTGTCGTTGTCGTTGTCTTTATCGTTGTCGCCATCATCATCACCGTCGTCATCATCTTGTGCGTCCTTAAACATTTCTATCAAACTTTTCATCTCTCCGCTCCCGACCCTGCTTCCCATGTTTACATTGTAAGAGTCGACTTCGTCATCCATTAAGAGAAGATCCTCATCATTCCCTTCTAATATCCCCTTTATCGGCGAAACTTCCGCCCCGCTGACCTTGAACCCCTCGATGCACTCTACGACGTCGTCAACGACATCATCTTCACACTCATCGATTTGGGTATCAGCGACGGAGTCGCAAATGGCGTCGCTAATTTCTTCCTCAACGACATCGTCTTCGCCCTCGTACTCCTCTTCGTATTCTTCCTCCGAGGAAGAAACCTCGTCATCCATGTTTAGCTTTTCCCCGCAAGAAAACCCCTCAGGGCGGTGATTAACCTCATTGGCTTCTTCATCATCTGTAGTGTGACAGTCACTGCTTTGGCAGTCGCTGCTGTAACCCCCTTCTCCATATCCGTAGGTGTTCCTCTCTTCACCCCCTTCCTCTTCACTGTCTCCACCTTCCTCTTGACAGCCCAATAGGTCTTTCAACTCTGAGGGGGTCACCTTCTTACTCATCATCAAGCTCACTGGGGTCTTTCTCCCCACGGAAGAGGACGAGAACTCGCGACTGGGCCTCTTTTTCGTGGGGCTTAAAAGCACCGCCACTGTCTCGTCGATGTCTATTTGCGACATTACGGGGTCCTCCTCTCGATTCTCCACGGAGGCTGTGCCGCTCACCTCCTCTTCCAAAAACTGGAGAAGCTCCTCTCGCGTCACCTGACGATTCATCATATTTTTGTCTCTCCTTCCGCTGGAGGAACGCCCCTCGGAGGACCTCCTACCGCCTCCAGAACGCCGGGCGCCCCCCTTCCTCTTTTTCCTGTGGCTGCTGGGTGTTACACAGCTCGCTTCGCTTATCATCATTTCAGAAGCACCTTGCTCGTGGCCGCGACGCCGACCTGATTTCGAGAGGGACACGAGCTTAAATAATGGAGAAGAGGAAGTCAACGTCGTCATTGCCGATGAGGAAGATGCATTAGTATGTTTAGTTACCCTTTTTGGTGTCTGTTTTGGAGGAATTGAGATAGGTTTGATAGTACCTCCGCGGTGATTGTTGGGGGGAGGGTTCGATTTGTTCTCATCCACCAAGGGGTTAGGAAAACCGCCCTCTTCGAACAAATTGCGGGCAGTCGAACGGAATAACTTTTCGCCTTTCTGAATCGTTGCCTTGTCGTGGCTGCTGGACTTGCGCAAGGAACTGTTGCTGCTGCTGCTGTGCTGATTTTGTGGGAGGGGTAGGGAGGAGTGGGACTTGCTGTTGCTGTGGCTGTCACAATTATGAAGGGAGAAGCTCTCCTTCTTCACCTTACTTCCGACTATTCTTCCATTTCTCACCACTCTAGATGGCATGGACAAAGGTAGAACAACATTTCCCGGTCCATGGTGTTGTAAACGGTGTCCCTGGAGTTTCGTCCTTCTCTCGATGCTGCCCACATGGTTGACGTTGTCGTGGAAACGGGATGTAGAGGCAGAAGAAGGACCAGGAAGAGACTTAACCTCCGGTGTTACCAGAACTGTCAACGATCTTTTTGAGAAAGGTGGAGAGGAGGGAGGTGGAGCCGGATGTTGAATCATGATTTGATTTTTTGATTGAGACAGCGCGGATATTACCGATAAATCGGATACGAAAAGTCTCTGACACGTGACTTCCGCCAAGCAAGAAGAGCGTGACAAACAATAATTAAAGTATTCTCAATGAACGACAGGAAAAAAACTCAAATTTAGACAAAAATGAAACCGACTTTTTTGGCAGAAGTTAAAACTCCAATTGTGTTTGTCAAGGAGTTAACTGCAAAAAAAACCTGGACTCATTGGCCGCAATGCGATGATCATTTAACTCACATTGACGAATAGTATCCGCTGGCAAGACTTCACAGTAAGCCCAGATCGAATTCAAATTGTTCTATTGTTCTTCCCTTCCTTACGGATGGATGAAGCGAAAAAGAGCAGGCTGTGATTGTATTAATCATTACTTCGGGATATTAGGACATCAGGAGATGCAAGTTCACCTCAATTTTTTGTTTTTGCCTCGAATTGACCCTCATTTCTTGCCTGCGGGGCGAGGGAGGCCATTCATAACAAGAAAACGAGAAAGGATCTGCTGGTGCCGACGCAAAATCTCAGTCTTCCACACCAGAGCCAGCCTTCGACTTGCCTTAACCGCTGCCGTTGGAGAGGGTCAGCCCAATAAGCAAAAAATTAAATATTATCACCCCAAAGGGTAAACAAAAAGGTCATTTCTAAAGGTCATTCTAGTCTTCTTGAAATTGAATACACATTAGACTAACACTGCCCTAAAAAAACAGTGGTCCCAAAAACATTGGGGCCACTGCGAGAGGGCTATCATGCCAGTTCTGGCTTGATTTCTTTTCAACACTAAGCTGGAATTCCTCTGGTCCGTCCATAGGAACAGTCGCAGACACACTTCGACCATCCGCAAGCTTCACGTTGAATCTTTCGGAAGGCAGGAGACCAGGGGGGACCTTAATTGTCACTAGCTCATACTTCTTTTTCTTATTTTGTGGGGCTGCTTGCTTCTCTGGAATTGCCATCTTGAAAGAGTCTCCTGGAGCGCATTCGAGAGGTATCACGACACGTACTTTTTGTCCATCAGGACAAGCAACGATCAGCTCTTCGCCACCGTGAGAGTTTTGTGGCACAGTCACCAGCAGCATTCTTAATCTGTGATAACGATCCTTCTTTTTAAAGATAGAAGATCTGAAAAAAAGAAATTTATTATTCAAGATTAAAACCATAAAAACTCAATAGGCGAACGCGTTGTCAGGAGAAGAACAAGAGCGTAGAGAAAGTGGTTAAAATCCCGAAAACCTTGCCTGTCTTCCAAAAAAATGGGCGTTCTCGTTTCCTCCCTTTTATTCCAACCACCCCCGCCTACGTATCTCTGTCCGTCGCGCTACTTCTACCTTATTTCAAAATCCTCCCCTCCCGAGAAACCTGACAGCCGAATGATTCCAGCCTTTTATATTGACTGTGGTGCAGCGATCACAGTGCTATTCAGTCATGGTAATGCTGAGGATCTTGGGATGATCTATGACTGGTTTGTCTCCCTGGCTCATTCCCTTAAAGTGAATGTCCTTGCCTATGATTATTCTGGTTACGGGAAGTCGAAGTCTTCTTCTGACGAGCGGAATACTGTGTTGACAAGTGAGGAAAAGTGCTACGATGACATCCTGGCTGCTTACACTTACCTCACTGAAACTCTGGAGACGCCTCCTGAAAAAATAGTGCTGTACGGGCGCTCACTTGGTAGCGGCCCATCTATTTGGCTAGCTGCAAAAACGGCTGTTGCTGGCCGATCTGTCGCTGGTGTGATTCTCCAGGTAAGCTTCACTTGTTTTGTGAAAAAGTCTGCTTCTTCCCCCTTTTTTATTACTCGCGAAACACTGACTAACCACTCACTAATAATACTCGACGTAGTCACCACTTTTGTCCGCCTTCCGCGTTGCATTCAATTTCCGCTACACACTTCCAGGCGACAAGTTCAACAATATCGACAGGGTGCATCTTGTGCGGTGCCCTGTTTTTCTGATTCACGGAGGTTGTGATGAAGTTGTGCCATTCTGGCATGGCCAAGAGTTGTGGTGGGGTGTCGAGAGCGTGTGGCGAGCGAAGCCTTTTTGGATCAAGACGGTAAGTTGTCCTTGGCAGTGTAACTTAAGCTGAGAACCTCGCTAACCAACTGACTCAACTGTCCATCATCACTGTCATTTTCGTAGGCGGGGCACAATAACATCGAGTCTACGCTTCATGATTCCGGTTTGTTTGTGAAGAAGATATTGGAATTCTTGGACGTGCACATCCCTGCGCGTTGGGGACTCCAGTCTCCTCCCCTCACAGTGCCGAAATGCGTAGAGCGGCTGTCGAAAATGTAGCGAACTCTGAGTGACGGCGAGACAACAAAACGTGGAAAATACCAATTAACGTAGTACGGTAGTAAGAAAGAGAAGAAACGAATTGAACCCCCTTGCAAACTGTCCTACACCGTTATCAATCATCCAAGTCGTTTCATTAACTCGTCTACTTCTATCCCGAGCTGGGCTAATCGTCTGTCTGCTTCCGTAGCCTCCCGATATGTATCCACCCCTATCTTAACTATTTCCCTCTGTTTCTCTTTCTTATTTTCTTCAAGCGAGAAGAGGAGTACACGCAGCTCTTCGACCTCCAATTGAGCCTTGTCGTGTTTCTCCTTTAGTGCGCTGTGATGAGGCCACCAAGAAAAAATTGTTAAGAGATGACGGACGGTCAGAAATTCCAGGTTATTAATAGAGCAGGCTTTAACACCGCACCGCAGACATATGTTGTCATAACTTCGAATCCGCTAGCCCCTTACCTCTCTTTCGCCTTTAATGCGCGAAGCTGCCCTCTAAGAGCGGTCGTTATCCTTCCCTCAGATCTCTTGCTCGGTGACGCGCTCTTTTTCCCCTCCAACTCTCTCTCCCTCTCAGCATATCCGTCCCTTAAGTCGCGTATTACGTTCTCGTAGAACTTCCGCGATTTTGAGAGCTCATTAGTTAGCAGTTCGACGTATTCGGCGGCCATCCCTTCCAGCTTGACATGGATTGCCCTGTTGTCCTCAAAATCACTCGCAACTCTGACAAATGAACAGCGAATGGGGGGGGGGGGAAAGGGAATGTTGGGGGGAGATTTTTTAGAAATCGCAAGTCGCAAGTCGCAAATCGCAAGTCGCAAGTCGCAAGTCGCAAGTCGCAAGTCGCAAGTCGCAAGTCGCAAATCGCAAATCGCAAATCGCAAATCGCAAATCGCAAATCGATCAATTTAGTACTCAACGGACACACCTCGCTCGTTCCATTGACTCGTTGAAAGGCGTCGCGACTTCAACAATTTTGTGCGTAGAGGTGACACTTTCGTTCCCCTCCACGACTCCATCAATCAACCGATTCACATACCCCCCTCCGGCATAATCCCAGATGCGGTCGTCGCTTTCATCATCCGCTGTGCCTCCTAGCTCCTTCGCGTACGTGTGGGAGGTACTGTGGAAGTGAGCCTTCCCACATGCATCTTTGCAACCAACATCACCGCAGATCAAACAGATAGCCACAACATGGCCGCCAAGGCTGTATTCTGGGCGCCGACCGCAAGTCGAACAAGAATTATAAGTTTCGCTACTTCCATTGATGCTAAACTCACTTGGGCCATCGTCATCATCTTCGCAGGTCAGCGAGTATCTGCAGATCGGACAACTGGCCCCAACTCCACCAAGAGTTTTCGCCTCCGTGTGACGGAAACAACTGAGGTGAAACGTGTGACCGCAAAGTGTCGTCATCGTCGGTGGCGGCACGTTGCTCTTCCCGTGGCTTTCCGGATCTGTCGTTAGTCTCTCCTGGCAAATTACGCACACCTTGCTGTAGGGACCAGGAGAAGTAGTCGAATCTCGTGGAGGAGGTGGCGGGACAGGGCTGACGGTCTTAAAAGAAACAACGGTCAGAACAGTGAGCACGCTGTTTGATGCAGCGTCTTTGATGCTCTTCTTTGCTGGCGAGGATTTCGATTTCGATTTCGATTTCGATGGGGTCCTGGGGGGTAAAATAGGGTGGAAGAAGTCAGGAATTTCGAGTGGCTGCTCGCTAACGGCAGATACCATACCCCCTTTATTTTCGTCGTTATCGTCATTGCTCAAATTCTCACTGTCGACACTGTCGATACTGTCGATGAAATCTTCATCGTCATCCCACGAGAAGAATCGGGGCCACTTTTTCCCATCCAGGTCATTCCGCACCCTATCGCCTTCCCCGCCCGCAAAGTAGACAACCAGGTGGGGCTCGCCGCCTTCTCCGTCCCCGTCAAAAACGGCCTGGATACGTTTCAAGGTCGTGTCGTACGACGAAAAACGGTTCACGGCTTCAGTGTACAGAAAGCGACGAGGCACATTCGGGCAAAGCAGGATATCCTCGTCGCGTGGGGTAGTCAGACTGGCCGTCGTCGTCGTAAACTCAGTCGTCTTCGTGGAATCGCCATAGCGGCCGTAGAAAAAACATCCAATCATTAAACTGTGCGGGGCAGAGGGGGATGAGTGTGGCAAGAATGGGAGAGAACAACACAGTGGCTATTCTAATTGTGAGGGTTGAATAACACAATTTTATTCTCAACGATCGTTAGCATGTTACGCGCACTGTACTAGGTGAAGTAGTAATAGCGCACAAGGACTCCTGGCTTTTTATTTCTGATTCTGCGAGATTGCAGGATCCAGCTGCCGAAATTCTTATTACTCTGAAATTTTGCCCCCCTGACTGCCTGAATACGCCGCAGCATTTCCCCAATACCACTCTTTGCCAGGGCAAGCTAAAAAACGTAGCTCGTTCTGCCTTAGCAAGAACACCCCATCTGGCTAATTGAAACCCCTTCTCTCTCTCTCTTTCCCCCACCGTCCCCAAGATGGACTCTTCCACGTGTATTGATTACTTACTGGAAGCAGCTGAATTGAATGACACTTGTTGTCACCGGTTATCTATGGTCGGTCCGAGGGACAGTTCCCTCTCAGACCTTGCTCTTTATGTTGCTACGACAGAGCGACAACTACATTTGTATATGCTAAAAATTTTGGAGGATGCTGGGGAAAAAGCTCGCCCGTGGATGGACGACTCAACGATCATGGTAACTGCAGCTCGTCTTGCGACTATCAAGGATACATTGAATAGTAACTGGCGAGACATTGTCTCGATGAAGGCTGGGGGTGTTAATTCCTTGCTCTTTTTTTTGATCAGCAGCTTGGAGGTCTGCTTGGTCCGCATCGAAGACGCAGACCGCATTTTGTGTGGCTCCAAGGCAGCCGCTGCGCGGTCTAGAAAGGACGACGTGTCGAACGTCTCTTTGGCAATTAAAAACCAGTCCCAAGCACTAGCAAAGAAACAGCAGCGAAAGAATAGGGCATGGCGTTGGATCAAACGAATCACCGTGAGCGGTTGTCTAGGCGGCACAATATTCTACGCAATCGATAAATCGAAGGGAATGAGCGATACAAACAACCAGACCATAGCGCTCAAAACAACAGCAAAATGGATGGGATTATTCTTTGGCATGTCCGTAGCTAGCAGACGCTACGAGATGTGGAGGTTGCGCCATAGGCTAGCTGACTCAGTTGCGAGTTTGGCCATGTGGCAGCAGAAGTGGATCATCGTCAACGGAATCTTAGACCAGAACAATCTACGCAGGGCCGTGAGCTACAACAAGCTCATCTGTGAGCCGAGTGACGAGGACTCTAACGATCGGCTGAAGTCTAATTCGCGAAAGCTTCTGGAGTGCATTCCCATCCAGAGCAACAAAGGCGCTTTTTGGTATTCGCAGGGGGCTCTTCGGTTGCTAATCGTACGCCGTGTGATGGATCTCATTTATGCTTCCGTCGGAACCGCGATTGACACCACCGGCCCTTCTGGTTGCTGTGGCCTTTGGGTACCATTAGCTGGACTTTCCGCGACTTATTATGCAATCGCCGGAAGCGAGATCACGAGCCACCGAGCGAGCAGGGCTGTTATGATGCCGACTATGGATTTCATCAAGCGTGCGTGGGGACTAGTCAGCTATCCGCCTGTTAAGTGGTTGGCGTTTGAGGCTAGTAAGCTCCTCAAGGGACTGAAGGTTGCCGAGAGGGTAGTCATTGCTGGCGTACCATGTCTCGTGATATCGAAGTCGGCTCGTCCTTCGGTTACAGCTGCGATCGCTCGACTGCAGCGGCAGCATAAGCGAAGGAAGGACGATAACCTCACAGACATTGTCGAGGACGCCTCCCCCGGACGTCCGGTCAAGCAGAGAAAGCAGAGGGCGAATAGCTTCAGCAACAGTAACGAGGACGTCAACGTTATCTTACATGTTACTGGAGGGGGATGGTTTATTCACAGCACTGCGACGGATGTCAGCTTCCTGAGCGAGTGGAGCGAAATCACCAACTCAGTCATCATCATACCCGAATACAAATTATTGCCTGAGTTCCACTTTCCCGTTGCCATAAATGAGATTTTCGACGTTTACGTTGCGCTTAGCTCCGGTCAGGCAGGTTCTCAGCTAGGATTCAATGCGGAAAAAATAGTCGTTTCGGGAGAAAGCGCCGGCGGGAACATGGCTGCCGCGCTGATTGTGAAATTAATCCACGATGGCGTTGTAGATCTCGAGGATCTAATTGAGAAGAAGAAAGAAAAGGAGGGTGTCCTTGACGAGGACGTCGACGATGAGGAGAAGGTCACGACGCAATCGCCGCCTCCTCGTAGGCAGTCTTTCGAGAAGATCGAAAGGGTCAGACTACCGGACGGCTTGCTGATGAGCTGCCCCGTGCTTAACATGTGCCTGTCGATGTCGCCAAGTCGAGTGATGGGAACCGGCGACCCCGTGTTGCCCAGCGGACTGATCCAAATGGTTTCCAAAGAGTATATACCAGATTCTCTAGGCATCGAAAAGAGTCATCCAATAGCGTCTCCCTACCACGCCAGCGACGAGATTCTTAGCGTTTTCCCGCGAACATTAATGTGGGTGAGTTCGTCTGACCCGTTACTGGACGATTCGGTAGATTTTAATACCAAGCTGCGTCGCGTCGGAGTTGACAGCCAAATCCACTGTGCAAGACATCTCCCCCACGCCTTCTTAGGACTGAAGGATGTCGGCTTCCCTGAATCTGCCAAAATCCACAAATCCTGCACAACCTTCCTGATCGAAAATTTTAATGACGTGAAGATTGGAAGAACACCCTCGCAGAACCACATATACAGAGAAAAAAATAAGAAATAAAATATTTTGAGGGTTTTTGAAGTTTTGTTCTGAGAGAGAGTGCATGTGTTGTGTTGTCTGTCGCATTCGCCTAAATCTAAACCTTCGGTTTATTATCAATTTTATGTCAGTTTAGTCCCCTCTCATCGCCATCCCCTTCCCAATTGATTTTGCTCGGCACGATGTACACGAAAGTCTGACTTCCCACAGTCACGTCCATTGGAAAGGCCACGACGCCCTTATAGGCAGTCCGGGGAACTCCAGCCTTAATGTTGTCCATGACTTTTAGCTGTTGACTTATTCGCTCGAATTGACGCAAGTTATTGTACGTGATTTTTAAGGAGGTCAGCTGGGCATTATCTCTGCCATTCCGGGCGGCTGTCAAGTCGTCTAAAGTAGCAAGGGGTGCTGCTTCCACATCTTGGCGGAATGCACTGTCGTAATTCGACTTCCTCAAAAAGTCTATTTCCTTGGTATTCCAGTCAATGTCTAGCGTATTTAGCTGGATGCTGTCCAAGTAACTCGAGTACTGTCCCCCGCTCGTCCCTCCCGTTTGACCGAAGTGGAAAGTTCGGCTGATTTCAGGGCGAATAGTTTCTCGCCCTTTCCGTCTCTCGGGCTCACGGATCCAGTCGTCCCAGTATCCCCTCGGCCAGCGGCCGTCGCTACCAATGTCAAACCACAAGTCTGAGCGCATCATCCAACCAAGTCCCGGGAAGAAGTCAGACCTGACGACGGCGTTGGGGTCACGAACAAATCCTTTCATACCGTTATCATTCCACGCAGATACGGTAAGTAAGTTCTCGGCGGGGTCATCCAAGAGCTGTGGTGCGTCGAGGGGATAAACAATCGATGTGTGTTAGTAGGCGAGCGAAGAAGAGGCGAGCGAAGAAGAGAGAGGACCTAACTAGCGCTCGGAGCGAAATTGGATTTCGCTTCTTACCTCCCTCATTCTCATAAAGTAACTAAAAAAATCAGGAGCCACTTCGATGTCCTCCTCCAAGATGATGGCATGCGATGCGGGATTTATTGGCGCCTTATCACACGTCCCGACACAATTTGATGCCGTAAACGCCCCCCCCTCGAACACCTGCTTTAGCCCGAAGCCGTAGTGCTGCGAGAGAAGCTGGTAGCCATTCTCGCCGGCCTTTTGCTCGTGATGGAAATGGAAAATCGGGTTTTCGGGGAGCTCAATAGAAATTTGATTGATTAGAGCAGTTATCGGGGGGTGGGCACCATCCTGACTGAAAACAACAGGCATGTTCGGCGGTATGTGGGCACGCTTTAACGAATCGACTGTTCGCCGCAGGTAGTTATCTCGCTTATGGGTAAAGATAAGGAGAACGGTTGAGGTGGCAGTGGTGGCGGTGGAGGCACCGGTGGTGGTGGAGGAGGAAGAGGATGCCGGAGAAATTGGGGGAGTCGCCAGAGGAAGTGCAGCTGCTTTGTTGGCAGCCGACACACCCGCAGCCGCTTTGTTGGCAGCTGCTATATCAGACATGAGACTGGCTATTTTTTCATCCCCATTACTGATGTCTGCGTGTAATTCTTTTATTTTCTCGTCTAGACGGCCGACCGTCGTCTTTAGTGACACCAAAACCGCATCATTATCATCGTCATCATCGGGTGTAGAGGTCGAGGTGGTATGTGAACCACGCAAAGCCGACATTTTGGAGGAGGATGATGCTGAGGAGTGCAGGGGAGAGAAAGTCCCCTGGAGGAACAACACCACACCTACCAGAGCCAAGAACGCAAGTAAAACAATTGAGCCCCCGTGAGATCGCAGCAAGTGGCGGGCGATCACAGTGGGCTTCCGGGACCTAGCAGAACCCATTTTTTGTAGGAAAGAGGGCGAGCTTTGTATGGACGGATGCAGGGGGTGGATTCAACGTTTCTCAGATGTTCATACCAATCAACGCACAACCGATAGTAAGGGAGGATGGTTACCTTGCTTCTGCCATGCAAAAAGAGGTGCAAAAATCGAAAAATTAAAGAATCCCAAAAATTGTTGATGTGAGAAAATTCAGGACTCCCTGTCGCCCCTACAATGAGCAACATTGCCACCCCAAACATCTCCAGCCTTTCTCTCTCATCTGGAACCCAGTCCCGCTTGTGTTGGTACTGCGGTCGCGGTGAGGAGACCCTGCCCACCAAGTTGCAGAAATGCGGACGGTGTGGACTGGCAGTGTATTGTAATCGGGAGTGTCAAAGGGGTGATTGGAAACTTCATAAGGCCAAATGCAAGAGGTTGACTGAGATTGTTGTTGATACAGACTTAAAAAATCGGCTCCGGTCT
>Ga0115554_1002208_pt1 | contig 13514 bp, 8 predicted proteins | sample COGITO_mtgs_1104_3_FD_87283 | JGI IMG/M metagenome (GOLD analysis project Ga0115554, IMG submission 87283) | Pelagic marine microbial communities from North Sea - COGITO_mtgs_110404 | ecosystem: Environmental > Aquatic > Marine > Epipelagic | place: Germany:Helgoland, sampling site Kabeltonne... | reverse complement strand
TTCCACCCTTAGGGGACTGCTCCCCGGCTGAACATCAGCGAGCCGAGGATCCGACACCAAATTCGATAAACTTTTCGAGAGCGCTCTCCACCTGCCGCAAACGTCGCAGGAAGACGTTGAAACACTAAGAACCTTGTCAGGGATCCCGTGTATCTCAACGAGACAACTCGGTTGCGGAGGTTGAAGAGAGGAAGGATGAGTAGTCGGTTGAACCATAGGCTGTGTAAGTAAGGTCCCTTCCATCCCGTTGTACATCGCCCGCTTGCCCCCTAAGCCCCTCATGACGACAACCTCTCCCTTGTGGGGGGCCTTTTCCTTTCTCTTCCCGCTATTAGCCTCCTTCAGAATCTCCCAGAGTACCTGCGCCATAATCTGCTGGTGGATCGAGTGATACATCCTAGAGATGGCTGTTTGCCTCTTTTGAGACTTTGAGGGTCGACGAGAGATGGAAAGGAGGGAGTTTTGAGAGGAAGATTCTAAAGAACGTGAGAACATGTCACAGAAGTGGCCCCCAAGTTCTTCCACATTGATGGGAAAGTCGTCCTCTGGCTGTCCTGGCAAGATGACTCCAGAGTTATCCCACGCGCCTTGGACCTTTCTTCTCAAATATCTATAAGCCTCGTCATTGTATCCGAATCCGTCTGCTTTTCGTCCCTCGCTGAAGACCAGATCGTCGAGCCTTGCTCGAGTGGCTCTGCTCTCCTTCGTCTCCTCGGCAACTCTGCGTACAATATCCGGCGTTAATCCAATTTTTATTTCGGAATTGTTAATAACGTGGGGGGAGGAATTATCCCAAAGGTCCAAGTCGGAATTGGTTGTTGTTTTGGAATCGCGCGTCGATTCTCCCGCTCCGGTTTCGGGGGGAGTCAAGCCGCCCCAAGACCAATCTCGAAGACCCCCAAGAACCCAGAGATCCCTCTCGACAATTCCTCGACCAAAGCCCCGGCCCAGAACCTTCACAGATGACGGCTGACTCCCAAAGTCGACATCAACGTCATCTGCGTCTTCGTCATTCACACACACCCCAACATCATTGTCATTTGCGATGTTTTCCTTGCTGCTTCTCCCGCTACGGCCAGTGTCAACGCGAGCAGTTGAACCTGCCCTGGATGGCCCTCCCACACCGAGCCCTTGCCCTACCAAGTGCTGTTGAAGCGGAATTTTCGTTGCGGATTTGCTGACGAGCAATTCCCGGTCATCCTCTCTAGCCCCCCCACCGGTGCTGCTATTACGCGCAGTGAGGGCGGCAGTGTGCCTCCTACTGCTGCGGGAGCTTGTTGCGGGCAAGGAAAGTATGTCAGTAACGCTCCGCGCTGAGACCATGCGGGAGGAGGATAAAAGCGGTTGTTGCTGTTGGTTCTGCGACATCGAGCTGTTGTTGTTGCTACCGCTGTTAGCATTGATGACGACACTGTTGGGATTTGGCTGGCGTCCGGTGAGGCGGCCTGTTAGTCTGCCAGTCAGGCGTCCCGTCATGAGGGCAGTGGTAGAACCGCCAGTGGTAGAAGGTGGGGGGTTGAGCGCGAGGGCCTGATGATGGAACGCATTAAGGAGATTCAGTTGAGGAATCGCGGCGGGTGTCGACTGCTGTGCGTGGAGAGGGAGCCGGGGGGTGCTCGTCTGAGATATTGATGCTAAAGGGGCGAGATTACCGTAGTCCACATCTGAGCTGCCCTGATGAGGGATAGGGCTGGTGCTTGAATCTCCTGCGGAATATATCATTCATTAAATTAGGGGAACTAATTAGAGATAGAGCTTGAACTGAACAGATAACGCGTTGAAGAGAACGGAGAGAAGCCAACTTCTTGTCGGTCGATCTGCCCAACTACGACACCACTCACCTCTTCCCCATACACGAACAGAATTCAAGGGGCTCCTAAATGTGGGCGCAGCCGAATTATTGTTGCTGGTCCTGGCGCCGCTGTTATTTCCCTTTCCTTCCTGATCACTACTCCGGTCATCTTGCCTGTCTTCATGATGATCTTCTCGTCGCAATTCTCGTCGATCCCCGTCGATTTCCTCCGCCCATCCAAGCCAAAAATCGTCTTCCTTGTACTCTCCGACGCAGCCACTCAAACCGTGGAAAACCTCTTCAATCAACTCGCTCACCCCACCTCCTCCTTCAAGGTCAAGTTTGCCCAGAAGATCACAGAGCCCTTCAATGACCTCGTACGGCATCGACTTCCAGGAAGTCTTGATTCGAGATATTAAGTCACTCAGTGCCCTTGATTCCGTTACCTGTCCCGCCTGCTCCGGGGCGGGCTCGGGAATTGTTGGCTCCAACAAAGTTAATGACGGAAGGAGAATTTCAAACGACACACGTAAAGATGCCAAAGTGGTCGCAGTGACCACACTGTTAATTGCTTCTTCTACATCGTCCATGACCTTTGTCGGGGTCTTCGAAGGGACCGACCTTTGAGAAGAACCCTGCTCATTGGTCTGATGATGTTGTCCTTGTTCAACTTTGGACCCTTCCAAGTTTTTCTCCAATACCTCAAGTCCATCATCGCCCAGATGGATTTTGGCGCCAGATACCTTGAATTTGAACATTGGTCTGTCTTCTGGGTAGATTTTGGGGACTTTCTTGCACCAAATACAGCCCACTTTAAATTAGAAGTCTAAAGTTGCAAACTTCGAAAAAACAAAAAAAACCAAAACAAAACTTCAGAAGAATCTTCCTTATTCCCGCGTCCAGAGGCTCTCAATATTATACTTCTGTCCGTTCGTCGGGGGTTTAAAATTGATTTCTTGCTGAACTTTGTCAAACGGCACCTTTTGACGTTTGCAAATAATAGCTCGTTCTTTGTCCTGCTCGAAGACGCTCACGTTCGATGTCATCGTTGAAAGTGCCTTCTCTGGTCTCGTCTATTTCCCCGTACACAGATGATACTGATTCGGAGTCTGAAAGCGGTGAAATTGTTGCAGGGGCTGAGGCCTTCTACCGAAAGCTTGTCCCTGATGCCCAAAAAAACTCCAACTCCAACCAAGTCAAATCCAAGAAGAAGGCGACTGTCTCCGATAAATCGAAGCCCCAGCCTTTGAAGCTGTCCCAAATTTCATTAGTTTCTGGTTCTCCCTCCCCGAAGACCTCCTCCTCAAAGAAAAGTCGGGGCAACTCTCGAAACCGGCGAAATGGGAAGAAGTCTCCCTCCAATGTTTCCCTTTCCCTATCTCCCTCGTCGAGTCTCGGGCAGTCGGGTTCAAGGTCGTCGAAATCGATGATGTCAGTGGTGAAAGTCACCCCAGTGAGACTCAGCGATAGTGGAGATGCACTGCCTCCCCCACCGTCACCTAGTACAGTTTCAAACTTGCAGGAGAGTCATGAGAAGTGGATGCGGATCGAAATGGAGAGGAAGGCGAAAGATGAGATGGGAAAAGAGAAGATCTGGGAGGAGAGAGGAAGGTGAGCGATGTGACGTATAACTGGAAGCTAGAAGCAATTTACATTGCTTAGAAATATATTTAAATTGCTAACAACGCCTTTTCCTCAGAGAGAAAAGGGATATAGGCATGGTTGGCGACGGGTTAAGCTCTTATACACGTGCATACTCGCTCTTCCGACCGACTTCCGAGCTTTGCGCCCCTCCGCCGCCCTCTCTTTCCCCCCGATCCTTGAGTAAGAACGTCAACAGCAAAAAAGTGACGTCCCCTGTAAAATCGTCAAGCGAGAGCAGCAGCAGCAGCAGCAGCAGTAGCAGCGATGACGAGGAGGAAGGTGATAACGACAATGGTCACGCAGCAAATGGGGAGGGTAAGGAGAATAGTGTGGTAAAGAGGGGCAAGAGTGGTGGCGGTGGGAAAAGCTTAGATGAGGAGATTGCTCACTTTCTCGGCCTACTCAAGTCCCGGTTTCAGGCTCTCCTCGCTCCTCTCTCTCTACTCGCTGACTTCACGGTCTCAATTGAATACCGACATGGGTCTAATTCTGGTGCAAAGGACGTGTACTACTACTCGGGAGAGGGGAAACGCTTCCGGAGTGTGCCTGAGGTTGTGAGGTGGTTCGGCCTCGATACGTCGGTCAAGTCCAACAATGCAAGCACAACCGTCCCTAGAAGTAGTGGTAGCAGAAATATTCACGGTGGTAGAAGCGATGGCGGAAGAGATAAAGTCCCCGATGGTGAAAGCAGTGATAGCGATGGGAGCAGGGATTTACCTGGGAGGCATGGGACGAGAAAAAGCGTCAAGAAGAGCAGGACGAGCAATAGGGAGAGGAAGCCGAAGAATTTTGACGTCCCTGGCAATTTCTTCTTTAAGAAGCCACTGAAACTCATTAAGCGAAAAGCAAGTGGTGGTAATGGGAATGAGATTGAGAATGAGAATGAGAACGGGAATGGGAATGGGAATGGGAATGGGAATGGGAATGGGAATGGGAATGGGAATGGGAATGGGAATGGGAATGGGAATGGGAATGAGAGCCCCCCGTTAGGAAGTGTGTCTGCTGTGGCAGCAGCAGTTACAGCAGCATCCGCCGATAATTCTTCCACGACGACCACCTCTTATAAGAATAGTAATCCTAATCATAATGGCGATAAATTGAGGCTCGCTGCTGCTGCAATGCTATCTTCTGCCGCGATGATGACCGATGATGATGATGGTAGTGTCTACAACGATGAAGATGCTCTTCCCAATTCTGTCCCAACGACAAAGAGGATTGTCAAGCCTATGGCGGTCAGAGCAGCGAAACTGAGAAGTAGAGCGGGATCGTCTAGTTTTGATGACAGCTATCCCCAGGAAACGCAATCCCAACTCCCTGCACCTTCGGCGGCATCTGCAGCTGCGCAGCCCGACAATAACAGTGACTCGGTAAAATCCAGCAGAGCGCGATCAAAGCCACCCCTCACTCTTATGGCTGCTGCGGAGAGGGGAGACGGGCGAATCACAGAGGGAGGGGCACAAGACAGGAAGGCGATGGTGCTGTTGACCCTGGGCGAAGAGAAGAAGGAGTGGTTTAAGCTTACCAAGCAGCTCCAGACAAACCCCAAGTTCAAGGAGGTGACCTATCCAATCCTTCCCCCTCACCCCCTTGCTGGTGTACGCTGGGATCCCAACCACTTTAAGGTGTACACCTATCATAAAGGCCCTGACTTTCATCTCACAACTCATGCCATGTATTCCCGTGCATCTGCGAATGACAGTTGGACCCGCTTTAACTCAGGCCACTATTCAAAGGTGAAAAAGGTCCAAATGTTCATCCAACTGCAGGCTAATCTTCTCGGCGTCAGTGTTCCCACGCAGAGGGAGTGTGAGATTTTGACCAGGGATATGGTGAAGAGAAAGGGGCAAATGAGTCAGTCTGAGGTACTGGTGGGTGTCGGCCCGGGTGCAGAAATGGTGAAGCCTAAGCCCAGGAAGAGGAAACGAGACCCCCTTGTGAATCAAGATTTAGCTGTCGGGGTGGGAGGGGTGTTAATGCCTGCAGAAAGCGCGCCGATCTTGCCGCAGGGTTCTTCAGGGGGGTCGCGGCTGTATAGGTCCAGGACTAGTACTTCGAGGTTGAGGGATGGTAGCGAGGTAACCAGTGGGAGAACAACTGTTTCGGAGACGGAATCAAAACCGGAAGGGAATATGGAAGAGCAAACATCTGTCGCGCCTAGCTCACCCCTTAGTGCGCCGCCTTTGTTTTCCTCTGAATTGGAGGAAATCGTGGAGGAGCCTGTTGAGAAGGCGCCAAGGTTGGAAAAGCATATTGATAAAAGCCCTGGCAACAGAATTGTGAATAGAAATGGAAAAGGGAAAAACGGGAACGGAAAGAATTCAACCTCAAAAAAATCACAAGTTTCAACAACCACAACAAAAACAACGAATATAAGCAGCTCTCGCACTCGGTCCCGTCCCCGCACGAACTCCCAAGTTACCTATGACTTTGGTCGTGAAAAAAAAAAAAAATCGATCGGATGGGCCAAGGAGATTCGCACTAACGCTAATGGCGACTTGCTAAATGAAGATGAACTGAGTAATGACCATGTGAAGCACTGGCAGAGCTTAGTGACATTTTTGAAGACAGGTGATTGTCAGAACCTTGAGCGAATGAGTGGTTGGTCGATGGCAGTGATCCCTCGCTCAGGGCCAAATCCGCCGCACGTCGATGTATACTACTTCAACGAGAAGAAGAAGAAATTCAGGTCTCGGGTGGAGATCATGAAGGTGATGAATCCGGATTATATGAAAACTAAGCGATTGCTTTGATTGTAGAGAGCATGTCGAAGGCACTTATGACAACGACTGACTGCTACTTTGAATGCTGCGAATAGATAATAAAGTGTACCCAGAAAAAAGAGGCGTCAACGCTTTTACACACAAATAATTCTTGCCTATACATCACCTTCGAAGGTGATACTGCCGGCAATTTTCAGGCACAGGAGAAGTCTTCAAAAGTCTGTTCGCTGGCACCACCGGAGTACTGCACTCTACGGTGTTGGGACGAGCTTTTCCTTTGGGTAGAGGGGCTTAAATGGGCACAAGGGGCAGTAAATTTCGTCTAACCGCCAAAAATCAAGCTCTGGGCCTTGGTCACCTCGATGTGCAAGAAATGATCCACCTTCGTCAAAGGTATCTTTCTCTTTGGCCTCTCGTAGTTGAAGCATGGCACCAGACCAAACCGACGGCGATATTAACCCCGCCGGTCATTTTCAGGATAGTTTGATTTGTTTGTTGTACTCCTTCTCAATCGTCTTGTCGAAGACGACCTTCTTTCCTAGATTGTCCTTCACCAAATTTGCATCAATTGTTGCGGCCTTCGCCCACATTTCTTGAAGCATCATTTTATTCGTATAAGTTGAATTTCTCCCTACAGTAAAACCCTTCTTTTCTTCCAACACCTCAGAAGCGTTTTTCTTCTCCAGACACTGCTGGCTCTTTCTGACCTTGTGCATTGTCCCTTTTTGAGTAACCATCATTTCTCGCATCGTTTTGACAGCTTCTTCGTAACGTTTCTGCAAAACCCTTTTTTCTTCCAATCTCTCCTTGTACTTAACAAGCAGCGGATCCAGTCTCGATTTCAGAGTCTCAATGGTGTGTTCTATTTGCTCAAGCTCCTTCAAATCTTTGGCCTTCTGCTCTTTCGCAGCAGCATAGGTTGCCTTCATTTTCTTGCTGACGGAGTCCATCTGCTTCAGCTTCAGCTGCGACAGCTCAGCGATCTTGGCTCCGTCCATAGGTTTGGCATTAGTCACACTGTTCTTTCTCGTAGGATTTGGGTTGGGCTTGTGTTTTGTCGCCTGTGGTGGTTTTGTGGGTGTCTGCGGCTGAATACGAGCAGTAAGCTGTGCAGTTGGGTCCACGATATTGACTTGTGGGGATGTGAGGGGTGGAGGCGTTGGTGCCGGCATTTTCAGTTATTATTGTAATGGGTTGGCTTTGAGAAATATGGAAGTATAGAAAGCCGCTTTTTTTCCGCAGCACAGGAATGAGTGAAGAATGAGAGCTATGCGAGGAAACCTTGGTTTTTGGATTTGATTCTTGTTTTGGTAGTTGTTAGTTGTTTGTTCTCCTGTTTTTCAGTTTTCTTCATTTCTAAAAAACACTATTTAGCCCCTATCCTAATCACCACCAAGCCCCACCAATTTGTCTCAGTACCTCGCAGGTATATTCTTGTGAGAGAACTAGCTTTAAATCCAAGGAAGACCCAAATCCCACTTAACCTGGTTAACGAAGTATGGCCTCGGTGGAGTCCTCAGTCCCATCAGAGTGGTCTTCTGTGATAATTGACGACGAAAATAATAGCATAGCAACAAACCTTCGTAATGGTGGGGACGCCGATGGCGAAAACCATATGGGCGACAGCAATGAAAACATCAACTATGTGGAAATAGCCGCTGCAAAACAGCCTTCAGCAAAAGAAAGATATGCAGAGTTCAAGTCAAGTTTCGAGAAGGACCACTGGGCGGACGCTAATCCCGTCTGGCGAAAGTATCCGGTGCCGAATCCCCGCCTCCCAACTCCTAGCGATGATAGCATCGGATGGGATGTGAAGAACTTCCCACCGCAAATAAGCAAATTTCAGGGGACCAGTAACAGGGAGATAAAGGACAAGCTGATTCACCTTGTTGTGAACAGAGAGTGGAGAAATATCATTGTTCATGGTAATTCTGGTAGCGGTAAGTCGGCCATCATCAACACGTTCTGCAAGGAATTTTATGTGAATAATGTTGAGGACGGTAGGATTTCATTGAAAGATTGCACCTTCAGTTGTGTAGGTAATGACGTAACAAAGGTTGGAATTCGTCAGTGGACGAAGGAAGTTGAAAAGTGGATGAAGAAAATTGACCACAAGGTGAAAAAGACCGGCGCGAGTCCCACCATGAAATGTATATTGATAGATGATTTGGACCATATTCCCCCCAAAGATCAGCAGCTCATGAGACAGCTTTTTGACGCGCTGGATGAGAGGGGAGCGCGCTTCGTTTGCTCGTGCAAGAATATCAAAAAGCTAGTTGCGGGCATCAAAGGGCAAGCCTATATCCTTCCCATGCGGAGACTACCAGAGATTGACGTGCTTCATCAGACATTGAAAATGTGTGTGACAGAAAACATAGGCTACGAGAAAGGAGCGATTCAAGCCCTCTTCCAGTATTCTGGCTCCGATATGGGCAAGGTATACAAGACCTTGCAGGCAGTCTTTGTGAAGTACGCCTACTTGTCCTGGGAAAACATGATCAAGATCACCAATCCTGAACTAGCCAACATCCCCAAAACCATTTTAGCACAGGATGCTATAAACCCTATTGCGAAGTGCGAAAAATGCACGCTAGTACCACCTTGCCAGCACATCAGCGCGTTTGATCTCGCTGAGATGGGAAGGCGAAGGAGGAGAGAGCTCCCAAGGCGTGACGAGGACAGCATGGTCTGCACTCGCTTTGCACAGACAGGCTGCTGCAAAACTTTCAACGAGTTCGGCCATTGTAGCTTGAATCACCCACTAGATATCCACAGTATTGTCGCCCCCGTGCAGCGGTGCGTTGTCTGTTCGTTGCCAAAGCCCTGTGGAAAGTGCGAATACTATAAGCGGCGGATGTTGCTCAGTCAGTACGTCGAGGAGAAAAAATCTGCCCTTGGGAGCTACAAGGGGAGCAAGATGAACGAGATTTTAATGTTGTCGAGCAAAAAAATGGCAGCTGCTAGCGCCGCTCATCAAAAAGCTGAAGTGAAGGAGAAGATCAAAGAACGCAGCGCAAATTGTAAGAGTGGCATTGACAAACTCGAAATCCAGCTTGAGCAGATACAAGGCTGGCTTCGGAACAATGGCGACTGCATCGACTCGCAACTGTACAAGAATAAGACCAAGTGGATAAACAATAATGTCGATGCAGCGTTTTATGCTATAGATCGCACATTAGAAGAGTGGAGGTCGAAAAGGGACAAAGAGAAGGTGAAGGGAGAAGGGACTGAGCAGTAGAACAAGAACCTCTTTTTTTTACAAGTTGTGTTTCTCTTTTTCTTTTCTTTCTATTCACCACTGCTACCAAACCCGAGTGTGCCCCTCTTGCTAGCTTCTAACTCGTTCACGTCCTCCGTTTCCTCCCAAACCACGTCTTCCAAGCATCGCTCAAATATTAGTTGGGCCACTCGCATCCTTGGCTGAATCAAAAACTCGGCGTTTTTGTCAAAGTTTCTCAGAACCACACCTATCTTGCCCCTATAATCCCTGTCGATCACGCCGGCACCAACACCGATGGAACTTTTCGCAGCCAGGCCGCTCCTCTCTGCTATTCGGCCGTATGTTCCTGCAGGGAGCTCCACGCTGAGGTCTGTCTGGATTACTATGGTTGAGAGGGGGAGGAGTTTTATCGGCAATTCGTTTGCAGAATAAAGGTCAAAGCCAGCAGCTAGAGGGGTTGATTTTGTTGGTAGAGTCGCATGGCGAGAGTGGAGGTGGATTTTCACACTTTTAGGGAGAGGGGTGGCAAGTGACAGAACGGAGCGTGGTGAGAAATGTTGCAGCACAGCCAGAAACAATAAAGGAGCACGCATCGCCAAATTTAATGGTTATCGTTCAGGGGATACAATTGTGCACGGCACGCGAGAGTCATTTGTGAGAATTATGAGAAACTGCCATGCTTTATATTGTTTTTGTCTGATCGTGAATGACTAATGAATTCATAAATTCAAGAATGTTGTTGTTGTAGCAAACGCTTCTCTATTTAAAAGTGCAGTGCCACGACGACGTCATCGCTATCGCTTCTTTTTCTTCGATTTCTTCTTTGAACCCTTACCACCTTTGCTGGCACTCGTATCCTCGGGCTTCTCCTCCTCAACGCAACACAAGAGACCTGCAGCTATATCAGACAAAAGTTTTTCTGCGACAACTTTCAAGTTTCCCTTTCCCTCTGTGTTTTTCAAGCCCTCCATACCCTTTAGGAAGTGTTCCCCCTGCAGCATATCCCAACATTTTAAGCTCTTCTTCTGAGAACACAAGGAGACAATTTGCTGTACGCACCCAACAATATCCCGGATCCTTTTGGTTTTGCTAACGCCCTCCCCACCTGTCCCACCGAACGCGCTGTTAAGACCCGCCTTAGTTGCCTCGGCAAAATGCAACAGCTCGGCTTCGTCAGAGGATTCGAACTCCTTAAAAAGTCTGCCCGCCAATCGGAAAGCTTCGGCACGTGTAAATTCATTTCTGCCACTGTCTGTCGCCTTAAGTACAGGGCCAATGAGGTTCTTAGCGCTGCCCGTGCTCGTCGTTCGAGAAATGATTTCGTCGAACAAGACCGAGTGAATCTTGGTTTGGCTGTTCATGCTCCAGTTCTCCACCAGCTCGCCCAAGACGTCAGCAGTGGCGCCATTTTTCAAGCAACAAACGAGGGCGAATGCGACGCAGCCACAGTGGGTGCTATTAGGCGATTTCATTGCCTCTTTCTTCAGGTCTTCCATAATCTCCCTGTCGACCTCGCCCTCGACCTTCACCTTGCTGATCCTTTCCTTGAACAGTTTTGAGATTTTCTCGTGGAATTCTCTCTTCACAGACATGTTGTTACTGCTGCTGCTGCTTTTCGAGCAACTTTTGTCCAGCCGTCGTCTTGTCTCAAGCAGGGGGATTAAAAGTGGTAAAACCGTCTTTCCCATCTTCCCCTTCTTGAACAAGGCCTCCAGCAAGCTAAAGCAGCGAAGCCGGTGAGCAAGTGAAATTCGCTCTCTGTCCTCGACCCCCTTCTTCCGACCCGACGCCTTCATCTTTATCATTGCTGCGAGGGCCGCGTCTGCGCCCGAATGGTGTTCGATCTGCTCGTCATCGCCATCGTCGTCAGAGTCCTCCAGGAGCATTTTTTCCAGCTGATCAGGGTCGAGCATCATGTCCTCTTCGTCCGAGGATGGCGGCGGGGAGGACTGCGGCTCTTTATTCTCGGTGATGATATTTTCGCCATTGTCAACAACGTTATCACTGTCGCTTTCGCTTTCGCTGGCTTCGTCCATCTCATCCATTCTGACATCCTCTTCAATTGCCTCCTCCTCCTCCTCTTCCATCACAATAGGATCGCAGATGCCCTCCAGGAGGACCTGGACTACAGTCTCGTCAACATCGCTATTTTGTCCGCTGTCTAAACCTATTGCTCCGTTCCAGCAGTTCTTCGTAGCGCTCCGGATACCTTTGATTGAAGAGCCACGACCACCATTGCTACTGTTGCTGTTACCCATGGCCATTACCGAGACACAAACATCTGCGATTTCTGCCAAAGGCTCCTCCTCCTCCTCCGCGTCCTCTTCGTCGTCGCAGTCCAAAGGCAAACCCAAGCTCCTCTTACACGCAGTGACTAGATCGGCTATGCTCTGACAGACCTCGTGATCAACCTCGTCCTCGTCGTCCACGTCCATGGCGCTGTGCTCAGCCTCCTCTTCGTCGCCCTCGTTCAATAGCTGCAAAGCGAGGGCCATCGACAGAATCGTTGTGCCGTGGACAAAACGGAGCTCCCTCTTCTTCTCCTCGTCGTTCTCGTAGCCTCTCCCAGAGAAATGAGTTCGCTGCAACGGACTCTCGCTTGCATGCAGTCATCATCGAGATCGCTGCGGATCAACACACCGCCGGCGGTCTCCATAGCTACCCACATGGCATGCGTCATTCGATATGAGCTCAAGGCGGATTTCTGCTCCGAGGTGGTCATATCAGCGAGCATGGAGAAGAACCGAGACGAGGCAAACATTCGAATCGAATGGGGGAGGATGTGTCGTTGTTTCTGGAGTTTCTGTTCTTGGAAGGCGCGCTTTACGCGTAGCCCAGCAGCTACCGCGCAGTTGAGTGTAGCCGCCTCCATCTTCTCCTTCTTTTTTTTTCCCTTTTTCTTTCCTTTTTTGGGCTCTTCCGAGACTTCAAGGTTCGCAACATCAAAAAATGCTACAGTGAGCAAGAACCCATGCACACGCTGAGTCAGGGATTCGTCCTCGAACTGTTTCGCTGACGCCACAAGAGCTTCCAAGAAACCCTGTGACTTGTTCTTTAGGTCCGACAGCTTTGCTTCCGAGGAGGTGGAGGTACGTGAGGATTCAGAGGAGTCGGACGATTTGGAGCAATTTTCATCGTCATCATCATCATCGCCGCCGGCATCAAGAAGTGCGGCCATTTTAATCGCATTTTTCAGCGCCGCGTCTTCTAGGAACTTAACGAATTCAATCTTTGCCGAATCATCGAAGCTATTCAGGAGAGTTTCGACCAGCTTCGTCCTCGTTTTGGAATCAAATCGGACATCGATCGATAAAAGAGAGGATGCCAGAGTCAAGGAGAGTCCATCAGTATTGGCATCTTTGGCGAAGGTTGCTGCTGAAAATTTAACCCTGATCTCCTCGAGAACCTTCAACCCGAGTGGCTTCAGAAAGTGGGTCTTGTTGGTATCAGATGTGCACACATTCAAGAGCAGCCGAGCAACTGGCTCACTCAGTACCACATCCAGCATCGCTGCGGTGACAATATTCTCACTAAAGACGTGGGAAAGTAGAAGAAGGGGAACTGATTTTCTCTCGTGCGTTGACGTCACCATTTTTGAGAGGACCACTTGCTCGTAAAGATCTCGAAGAAGACCAATCGTGTTGTCAGAAGATACTATCTTGCGGAAGAGCAGAGGCCACACAAGGTGTAATCGTGGGTAGGAGCGGCTCGTAGCGACCAAGGAGGTGGCGTAAGTCGATAATGAGTCCTTGTCCAGGGGCATGTTGTTCGTTTCGATCGCTAAAAATTCGTCGTAGTGATTTTTTTGTGTGAGTGGCGTGTGCGTGTGTGTGTGCGTGTGTGTGTGTGTGTGTGTGCGTGTGTGTGTGCGTGTGCGTGTGCGTGCGGGTGCAAGTGTTGGGAGAGGGTGACTGTGAGTTGTTTCTACTCACCTAATGCGTAGGCCTCGACTTCGCGCCTTTCGGCGCTCTCCTCGATGAATTCCTTGCAAGTAGTCCTCTCCAAATTCACCCTAGTCTCGGCAGAAACTGTGTTCAGAATTGCCAGCGCCGCATTCAGGCTGCTTTCTCTCATCCAGGACTTTTTTTTGTATAGTTCAAATGTCGTTTTCATGAAGAGAGTAGCAGACTCAGGGGGA
>Ga0115554_1002190_pt1 | contig 13577 bp, 9 predicted proteins | sample COGITO_mtgs_1104_3_FD_87283 | JGI IMG/M metagenome (GOLD analysis project Ga0115554, IMG submission 87283) | Pelagic marine microbial communities from North Sea - COGITO_mtgs_110404 | ecosystem: Environmental > Aquatic > Marine > Epipelagic | place: Germany:Helgoland, sampling site Kabeltonne... | reverse complement strand
TCGACGCCGGTTTCAAAATGCCGCGCGTTGCAACGGTTGTCGGCCTGTTTGTCGCGCTTTCGGGGATGGTATCTGCGGCGGCGGTTGCAGTGGGGGCATCGGGCTATATTGGCGCATTGACGGGGTGGCCTGCCGTGCCTGTGATTGTTGGAATTGTCGTCGCGATGGGCGGCTTGGCGCTGTGGGGGATTGCGCAATCTGTCACAGTTGCCGGAGTGATTACAGTGATCGAAATAGGCGGGTTGGGCCTTGTCATTTTTTGGGGCTTCGTGATGTCGGATGGCTCGGGGGTGCCAATTGTAGACTTGGTGCCGCCGCTCCAGGGCGCGCATTGGGGTGGAATTCTAAGCGCGTCGATCCTCGCATTCTTTGCGTTCATCGGGTTCGAAGATATGGTGAATGTCGCCGAAGAAGTGCAGGACCCGCGCCGCAATATGCCGCGGGCGATTGTCATTACCCTTATCGTCGCGACCGTCTTGTATGTTGTGACCTGCCTGGCGGTGCTTGTGGCAGTTCCGGTTGATGTGCTCGCCGTGTCGGACGCCCCATTGGCATTGGTATTTGAAGGCGCCCCAGCTGCGGTGCAATCGGGATTTGCGGCCATCGCGGTGGTTGCAACGATCAACGGCGTGTTGATCCAAATGATTATGGCGTCACGGGTGCTTTACGGGATGGCGGGTCGGGGGCAGATGCCACGCCAGTTGGCCCATGTATCGGTGCGAACGCAGACGCCGGACGTCGCCACAATTTGCGTTACGGGGGTCATTCTGGCGTTGGCCGTCTTTCTGCCCATCGCACGGCTTGCAGAATGGACATCGTTGATTGTGCTGGGGGTTTTTGTGTTTGTGAACCTGTCGCTGGTGGCGATCAAGGTGCGGGCAGAGCCCGCAGAGGATCACTTTGCCGTCCCCGTTGTCGTGCCGCTTTTGGGCACCGTGGCAAGCATTGCACTGCTCGCCACGGCATTGATTTAGGCTGAAAACGGGCGCGGGATCACAGGGCGCGCACGGCCTCCAAGACCTCTTCAACGTGGCCGGGCACTTTGACTTTGCGCCAGACCCTGGCAATTTTGCCGCCAGAGATCAAAAAGGTCGCGCGTTCGATGCCCATGAACACCTTGCCGTACATCTTTTTCTCTGCCCAGACGCCGTAGCGTTCACAGGTATCGCTGTCAGCATCTGACAAAAGCGCGACCTTCAGGCCGTGTTTGGCGATGAATTTTTCGTGTTTTTCTACGGTGTCTTTGCTGATGCCCAGCACGGTCGCACCACTTTCGGCAAATGCGGTCAATTCCTCGGTGAAACCGATTGCTTCCTTGGTGCAGCCCGGCGTGTCGTCACGAGGGTAGAAATAGACCACCACGGGTCCGGTCAGGTCCGCCAAATTCACCAGACCGCCACGATCACGGGGCAAGGAAATTGCGGGGGCGATGTCGCCTTCACTCAAGTTTGACAATTCGGTGTCCTTTCGCGGTTCATTCCCTTTGCGTTTCATGCACGCGAAGGTGATTATGCACATCAATGGACCAGAGCACAGACAGTAGCGAACCACCAGACACCCCGACGGCTGAACCCCGCCGGTGGGGGCATCGTCATCCGTTGTGGTGGTGGATGCGCGTGGTGATGTTGCTGGTTCTTGCGCCGTTTATTATGGCCTTGATCGTGGCTGTATTGTTGATCGGTCAAGAAGTCACCGCGCCGTCATGGATCGTGCGGGACGTGGAGCAGCGTGCCGAGGAGGTCTTGGCGGGCGGATCAATCGAATTCGGAGACCTAAAGATCACTGTCGGGCAGGACATGCACCCGCAGTTGGTTGTCGTAAATGCCGTAATGCGGGACGCTGACGGCGGCGTGCTGGCCCGAGTGCCGCGCATTGAGGGCGTCGTGTCGCCGCGCGGTGTGCTTCAAGGGCGGGTCCTGGTGCAGCAGTTGCGGCTGAACGGGGCGCAGATTTCGCTGCGGCGTGCCAAGGATGGCACCGTTGCCTTGGCGTTCGATCAGGGGGCCACAGCTGTTGGCGGTGCGGATGGATTTCTTGGCCTATTGGAACAAATTGACAGGGTGTTTGACGAAGGCGCGCTGGAAGCGCTGGAGCAGATCAATGCCGACGGGTTGATTATCAACTATGTCGACGCCCGCGCGGGGCGGTCCTGGGTGATTGATGACGGGCGCGTGGAATTGGATGTGCGCGACGGCGGCTTGCGGCTGCGCGCGGACGTGGCGCTGCTTTCGGGGCGGTCCTATGTGACCAAGGCAGAGTTGACCTACGACAGCCCGCGCGGTGCGCTGACGGCCGGGTTTGGCGTGTCGATCACCGATGCCGCCGCACCCGATATTGCCAGCCAGTCGCCGGTGCTGTCATGGCTTGGCGTGCTGGACGCACCGATTTCGGGATCTATGCGGGGGCAGTTGGATGAGGCCGGAAAACTGGCCTCGGTGTCCGCAACATTGCAGATCGGGGCCGGTGAATTGCGGCCCAACTCCCAGACACGCCCGATCCCGTTTGAGTCTGCGCGGACCTATCTGAGTTATGATCCGCTGGCCGAGCGCCTGACGTTTGATCTGTTCGAGGTCAAGAGCGAAGTAGGGCGCGTTGCAGGCGCAGGCCGCACCTATCTGCGCGAGTTCAAGGATGGCTGGCCTCTGGCCTTGCTGGGCCAGTTGGAGTTCGCCGAAATCACCGTCGCGCCGCAAGTTTTGCTGGACGAACCTGTCACAGCGTCCAATGGCAGCATTGATTTCCGGCTGCGGCTGGATCCGTTCACGCTGGATATCGGGCAAGCGGTGGTGGTAAGCGACGACACCCCCTTGCGGATGAGCGGGCAGGTGCGTGCCGGGGCAGAGGGCTGGTCTGTGGCGCTGGATGGGGGAACCGAACGGATCAGTGCTGCGCATGTCATCGCGCTCTGGCCGCCCAACCTGTCACCACAAACACGCGGGTGGCTTGACCGCAACATTCGCAGCGGCGACGTGGTGAACCCCAGTCTGGCGTTCCGGTCCCGACTGGATGCCCGCCCGTCAATCGCGCTGACCATGGAAATGCGAAACGCCGAGATCGGTATCTTGCCAACGTTGCCGCCGATTGTCGGGGCCGGTGGGGTGTTGTCGATCATAGATCGCCGCGTGGCTTTGGCGCTGGATGCGGGCTACATCACCGCACCAGAGGGCGGCAAGATCGATCTTGCAGGCAGCACAATGGTCATCCCTGAAACCGGACCCAATGCGCCCGCTCGTTTTGACTTGGCGTTGCAGGGGCGCGTTACGGCGGCCATGGCGATCCTGAACCTTGACCCGTTCCGTGTGCTGCGCAATTCGGATTTGCCGGTAAGTTTTGCACAAGGGCAAGCGGGGATAACAGTGGCACTGGACACACCGCTTGGCCGGGGCGTCACGCCGGATCAACGCATCTGGTCCGCCCGCGCTGAAGTGCGCGATGTGCGCAGTGATGCGTTGATCCCCGACCGCACATTGACCGCGACCCGTCTTGAGGTTCAGGCCGATGCAGAAAGCTTGCTGGTGCGCGGGCCCATGCGATTGGGCGATATTGGCGGCACAGTCGTGTTTTCCCGCGCGCTTGGAACCGGGTCCGAAGGGACGGCGCGGGTCACGGCGGATATGACCATCAGCCCTGCATTCCTGCGCACCTTCAACATCAATTTGCCGGACGGAATGGTCACGGGCGAAACGCCTGCGCAGATTGCCATAAACCTGAGCGATCCGGCGGCGGCAGGGTTTCGTCTGACCTCTGATTTGCGGGGCGCGGGGTTGTCGCTGGCAGGTGTTGGCTGGCGCAAGGCACGTGACGTGATTGGTGCTTTGACCGTCGTCGGGGAGTTGGGGGCGACCCCGCACATTGACCAGCTGTCCATTTCGGCACCGGGTTTGCAGACCACAGGGACGATCCGGTTGGCGGCGGGCGGAGGCCTGGAACGCGCTGCGTTTGAAAGGGTTCGCCTGGGTGGTTGGCTGGACGCGCCGGTGGTTCTGCTCGGGCGTGGCGCCGGACGCCCGGTGCAGGTGCAGATTGCGGGCGGATCGCTGGACCTGCGTTTGGCGAATTTCGGGGAGGGCGGCAGCGGTGCGGGCGCGCCGATGGACATCGCGTTGGATCGCTTGCGCATAACCGACACTATCCAGATCGACGATTTTCGCGGCACGTTTACGTCCCCTGCAGGCCTACAAGGGCAGTTTCAAGGCAACGTAAACGGAGCCGCCCCAATCCGTGGCACATTGGTTCCGGTCAACGGGCAATCCGCAGTCCGCATTGTGAGCAACGATGCGGGCAGTTTGATGCGCGCCACGGGGCTGCTGCGCAACGCCTACGGAGGTGACATGCAGTTGACGCTCATCCCCACCGGAGCCGAGGGCACCTATGACGGCACATTGATCGCCAGCACAGTGCGGGTGCGCGATGCACCGGCGCTTGCCAACCTGCTTGATGCCATATCGGTCGTCGGGCTACTGACCCAGATGGACGGGCAGGGGATTTTGTTTCGCGATGTGGATGCAAACTTCAGGCTGACGCCAGATCAGGTGATCGTCACCCGATCTAGCGCCGTCGGTCCAGGGTTGGGGATATCGCTGGACGGGATATATGCGCAGGGTGCGGGTATTCTGGATTTTCAGGGCGTCGTTTCGCCGTTCTTTATCCTCAATCAGGTCGGGTCGGTTCTGACGCGACGCGGCGAAGGGCTGATCGGGTTCAATTTCAATCTGCGCGGCCCCGTTGACAATCCGCAGGTATCGGTCAATCCGCTGAGCGCGCTGACCCCCGGCATGTTTCGCGATATCTTTCGCAGGCCACCGCCGACTGTCAGCCAGTAAACGGCGCAAGGACCTATGTAATGAAACTGAGCGATTTTGATTTCGACCTGCCGGAGGGGTTGATTGCTGTGCGCCCCGCGCGGCCTCGCACGTCGGCCAGACTTTTGGTGGCGCAAGGGCGGACGATCGAAGACCGCGTGGTATCGGAGTTGACTGCCGTGTTGCGACGCGGTGACCGGCTGGTTCTGAACGACACCAAAGTCATTCCGGCGCGTCTGTTCGGGGAACGTCACCGCGACAGCACGGACGGGGCGGGCAAGGCCAAGATCGAGGTCACACTGCTAGAGCCGCAGGCGGACGGCACTTGGGCCGCGTTGGTGAAACCTCTGCGCAAAGTGCGTGACGGTGAGGTCATTGTTTTCTCGTCTGATCTGTCGGCGACGATGGTGCACCGGTTTGACGGCATGGGCTATCTGGAATTCAACGTCACCGGTGAAGATTTCGACGCAGCACTCAATGAGGCGGGCGCAATGCCTTTGCCCCCTTATATAGCGGCCAAACGTCCTGCGGATGCGCAAGACAAGGACGACTATCAGACGGTTTGGGCGGCCAAGACGGGGGCTGTAGCCGCACCCACAGCGTCGCTGCATTTCGAGCAATGGTTGCTCGATGATCTGGCGGCGATGGGTGTGGCGTTCAGCCATGTTACACTGCACGTGGGGGCGGGGACATTTCTGCCGGTAAAGGTCGATGATGTCGCCGATCACGTTATGCATTCTGAATGGGGGCAGGTCAGCGCGCAGGCAGCTGGCGACATCATGGCCACCAAAGCGGCGGGCGGGCGCGTCATTCCAGTGGGCACCACGGCGTGTCGTTTGATCGAAAGTGCCGCGGCGGAGGGTGTCCTGAAAGAATGGGAAGGCGAAACGGATATCTTCATCACGCCGGGGTTCGAATTCCAGATGACTGATGGGTTGATGACCAATTTCCACCTGCCGAAATCGACTTTGATGATGCTGGTCAGCGCCCTGATGGGCACACCGACAATCAAGGATATTTACGCCCATGCTATTGCGCAGGAATACCGGTTTTTCAGCTATGGCGATGCGTCGTTGTTGTTGCCAGAGGTGTAGGACCGATCAGGCAGCGCGAGATTGACGCGGCCCTTGGCCGTCTACGTCAGGTTTGTTTCACCGAGACCTGCACATATATCTGGTACTCTGCCTGATCCAGATCTTCGGCGAAATTGGGAACGTCATTGCCGTCGATATCGGTTTCGACCAGCTCTCCTTCGCGCAGCGTGAAATCCCCTTTAACGACATCGGTGCCGATCTTGCGCACCATGGCGGCGGTTGGATGGACGATTTCACAGCGCCATTCCGGACGGTCCTGCGGCGCGTTTGGCTTAAGTTTGGTGCGCACACGGATAACTTTGGGGACGAAGGCCTCTGGTCCCCAAGCACCCGCAAGAACACCGATCAACCCCGGAATGCCGTAATTTTCGAAGGCGTCTTTGGCATCCTTCGGAATCTCGACGCCGGTTTTGATCTCGATGCTTTTGAACAGGGCATTGATGCCGAGCGTCGCAAGCCCGCCCAGCAGATGGGCAAAGGCAGATGCAGTGGCCGCTGACATGCCGTCCTCTTCGAGGCCAAAGACGTTTGCCTCGAAGAGTTTGAAATCGTTGCCGCGCTTGATTTCGACATTGGCCATGGTGATGGGCGGGGTATATTCGGGGGCCTGACTTTCGGGCACGGTGTCTTTTTTGGGGGGCAGCGAAGTGCCGGAATCAAATTTGCCGCGTCGCACCGGAATGGCCTTGTAGCCCGAGCCGTCATAGCGCCAATTGCCCATCAGTTCGAAGTCGTCCAGACCTGCGGTGGGGTCCAGAAAAAAGCCTTCGGTTTCCGTGACGCATTTGATCCGGCGCAGGGACAGTGTCAGGAACCACTGCGCATCCTGTAGCACCGTTTCGGTCCCACTGGCCTGTGCGGCTTGGGCGGCCTGTGCTGCGGCGGCTTCGGCGGCATCACGGACGGCATCGGCCGCCTGTTTGGCGCGGGTTGCAAGCCACTCCCACATCCCGCCGCTGATCGACAAAGGCGCGTTCACGAGCGCAGGAGCCATGCCGACTTGCGCGATGAGCCATGGATTGGGTTCATTGATAAAGGCAACGACCTCCCCCGATTGTTCCGGCAGGCGTTCGGCACGGGATCGATAAAGTTCGCCCAACTGGTCCATCAGCGTATCAAATTCGTCACCATTGGCGCCGCGTTCCAGCAGCCCCACAGCAAGCCAATGTTGCATCCAGAAATTGATCAATTTTTTGATTTCGTCGTCTGAAATGTTGTCCCCCAATCACGACGTAAAGCGGACGCCCTTTCGACGCGCGCTTGGATTAATGTAACCTATTTTTCGTGAAAAGTCCATTTGACGCACACGCCCGGCGTGTCGTGCTCCGCCGGGTGGGTCGATGTTTTCAGTCCGCAGTTCAGGATGTTTTGGCGTTGAAATCTTGGGTGCAAGATTGACATTGAACGAAAAATCGTGAGCAGAGAATTCCGCCCGTCGACCATTTCCAGCCTCCGGAGGGGTTTTTTGGCGCTGCCCCAAGGGCAAGTGACAAGACCCGATTGCGTCACGCCAGTGTCGCCTTTAAGTGCGCGCTATCGGCGGGGCGTCGGTAGTGAGTCGGTAGTCGGACAAAGGACGGGCGCGATGTTTAAAGTATTTGTCACATCATGGGCCTTGTTCCTTGGCATGTTCATGTTGATGGTCGGTAACGGCGTACAGGGCACGTTGCTTGGCATTCGCGGCGGCATTGAGAACTTTTCGACGTTTCAGATGTCTATCGTCATGTCGGCTTACTTTTTGGGCTTTCTCGGCGGGTCACGACTGGCACCGGAGATGATCCGGCGAGTCGGGCACGTTCGGGTCTTTGCCGCCCTTGGGTCGACGATTTCCGCTGTGTTGATCCTGTATCCTGTGTTGACAGAGGTCTGGGCATGGACGCTGGGGCGGGTCATCATCGGGTTCTGTTTCTCGGGTGTTTATGTGACGGCGGAAAGCTGGCTGAATAACGCGGCGACCAACGAAAACCGCGGGCAGTCGCTGTCGATTTATATGCTGGCGCAGATGTCGGGGATCGTTGTGGCGCAAGGCATCCTGAGCGTCGGTGACGTTAGCGGCTATACCTTGTTCATCATTCCGTCGGTTCTGGTGTCTATGGCATTTGCGCCGATCCTGTTGTCGGTCCAGCCGACCCCTGCGTTTGAAAGCACGCGCCCGCTGAGCATTCGCACACTGGTTGCGATTTCGCCGCTCGCGTCTGTGGGGATGTTCCTGCTGGGCGGGGTATTCGCGGCCCAGTTCGGTATGACGGCGGTTTATGGCACGCAGGCGGGGCTGAGTGTGGCGCAGATTTCGCTGCTGGTCTCAGGCATCTATATTGCGGCCCTGGTCGCTCAATATCCGATCGGCTGGTTGTCCGACAGAATGGACCGCCGATTGCTGATTATCGCGCTGGCGGCGATTGGCGGCACAGGTGCAATGATCGCGATGCTGTCACAGGGCAATTTCTTCGTCATCATCTTGGGGGCGGCGCTGGTGGGCGGCACATCCAACCCACTTTATGCATTGTATATCGCCTATGCGAACGACTTTATGGAACATGAAGATATGGCTGCCGCATCCGCCGGATTTATCTTTATCAACGGTGTCGGGGCGATCATGGGCCCGATCCTGATTGGTTGGATCATGGGGCGTTTCGGAGAGGCGTCATTCTGGTCGGTTGTGGCGGTACTGATGTTTATCATGGCGCTCTATGGCCTTGTCCGCGTTCTGCAACGCCCGGGTGACACCGCCATTGAAGATCAGGTGTCTTATTCGCCCGTGATGGCCAGTTCGTCACCTGTTGCCATGGAAGTGGCACAGGAAATCTACATCGAAACCGAGTTGGATGACATCTCCGAAGAAGAAGGCAAAATTTCCTAAAGGTTGCCAGAGCTTAGCGTTTCTGTAACGGTCTGGATGTAGGGGCAAGTAAAGTTCGAAAGGGATGGTGATGGTCACTCCTGAAGAAGTATTGGCGTACTGGATCGATGAGGTCGGCCCGAAGGGGTGGTATGCTGGCGGGGAAGACCTCGATGCAGAGGTACGTCAAAAGTTTTTGCCACTCTGGCAAGACGCCCGCGAGGGCGCCTGCGGGCTTTGGCTGACATCGCCAGTCGGGACGCTTGGATACATTGTGCTGATGGATCAACTGCCGCGCAATATGCATCGTGGAACAGCGGATGCCTTTGCGACCGATCAAAGCGCGCGGGCAGCCACCAAGGTGGCCATTGATCGCGATTGGGACCTGCGGATCGCAGAACCGGTCCGGCAGTTTTTCTACATGCCTTTGATGCATTCGGAAAACCTTGTGGATCAGGATCGCTGTTGCCGCCTGATGAAATCCCGCCTGCCAGAGAGCGGTGCGGACAACCTGCGCCACGCGCGTGCCCACCGGGAAGTGATACGCCAATTTGGACGGTTCCCTTACCGCAACGCAGCCTTGGGCCGCGACACATCGGCGCCGGAAACCTCATGGATGGACAATGGTGGCTACACGCTGGCCTTGAACACCGTAGACGCCAGAGTGGCCGTTTGAGGCGCGAAATTTTCGGGCCTTAACGGGATCGTAACGGTTTCAGGCGCACAACTCTTCGCAAAGTGAAGGGTGCCATGACGAAATCTGAGACAATCAAAGAGGGCGCGCCGGTTTCGTGGCAGGATACATCCTTAGGCGAAACGGACCAAGTGCAACTCGCCACGCAAATCATGAATATCATGGAGCAAGGGATCATTCTGTGGTCCGCCGACGGAGTTTGCCAACTGCACAACTCGCGCGTTTTCGACGTGCTTGAACTTGACCCTTCTGCTTTGGGTATCGGGACGTCGCGTGCGGATTTTCTGGCCGCCGCCTTGGCACGAGGAGAGTTCGATGCCGCGCAGTTGGCGGAACATAAACGACGTTTCAACACACATGTTGCGTTCCAGTTCGATCGCATTTTACCGTCTGGCAACATCGTTGCGACCTACGCGCGCCCCATGCGCGAGGGCGGTTATGTAGTGACCTTTACGGATGTCACCAAAGCACGAAAATCAATCTCGGAACTGGCATCGGCCAAACAGGCCGCCGAAGAGGCGCAGGCCAAAGCCCATACAATCCTGATAGAGGAACGGTCCAGACGCGCAGAAGCACGGGCCCTGACGGATCTTGATGAATGGTTACAGTCCTGTAAATCATTGGACGAATTGTTCAAAATCGTCGCCAAGTTCATGGCATTTTTGCTCCCGGGAAGTTCGGGTGAACTCTACCTCTATTCCAACTCGCGCGATGTGCTAGATGGTGCCTGTGACTGGGGCAAGAACAGCGGGCTAAGTGACAATGTTACCCCGGATTCGTGCTGGTCCTTGCGGCGCGGGCGGGCCTATGAATTCAACCCTGATGCGCTCTGCTTTCCGTGCGACCACATCGCAGCAGGACGAGAGATGGGGGATTACGTGTGCATTCCCGTCATTGCCCATGGCGATACTGTCGGGCTACTTCACATCCATTTCGCTGCCAAGAGCAGCCGTGCCGACATCAAGTCGCTCGGGCGCTTCGCCACCCGCAGCGCTGAACATATCTCCATGGCGATTGCGAACGTGAAACTTCGCGATGAACTACATTCGCAGTCGATACGGGATCCGCTGACCGGCTTGTACAACCGCCGCTACTTCATGGAAGCGATGCGCCGCGAAACGGCCGCGGCGGTGCGCGGCGGGAAAGGGTACGGGCTGATCTCTTTTGATGCAGATAAATTCAAGACCTTCAACGACAATCACGGCCATGAAGCAGGTGACATGGTGTTGCGGGAACTGGCGGACCGGATGAGGACCGAGATGCCGGATAACGCCGTCTGCGCCCGCGTCGGAGGAGAGGAGTTTGCGGTTCTCCTGCCGAAATCAGACCTCGGCGAATCAATGAAGCAGGCGGAAAAATTGCGCAAAGCGGTCGAAGCCATGGAAGTGCGCACCACCTTCGGGTTGCTGCCGCGGGTCACAATTTCATCTGGCGTGGTCAGCCACATGGGGGATTCTACGTCGCCAAGCGCGCTGCTGAAACTCGCGGATGAGGCGTTATATGTCGCAAAATCAGGTGGACGCAACAGAGTTGAGGCCTCCAAACCGGCCACGCGTTAGGTGTGATCCAAACGCATAGCGGAATTGCCGCGGGGTCACTGGCTCTACTCGAAAATATGGTTTAGCGTTAAACTATATTTGGATGAGGAGGACCCAAAACGTGGCTCAAAACTTTGATATGATTGTGATTGGTGCGGGCCCGGGTGGGTATGTTGCAGCCATCCGTGGGGCGCAGTTGGGGCTTAAGGTTTGCATTGTCGAACGCGAACATCTGGGCGGCATCTGTCTCAACTGGGGGTGTATCCCGACAAAGGCGCTGTTGCGCTCGGCTGAGGTGTTTCATTTGATGCATCGTGCCAAGGAATTCGGGCTAAAGGCAGATGGTGTTGATTTTGATCTGCCCGCTGTCGTCAAGCGGTCGCGTGGCGTTGCAGGGCAATTGTCCGGCGGCATCGGCCACCTGATGAAGAAAAACAAATGCACCGTAGTGATGGGCGAAGCCAAAATCACCGGCAAGGGCAAGGTTTCCGTGAAAACCGACAAAGGCACCGAGGAGCTGACGGCGAAGAACATCGTTGTCGCCACGGGGGCGCGTGCCCGTGAATTGCCGGGTCTTGAGGCTGATGGCGATCTGGTTTGGACGTATAAGGCAGCACTTGATCCAGTGCGGATGCCCAAGAAGCTGCTCGTGATTGGGTCCGGCGCGATCGGTATTGAATTTGCCAGCTTCTATAACACGCTGGGCGCCGATACGACCGTCGTTGAAGTCATGGACCGCGTGCTGCCCGTCGAGGACGCCGAAATTTCCGCCTTTGCGAAGAAGCAATTCGTCAAGCAGGGCATGAAGATCATGGAAAAGGCGATGGTCAAACAGCTGGACCGTGCCCCGGATAAAAAGGGCGGGGGAAAGGTCACCGCGCATATCGAAGTGGGCGGCAAGATTGAGAAGCACGATTTTGACACCGTCATCTCTGCCGTGGGCATTGTCGGCAACGTAGAGGGCCTTGGTCTGGAAGACGTCGGTGTGAAAATTGACCGCACGCACGTCGTAACCGATGAATTCTGCCGCACGGGTGTGGACGGGATTTATGCCATTGGCGACATCGCGGGCGCACCGTGGCTGGCCCATAAAGCATCCCATGAGGGTGTTATGGTCGCCGATCTGATCGCCGGAAAGCACGCGCATCCGGTCAAACCCGAAAGCATCGCTGGCTGTACCTATTGTCACCCTCAGGTGGCGTCGGTTGGTTACACCGAAGCCAAGGCGAAGGAGCTGGGCTTTGATGTCAAGGTCGGGCGCTTCCCGTTTATTGGCAACGGTAAGGCGATTGCACTGGGTGAGCCTGAAGGCATGGTCAAAACGGTGTTCGATGCCAAAACAGGTGAGCTGTTGGGCGCGCATATGGTCGGTGCCGAAGTCACCGAGCTGATCCAGGGCTACGTTGTCGGCCGCCAGTTGGAGACAACCGAAGAAGACTTGATGAACACGGTCTTCCCGCATCCGACGTTGTCAGAAATGATGCATGAAAGCGTGTTGGATGCCTACGATCGGGTCATTCATATGTAGGCTGAAACGCCTAATGTTTCAGCCGCAACGAGGCAGCGGTTGGCAATGCCTACGCCGTTCGCACATCCGTTTCGAGTTCTGTTTAGTTTGTCACAAAGGGCACCCTCGTTGGTGCCCTTTTTCAATTGCTCCCCGGCGCCCGGAGGCGTAGCCAAACCCAATGACAGACCAGAAAACCCATTGGCCGTTGATCGCGTTGCTTTGGACGACGGGGCTGATGGCCGCAGCGCAGTTTGCGAAACTGACGTTTACACTTGATGCCTTGCAGATCCATTACCCCGGTATGCCGGTGCCACTGGCCGTGTCAGCCGTGTCCGTTGTGGGAATATTGGGAGGCGCGCTGGCCGGATTTTTTGTTGCCATGATCGGCGCGCGCAAGGCAGTTTTGATTGCAATTACAGCATCTTGCGTGCTGTCCTTAATCCAGGGGTTCGATATGCCGTTCGCGCTGTTTATGGTGACGCGCATAGCCGAAGGCTTTGGGCATTTGTTGCTCGTGGTGGCGCTGCCGACGATGATGGTGGTGTTGGCCAAGCCCGGCGACAAGAGCGTTGTCATGGGCATCTGGGGCACGTTCTTTGGTGTCGGCTATGCCATTTTGGCGCTGCTGGTGCCACTCATCGAAGCCTGGGGCGGGGAGCGTTCCGTCTACGTCGGCCACGGCCTGCTTCTTGCCGCCTTGTTGCCGGTACTCTGGGCCGCATTGCCGCGGGTGATGGCAGGCCGGCAAGGCATGCCGAATGTTTTGGCCGTGCATCGCGCGATCTATTCCAGCCCTAAATTCTTTGCGCCGGGGCTGGGGCACGGCATTTATACCAGTATTTTCATAGCGCTCGTTGCGTTTCTGCCGGCCGCGCTGGACGCGCTGTGGCTGCTGCCGATCCTGCCGCTGGCCAACTTGTCGGGCACCTTTGCGAGCGGGTTCGTCGCGCGCCGCATTCCGGCCTCGCGATTGTCGGTGGCAGGGTTTGCCGTCGGGGGGATCTTGTTTTTCCTCTTGGCGTTGAGTGGATCGACGATCCTCGCCATCCTCGCCATGATTGCGACGGGGCTGCCGGCAGGGGCGAATTTTGCTGCCGTAC
>Ga0115554_1002189_pt1 | contig 13579 bp, 7 predicted proteins | sample COGITO_mtgs_1104_3_FD_87283 | JGI IMG/M metagenome (GOLD analysis project Ga0115554, IMG submission 87283) | Pelagic marine microbial communities from North Sea - COGITO_mtgs_110404 | ecosystem: Environmental > Aquatic > Marine > Epipelagic | place: Germany:Helgoland, sampling site Kabeltonne... | reverse complement strand
TACAACTCTCTGATGTTATGTTCCTCTGCCGCAAGCGAGGGTATAATCTTCCCTTCGGTTCACGGACTACCCTCCGTTTCGAGCAGGTGAGAGCTCTGGAGCTTTACTATTTGAGAGAATTTGACGATGATGACGAGTAAGAAGCACAAGTGCTGATGACGAGTAGCAAGTAAGTCGCCTTGCCGAGTATAGTATTAGATGATTTACATCAATGAAGAGAAGAAGTAAACAACTGCCCACCTTTTTTTTTTTGGTAAAAGCTTGCTACACTTGCACTTTTGCTACTCTCATCCATCATCTCACGCCCATTAATTTGGTCACTTTATTTTCTTTTTCACGTTCAATTTTTACTATTTTCCTTTCCTTCTCTTCAAAAACTGCAATCTTTGCAAGCAACTCTTGCTCCCTCTCTTCCCAGTCCCGCCTCCCGTTCTCCTCTTTCATGATGGCCGCGGCTGTGATTTCTTCTTGTGCCTTGATGAGATCGTCGATACATCCTTTTTGCTCGCTCGCCGCAACCTTCGCCTCTTCCCCTAGACGCTCGAATTCCATGATGTTCTTCCTGAGCTCTTCAATCTCTTCTTCTTTCTTAATGAGGATGTCGGCCACCTCTGCGTTCTTCTTCTGAGCAAAATTTGTTTGCTTTCTCTCGAGCTCTTCATTCCGGGCCTGCACTTTTTCGGCCGCTTTCACCGCTGCGTTTATTGCGATCTTGACCTTTGTCCGAATCGCCCGCTTTTCCTCCTCTGCCTTCTTCCTTTCTCTCGCTATTGTGCTGTGCATCTCGCTTTCGGCGATCTGCATTTCTTTTAGCTCCGACTTTAATGCTGTACACCTCTCCGCATAGTTGAGCCGTAGTATTCGCTCGCTCTCGATCGTATTTGTCGCACTTTGAAATTTTGTATCCATTTCAGATAACTTCTCGACAAGTCCTGATTTCTCCTTCCTCTCTTCACCTTTCAACCTTCTCTCCATCTGATTGTCCGCAATCAGTCTCTGCACTTTTGCCTCCAACTCTGACACTCTCCCTTCAGCTACGAGAAGATTGCTGCGTATGGCTTCGTTTTCGCCAATCAACTTTGTCATTTGGTGCCTCAAAATCTCCGATTTCTCCCCTTCACTGGTCTCCTCCTTTTCTTCTTCTTCTGCTTCCCCTCCCATTTTTCTCCTCTCGCCCACCTCGTTTCTGAGGCTTAGGTTCTCGAAGACCAAGTTCTCGAAGCAATCTATCAGCTCTGAGCTGACCTGGCAGCTCGCAATGATATCGCGGCTGCGCCAATAACTCCTGAGCGATGCGTTTTCCTGCCTCAGCCTCTTTGCCGAAAGCCGCTCCTCTTCCAGGGCCGAGACAAGGCAATCTACGTTTATCCTCACCAAAGCTAGCCTCTCCTCTTGTGTGCTGTCATTCTTATGAACACCACCTATTCTCCCTCGAACTTTGCTATCGCCTCCCTTAGGGTTCATCTCCTCGCTCATCCTGCTCAGAAATAACACAAGGATTTTTACAACCCTAATAATGTCTCTTTGACCAATTTTCCGGGCAAGCTGCAACTTCCTACTGTCAAATTGTCCAATCACTATAAATTTTGTCTTCAAACAATAAATTGCTCCAACCTGTCAATAAGAACCGAACTTACCCCCCGTCGGCCCTGCCGGCATCGGGAAGTCATGAGAGCAACTTAAACCAAAAAAAAACGAATTTCCAACTGAAAAATTTGTGGTTGGCGCTTGAAATATGAAGTTTCTTGCTGCTACTGCCCTTTTTGCGATTCATAATATCCCCCTTGCTCAAGGACGTCCACTCTCTGAATATTGTCCTGATGCTTTCAGATCTCAGGCCTCTATCTTACCCTATGACGAGTACAGATCTGCCCAGTTGCCATGCACTGTAGAGTATTGCAAGCATCACGGTAGAGCTGACTCTTTTCCCGCGGCAACTTGTGTTGATGTGGGAGGTGGGGAGTGGGTTACCAGACCAGATTTTGCTGATGAATCAGCATCAGGAGGTCTATCAACGGAGGAGAAATATTTGTGCACTGTCGCCTCCATTGCTGACGAATCCAGCGTTAAAAAAACTTACCTGGCCAAGACCGCGCGTAAAAGAGACAATGGCTTTATTGACTATTTGCTGGCCAAGACCAGGAATGAGCTTGACACAAGCAAATTTGTACAGCTTGATGATGATCACCTTCTCTTTTGGCTCAAACTTGATGGCAATGAAGTAACTGCCATCTCTGAAGAGTTCGTTTCTATCCAACCGCTCATCTCTGCTCTCAAGGTTTCCCCTGAGATCTATACAGCTGACGATGATTCAGATGTCCGCTTGACCCTTGATGGAGAAGCCTCCGCTGACGCCATCAAAGATAGTTTGGAGAGCATCTGCCCGAGCTGCAGTGTTGAGGACACAAGTTCAAAGTACGGGAAGGAGCTTCTCGTCAAAGGTGCGACGAACGCCGCCAATCTCGCCTCCCAAATTGTCTCGCACACTTCCATCGAGGCAAGCCTCCTCTCCTTAACAGCAGATGCAAAGCGTAATTTTACCAACGAGAATGCCGCCTGGATTATCCAGAGTGGTAATGGCACGAAGCTTGCCCCGGAGGACAGTCACACGCCTTTTTGGGATCACAACATTAAGGGGCAGGGCATCACTGTTGGAGTCGCCGATAGTGGCTTGGACCACCAGAGCTGCTATTTCTACGATGCCAACTACCCGGTCACTTTCCCTTCTCAAGGCGACCCCCTCATTAGTAACAAAAAGGTTTTTGAGCAGCTGTCGCATCGCAAGGTTGTGCAATACGTCGGCTTCGCATCTGAGAATGAGGGTGAGGACAATGGCCACGGAACACATGTCTGTGGCAGTGTCATGGGTAAATCATCCCAGTCTTCCGGATCTCCTGACGATGGCATGGCGTACGAGGCGAAGGTTGCGTTCTACGATATTGGGGTGCCCAACGCTCAGTATTTAAACGTTCCGGGGAATGTTTATACTCAGATGCTTCCCTATGCCAAGAGGGTCGGTGCCAATCTCCATTCGAACAGCTGGGGCTCCCCGAATAACGTCTACACCAGTGATGCTATGCAGATGGATGCTTACTCGTTCGATAATCAGGACTTCCTTGTGTTGGTGGCTGCAGGAAATGACGGTGATGGTCCCGGCGGGCAGCAGGTTCCTGGGTCTCTGGGAGCGCCTGCTACTGGGAAAAATGTTCTTTCTGTTGGCGCAACTAACATCTATGACACGCCACAAAACGGAGGCGATGATATCGCAATGTTCAGCAGCCGCGGACCTGCGTTTGATGGCAGGTTTAAACCAGACGTCATGGCCCCTGGCCGATTTATCAAGTCGGCTAAGAGCCTCACTAGCCCCAGCAACGACCACTGCTCGACCACTTATATGCAAGGGACGTCGATGGCAACACCTGTCGTCGCCGGGGCGGCTGCTTTGATCCAACAATATTTCCGAGAGGGCTACTATCCTCTTGGTGCAAAGAAAGCCGAAGACAGTATGGTCCCGATGGGAGCGCTCGTGAAAGCGGTCCTTGTCAATGGAGCGCAGCGCTTGACTACGCCCATGGCAAACTTCCAGAACAACGACTACCCCAACAATGACCAGGGCCATGGCATCGTGGAGTTGGACGCCAACATGTTATTTAGCGACAATCCGATTGATGCAGGGCGAGGATTTTTTGTCAGGTGAGTGATTAGTGACTGACTGTGCTGCAGTTACTTTTTTTTCTCGAATCCCCTGCTTCATATCTAACAAATCAACCGCCCCCATTCCCCATTCCCCATTCCCTATTCCCCATTCACAAATCACAATCACAGAGGTGACTTTGCTGACATGCCAAAGTTTGCAGCAGCGACGGACGCACCATTTGTACAAACATTCAAATCGACCGGTGTTGATTGCGACAAGCACAGCTTGCGTTTCAGCGATACGCCCTTTCGTGCAACACTCGTTTACCACGATTACCCTGCTTCGTTCAACGTCCAAGGAACCTCACTCGTGAATGATCTTGATATTGTAGTCACCGGAGACGATGGAAGCACTCACTACCCTAATGGCTTGTCCGCGAGAGATAATAAGAACAATGTCGAGAGTGTCAATATTGTAACCCCGACAGCAGGAGTTACCTACACAGTTACTGTAACCCCTCACACAATTAGCAATGGCCCTCAACCTTATAGCTTGGTGGTTAGCGGCTGTTTCTGGAACCCCGATGTGCCAGTACCCGATGAGGGTGGCGGCATAGGCTCGATCATAAGCGGAGATAACCTCGCACTCATCGGTAAGATCGCAGGACTCGGTGCTGCCGCTGTGGCTGGCGCTCTGCTGATCATCTGGGGAGTGAAGAAGTACAACAACCGCAGTCGCGTCGGGCGCAACTACGCAAAGAAGAAAGCTCCGCCCGCCAAGCGCGCCAGCCGCGGCATCTCTATGGGAGGGAGGAAGAGCAGCGCCAACAGCCGGTCAAGTGGGCACCTTTCAAGTGCTGGCTTCCACGGACAGGGCCATCAGGGAGTGGGGTCCAAATACGGGCAGCACAAACAATCCAGCGCGAGAAGCGTCACTCCTCCGAAGCGTGGATCGGTCACGAAAAGCTACGGCAAGGGAGGAGCCAAGGCAACTGCCAAGACCTTTAACAGCAAGAAGTGGGGGTCTTCCAACATGGTGTAAAATGCGAAGCAATTTATGAAGCAACAGGAAAAAATAAATAAAATAGCACATAAAACATTGCCTGGAATAATTGAAAAAAAAAGGAATAAAAAAAGGATGTGAGTTTGTGTTTGCCGGCAAAACCTCTGCCGCAATCTTCTTCGGTATACTGCATTAAAGCTGCATTGTTGGCATCATTTCGGCATCATTTCAGCATCATTCGGATTCAATGAACCCAAACGATTCAACACGTAGCGATACGATACGACACTACGTTAATAGTTTCGTTGATACAAATCGTTGAAGTTGTTGGCTCCTCTCTGCTGAGTCTCTCCATAGAGATCGGCCAGAGCCTTCTGTTGCTCGCGCGCCATCTCCTTCATTTCTGCCTGCTGCACCTGGAGGCGCATCTGGTCTGAGTACTCCTGGAATCCGACGTAGCCATCGCGGTCGTGGTCGAAGTCCTCGAACCGGGGGTAGTCCTCAGGCTCGATGCCGGGGTAGTTTTTTAGGTAAGTCTGGACATACATGTTGAACTCGGCCCTTGAGATCCGTTCGTCATTGTCGACGTCAGGGGCCTTGAATTCGTCGTATTCACGCTGGACCTCCTTGTTCTGGTATTCGGCCTGGAGTTGGTAGATGTAGCGGGTCAACTCCTCGTTCTCGTGCTGGGTCTGGTACATGGCTGAGTAAGCCTTCTTTAGCTGGTGGTGGTAGAGAAAAGAAATAGCAAAGTGGAAAGGAAACGAGAAACGAGAAACGAGCAGCACTGAGTGAGATTTGTGTTGTACAAGCAGCTGAGGAGAAATGGCCGCAATCCTAACTGTGTACGTGAAGCGGTATGTGAAGCGGTTTTCTTTTCACTCCCACTCACTCCCACTCACTCACTCCCTCACTCCCTCACTCCCTCACTCCCTCACTCAACTCCCTATTATTACTCACTCACCTCACGCTGGCCATCACGCTTCAACCTAGTTTTAACGCGCCCCTGGTAAATGTGGCTGACTCCAAAGCCCATTAGACCGCCCAAGAGCCACCCTTTTCCCCCTCCGCCCCCATCGACAGCCTTATCTTGCTGGCGCTGGGCATAGTCTGCATAAATGTTATCATCATTGTCACCACCGTAGTCACCACCATCACCTCCCCCATAATCACCACCACCATAGTCCCCGCCCCCGTAATCACCGCCCCCGTAGCCGTCACCATAATCACCTCCGCCGCCGCCGCCCCCATCTCCCGCCCCTCCTCTCCAACCGCGCCCTCCAGGAGCTCCAAAGAAGGCTGCCTTTGCCGAGGTAAGAGCTATCAGCAACAAGGCTGAGGACCTCATTCTCTTATTTAAGGACAGTTGCCTGTAGAAATGGTTCGGATGGGGAGGGAAAGATTGTCAGATTTTTGTTTCGAGCCTAGATAAATCGACAGAGATTGGACGGTTTTCGTCCGCATCCTGTCCGCATTTCAATCTCAGCGGTACGACCAAGCCAATTCAGTGAGTTAATAATATGCGGCCACCCCTCTATGATTTCGAATTCTAGCCTATTAGCGAAGCGTGAACTCGTGTTATTGTGATGGGAGCTGAAATGGTACCTCTGTAGCCCCTCCGCCCATCCCTGTTTGAGGGCCGTCTCTACCTTCCAGGGCTATTTGCCGAGTTTGTTAGCCGTCTGTTGCGCGTTTATTCTTGTTTGTTTTCCCCCCGTGGTAATCACGATCGCGAACTAACCCCCTGACCCCCAATCTCCTCCCGACCAAAAAATCAAACGCAGAGCAACAGAAAGAAGCACTAGCAGCAAGAATTGTTTGAATTTGTGAGAGCGGCCACATTGTTACGAGTCAGTGAGAGTACCTCAGTCACCGCAGTAGTAAAGAAGCCCCCAAACGCGCCCTAGTACGCACTGAAACCACCCCAACAAAGCAAAAGCTTTTCTTTTTTCTATCAAAATGGAAGCTGCTTACATGAACCAAGGCGCACAGATGGACAAGGGAGAGAATGCCCGCATGTCCTCTTTCATCGGCGCGATTGCGATTGCTGACCTGGTGAAAACAACTCTTGGCCCTAAGGGTATGGACAAGATCCTGCAGCGAGTGTCCCAGAATGACCAGTCCATTAGTGTCACAAATGATGGGGCCACTATCCTGAAATCTGTCAATATTGACAACGCTGCTGCCAAGGTTCTCGTGGATATTGCCAAGGTCCAGGACGACGAAGTCGGAGACGGCACCACCTCCGTGGCTGTGTTTTGTGGCGAGCTCCTGCGCGAGGCTGAGAAGCTCATCAACCAGCGCATCCACCCCCAGACCATCTGCCAGGGGTGGCGAGTTGCGCGAGCCGAGGCTCGCCGTGCCTTGGAGGCCCACGCGGTGGACAACAAGGCCAACGAAGAAGCTTTCCGCGATGATCTCTTCAACATCGCGCGCACCACCCTCTCTTCGAAGCTTCTCACGCACGACAAGGACTACTTTGCCAAGCTTGCCGTGGACGCCGTCTGGCGCCTCAATAAATCGGGCAACCTCGATCACATTCGCATCATCAAGAAACCCGGAGGTCAGCTGAAGGACTCCTACCTCGAGGATGGCTTCATTATGGACAAGAAAATAGGCGTCGGCCAGCCCAAGCGCATCGAAAACGCCAAGATTCTAATTGCCAACACATCCATGGACACTGACAAGATCAAGATCTACGGCTCTCGCGTTCGCGTGGATGCCATGAGCAAGGTCGCCGAGATCGAGGAGGCAGAGAAGGACAAGATGCGCGCCAAGTGCAAGAAAATCGTGGACCACGGAATCAACGTCTTCGTGAACCGCCAGCTCATCTACAACTTCCCCGAGCAGATCTTTGCCGAGGCAGGCATCATGAGCATCGAGCACGCAGACTTTGACGGCGTTGAGAACCTCGCCGCTGTCACCGGCGGAGAGGTGGCCTCCACTTTCGACCACCCCGAGCTCGTGGAGCTGGGCAGGTGTGACCTGATTGAGGAGGTGATGATCGGGGAGGACAAGGTCATCAAGTTCAGCGGATGCAAGTCTGGTGAGGCTTGCACAATAATTCTCAGAGGCGCGTCCAATCACATGCTTGACGAGGCGGAGCGATCCCTTCATGATGCCCTCGCTGTGCTCACCCAGACTGTGAAAGAGACCCGCACCATCTGCGGAGGCGGCTGCACTGAGATTTTGATGGCTCAGGCTGTCGACGAGAAGGTGCCCACTGTCAGTGGCAAGAAGACGCTCGCCATGGAGGCGTTCGCCCGTGCCCTTCGTCAGATGCCCTCTATCGTTGCTGATAACGGCGGTTACGACGCCGCCGAACTTGTCTCCCAACTTCGCGCTGCCCACGCCAGTGGCAAGGGAAGCTATGGCCTCGACATGTACAACGGGAAGGTCGCGTGCATGAGGGAGCTCGGCGTCCGCGAGTCCTTCAAGAGCAAGCTTCAGGTCTTGCTCAGCGCAAGTGAGGCTGCTGAGATGATTTTGCGTGTTGACGACATCATCAAGTGTGCGCCCAGACAGCGGGAGGGCCAGTAAATAACAAATAACGGGGGTTGAAACTGAGAGGAGAAAGAGTGAGTGCCTTGCTGATGATTAAATTAAATGCTACCGATAAAAGTGATGATGACGGACCGTTTGAGAGGGAAATTGGGTCTTTTCTTTGCTTAGTATTTTATGGTTAAAATGAAGAATGAATGGGCCTCCGCTCATTCTCGTTATTCCTCCTTTCATCGTCGCTTCTAGTGCCCTGTCCTGTTCGTCAAACAACTCACTTGTCTTCTCATGGCAAAACTTCTTCACAGTAAAGCATTGATGGGCACTGAAGAGCGAATTAAACAAAGTGTGGTTATTCTCTTGCGAGTGCTAAAGCTTTCTTCTCTTTCTTTCAGTTTGCCCTTGCAATTAGGTTAATTCCCTTTTTTTCTCCCAACGCATGCGTTATTCGCCCCTTCATCACCGCATCGCCCCTATCATTTATTTGTTTTCGTGTAAACTTTTTGTATGAATCAAGTCAGTCAGATAAATTTCCAATCCTAAACAATTCCAGTCAAATACTCGTATTCAAGCGAACAACAACAACACCATAGACACTTTAGTAGTAGGTGTTGACCTCGAGCCATCCCTTGATTCGCTTGACCTGTCCAGTGGCCTGGTCAACAGTCTCGGGAGAGGTAGTCCTCATGAGGTACTTCCTGGTCTCATCGTAAGTGAAGATGAGGATACTCCAGGGAATACCAGGGAGCCAATGAGTGAAGCGGATGTCGCGAGTTCCAAGAGCCGTGTTGAAGGCAGGGACGTAGCACAAGTAGGCGCCAAGCAAGGTCTCGAAAAAGAGGCCGAAGTTCATGACACTGTTGGACAGACCCTGGGTCCTGAGAGAAAGCCACCTGGTCTTGCAGATGAGCAGATCAGCCCACTGGACAACAATGATACTGATAAAGTAACTTCCCTGAGCGTGGTGAAGGGCCTCCTTCTGACTCATCCTGGAGGCAATGTTCAAGCAGGTCTTGTTCCTAGTAGTGCTAGCAGCACCACAAGTGGAGGTGTCACTGCAGTCGGAGCACCACCTGGGCATGTGGACGTTGTTGGTGAGCAAATCGCAGCCCACCTCGCCCTCCATGCCGTTGCAGAACTTAGCTCCATCGTAGAGCTTATCAGAGCCAATGGATGTGATAGAGGAGTCGCAGAGAGCACTAGTGCCGGGATTCCACCTGCCCAAGACATCCTTGGCCTCGCCAGCAGCAAGGACAGAGAAGCCACCGTAGTCACTATCGTAAGGCGTTCCGAGAGTCTTGGCTTCAGCGTTACCCAAGCAGAGTGAGTACATGCCAACAGGCTGGGCATTGAACCAGCTGATCTCATTGCTATCTCCAAGACTTCCGCCAACTCCCTCGTACTCGTTGACATCCCAGTTGAGCCAATTAGTCTTAAAGAATGGGGACATCTTGGAGCGCCAGGCAACGTACTCGTAGTAGTTGTCAGCCTCAATAGCCTCGATGGATTCAGCAGAGATGATGCTCCATCCCTTTGTCTTGCCATCGTAAGTGCTACTGTCGAGGCGCTGAAAGTTACTGGGGGTACCATCAACTCCACGGAAGTTCTTGACGGGGTACTCGCAGTCAATGACATAACCTCCATCGCCACGGTCCCAGAAAGGGTGATCCCTGTCAGGAGCGCTGGTGATGACTCCAGCAGAATCGTAGGTGGTATCAGTCTTAATGTTTCCAAACTTGTCAACAAACTGACCACCCTGGAAGCGGCAGTAAAGGGCCTGCTTACCCCAGTAGTCTCCAACGCCAAGGCCCTGGAGGATGTGGGGGGGGAAACCGTAGTCGTTGAGGACAAGCATATAGACGTAGAATCCGCTCATAGCCTGCATGATTCCAATCTGGAAGTAGGCCAAATGGATCAGCTTCTTGGTGACAAGGCGGTCGATCTTGGCATTGCGAGGAGGACGCTTCATGATATCGGCCTCTGACTTCTCGTAGGCCATGGAAATGGCAGGGACCATATCGGTTCCAAGATCAATGCCCAAAATCAACACAGTGGACAGAGGCAGAGGGATACTGAAGACAATGAAACTCAGGAAAGGACTGATCTCGGGGATGTTAGAGGTCAATGTGTAGCAGATACTCTTCTTCAAGTTGTCAAAGATCAACCTGCCCTCCTCAACTCCAGCAACGATGGAGGCAAAGTTGTCATCAAGCAAAATCATGTCGGCAGCGTTCTTGCTGACCTCACTTCCCATGATACCCATGGCAACTCCAATGTCAGCCTTCTTCAAGGCAGGACTGTCATTCACGCCATCACCAGTGACGGCAACAATGTGTCCCAAACGCTGGCAATTCTCGACGATAATCAGCTTCTGCTGAGGGCTCGTACGAGCAAAGACAATCTGGGGGTGCTCCAAAATGGCATCCCACTTCTCCACTTCCATGTCGACGCTAATCTTGTGTCCAGGGACCACAATGGCCTGGGCATCAGCAGGGTCCTGCCATCCCTCGTCACCGGGGCTCAAGCCATCCCTGTCATTCTCCTTCTCCATGTCGCCCTGAGTCTTGCTCCAGAGAATTCCGACCTTGTAGGCAATGGCCTGGGCAGTGACGGGGTGATCTCCAGTAACCATAACAACCTTGATTCCAGCAGTCTTGCACTTGTTGACAGCTCCAGGCACAGCAGGCCTGGGGGGGTCAATGAGGGCCATCATACCAATGTAAACCATACCGACCTTCGCCTGGGGGTGGACGGGGTCACTACTGTCGTACTTGGTGTTCATGTCTCCAATGGGGAAGTTAGGGCTGCAGTATCCATCAGGATCAGCTTCGTATTTGTACCCGGGCTTGAAGTCCTTGGTCTCAAGCTCAGCCTGGCAGAAAGCAAGGACGCGAAGTCCATCCTCGGCAAGGCGAATATTGAGGTCCTCAATCTTCTTCTTGTCAGCATCATTGAGGGGCTTGACAACTCCATCGATTAGCTGCTTGTCGCACCTGTCAAGGATACGCTCAGGAGCACCCTTCATGTAGACCATGCGGTTGCCCTTGTTGTTAGCAATGATATCCTCCTCAGTCTTGTGTTCTCCAGTGTTGAACTCCTCCTGCACGTGGACGTGCACCTGGTACTTGTTCTTACTGTTGAAGGGAATGACGGTCTCCGCAGGGGCGGTGGCACGGCACTTGTCAACATCACTGATGGGGTGGATAAACTTGATCATAGCAGCCTCAGAGGCGTTACCAATAGGTTTCCAGGCGACCTCCTTGATGGTAGATCCATCTCCCTGCTCACGCATGCGGAAGAAGTCGACGGGCTGCTTGTTTCCGCTAGAGTCGAGGATAAACTCGTTGTTATCGTCACAGACATACTTGGACTTCTCATCGAAGGAGCAGACGTTGCAAAGAGTAGCACACTTAGCGAGGGCCTTGAAGGAGGCGCACTCCGCATCAAAGGTGGATCCCTTCTTGGCGAAGGAGCTCTCGCAGTCCTCGATGGTGAAGCCATCCTTTCCTCCGTAGACAATGCGGGCCACAGTCATGATGTTCTGGGTGAGGGTTCCGGTCTTGTCAGAGCAGATGCAACTGGTAGACCCAAGGGTTTCAACTCCCTCCAAATTCTTGACTAGGACCATCTTTGTGTGCATGCGTCCAGCAGTGAGGGTGAGGCAGACAGTGACGGTGACAATAAGACCTTCAGGGACGTTGGCAACAATGATACCAATCATGAAGACAAGGTTGGTGGTCAAATCAGCTCCCTTGAGGGCGTTGACAATGAGGAAGGAAACTCCCAAAAAGATCGCGATCGCACTGATAATGTGGATGAAGTGATGGATCTCCTTGTTGATGGGGGTCTGGTCGTTCTTGGTCTGCATGGCAAGCGCAGCGATGCGGCCCATGACAGTGTTGTCACCAGTGGAGATAACAACAGCAGTCATGGAACCCTCAGGGACCTGAGTACCAAAAAAGCAAAGGTTCTGGGTCTCGAGGGGATCGTCGTTGGTGCAGACGTTCTTCCTCTTCTGGGGCTCAGACTCTCCGGTGAGGGAAGAGTTGTCAACCTGAAGGTTGTCAGAGCACTCGAGGACACGGAGGTCAGCGGGGATAAGATCTCCAGCATTCACCTCAACAATGTCTCCGGGAACGAGTTTCTTGGCATCCTCAAAGTTCTTCTTTCCGTCACGGAGGACCATGACCTTGGGGGGAAGCATGTTTGCGAAAGACTTCATGAGATCAGTGGACTTCTTGTTCTGGAAGAAAGAGAAGATTCCAGTGATGAGAACCACAAGACAAAGGACAATGCCAAGGTAGAGATTGTCCATCTCCTCCTTCAAGTAGAAGGCAACGAAGCAAAGGATTCCTCCGAACCAAAGAAGAAGCGAGAAGAACCCAGTGAGCTCCTGGATGAACATCAACCAGAGGGGAGTCTCCTTGGGGGGAGTCAGCATGTTGGGTCCCCACTTGGCCTGGAGTTCAGTAACCTGGGAACCAGACAGACCGGACTCCAAAGTGGTGTTCAAGCGTGACATGAGGTCACCGAGCTCCTCCTTGTGCTCCGTAAGGGACACATTCTTCTTCAGCTCGTGCTGCTTCTTCTCAGCCTCAGTCATCTTCTTGGGAGAAGCTGACATCGTGGACGATGTAGGGTGTTTCTGATTTGGGGTGTCAAAAACTGAGTTATTCCGATGCGTATAGACGTATATCAGGTGATAACATGAGTCATTGGAGGAATAATAGGTAAGGAGGTGTGTCAAAAGGTCAAAACAAAAATCGGGAACCCCAACGGTTGAGAAAAAGGTTCGAGTCAGTGGGGGGATTTGGGGGGGGTTGGGAATACGCGAGGGGGGTGTGAGTTAGGAAAAGAGAGATTATGAACTGAGGCCGACTCGAGAAGGATGTGCGGAGAGGTTGTGGGTCACAAGAGAGGGTCAAAAGGATGCTGTTAAGATCCAAGATTGGCGGGCCAATTAAATACTACTAGATACCGCCCAAAGAAGAAATAATTCACCACGTGGCGTAAAAAGATGTCAAAGATCTTGATTCGCGCTTACCTGAAGTTGGGGATTGACTTGGACGTAGGAACGCGGAGCCAAAAAGTTGTGGCTCCAGGTTTTCATTGAAAAAGAGATCAGAATTTTCAGATTGCTAGATTTGTGAAAAAGCGCATTTAAAAATATGGTAAGCGACTCCTTGATAGTTCTAGATCACCTGTGCGAATTTGAGGCTCTCACTTATCAAATATGGGGTCAGTTCAGCGATCAACTGCTCCATGCCCGATGGGGATCTCACCTCCTAGCGCCCCATTGGAGATGTTAAGGGTGTGAATCGAGGATCGGGACCAGCTGTACGAGTCTGATTTTTTCACGTGCGGAGTGATTAGCTTCCAAATGAACGGACTCCATCCGAATTCGATCTCCAAAAAAGTGACATCTCTTCTATGACACTAACC
>Ga0115554_1002187_pt1 | contig 13589 bp, 16 predicted proteins | sample COGITO_mtgs_1104_3_FD_87283 | JGI IMG/M metagenome (GOLD analysis project Ga0115554, IMG submission 87283) | Pelagic marine microbial communities from North Sea - COGITO_mtgs_110404 | ecosystem: Environmental > Aquatic > Marine > Epipelagic | place: Germany:Helgoland, sampling site Kabeltonne... | reverse complement strand
CAGAGCAGGAAAGAGGAATTTTCCCTTCCTTGCCTGACACTTCGACCTTCGGAGTGAACAGCCCACAGATGGCACAAAAAAGAGCCAAAAAGACCCTAAATGACCCAAAATCGAAAAAAAGACGCCCAGGCCCAATCGTCGACAAAAACTAACATAAGCAACTAAAGAAAAGAACATTTAACGCAAACCTAACTAAGGTTTAGGGAAAAAAACGCTTAAATTTTTTTAGCTTAGTTAATGAATTTTTTCTCTAGAATATATTCAAACATAATAAAATTGATTTTTTAAAGTTATTAAGTGAAAAATTTATTATTAAATAACAATAATTTTAATAAAAAATTATATTCTAAAATTGATTATAAAATTGAAAAATATTTTAAGAATAAATATATTATATAAATATATTAGAGAAATATTTTATCTTTCTTTTCAAAAAAATTAATAAATAAACTTTAATGACATTATAAAAGTATATTATATTGAGATAATGTATTTAAGTTTACTAAATTGAAACCAAAAAAACTACACTAATTCAAATTTCCCTGCTCTACTTAGTTGCTTTTTGATTTTATATATCTAACAGGGGTGTGTGTGTTATTGTTACATTATTATCAAACATTGGCTAAGGTAGGTTAGGGCAAGTTAACAACCTGCCTAAATGGTTGCTTTTTGACAACTTCCTAGCCCCCAAACTCTAACAATGTGAAAGTTTTGTTTTGATTGTAACGAGGTGAACATTAATATCGCCCCCAATAAGCAACTTTAAATGCACTTAACTATTTCCATATTTATGCTCTACGACGCTTCTCGAAAACTTCAGCCTGTATATCTTCCATGGTACGGCGGTCACGTTTATTTGTATTCAAAGTTTTGATGTCGACGGTGTTGTGTACAGCGTTGGCTGAATCTGCGTTAGCTGAGTGCATTTTCTGTTTTTGTTTTGCTTGCCACTTTTTCTGTCCTGCAAGGTGGGCTTTTTTCTGTGATTGTGCATCTACAAGCGCCGCGGGCGCGTCGTGTGTGCACGCCATGAACATCCCCCATGAGAGTGAGTGTGAGTCTTAACCAAAATCCGCGAAGGAGGCATTGAAAAAATGTAATCGCGTACCTGTTTCCTCGAAATGGTTCATTTCCTCCAACACTTCGGGCGGTACAAACGACATGTCACGATAAACAGTAATTTCGAGGTCCAAGTCTGAATCAGTCTCCTCTCGATGAGTGACGAATTTCTGTTTCCCAATATCATCAACCTCATCATGGATGATGAACTTGAGTACCTCGATGGGGTAGTGGGTTTTTACTTCGGAGAGGCTTGTCTTGATGCAGACGGAGGCAGTCCGATCTTCACTGAATTCAATCAACTCTCTGTTGACTCGTTCTCGAAATTGGTTGAGCAGAGCTTTCCCGACATCATCTTTCCTGCGTGGCATTGTCTTGCTAAAGTCGTCCGATTTTGGCTGCGAGGTGATGGGCGTGTGTGTTAGTAAGGAATCTGAACGATGGCTACTGGATTTTGAAGAGATTACTTGCCTTGTGATTGCTTGCCAGGAGGCCACTCAGTCCACTGAGTCCCCCCCTTTTCCCCTTGGACGACGACATTGAGCTTGAGCTTGAGCTTGAGCTTGAGATCGAGCTCGTATTTGGCGGCCTGGAGCTGGTCGCATTCTTCTTCTCTCGCCCCGCCTTTATCGAGAGCGATGACGAGTGCAGAACCGAAATCTTTGGAGGGCTTCCATTGTCAACAATGATCTGAGGAGGAATCGCTATGAAACTATTTTTGTTGTTGCCGCCCCCACCACTAATACTACCATCGCCACTACTACCACAATCTTCGCCACTTTCAACACGAATCAAAGCACTCTTCTTGCGTTCGACCAAATAATTGAGAAAACCGACGAGTCCCTTTCTACCTTCCTCCAACGCAATGAAATTTGTCAGCAACGTCCCCTTTGGTGGTGGGACGTTCGTGGCCGGGATAGTCACGAGGTGGGACTCCCGCGAATATTCTTTCACGACCAAGGACGACGTCGCAGTGAGACGAACATCACCAGTGGACTGCAGCATGGTTATCAGCTCTGGTGCTGAGGATGCCCCGTTCTGGACAGAGAGAGAAACAACGCTCATAAAGCTCAATATCAGCAAAGTAAAACCGGACTGAGCAAGCTCAGAAGAACCACCCGTGTTGACAGAGAAAAATATCGAATAAGGTTTATCAGATTATAGCAGAAAAATAATTGTTCTCTTCTTCGACGACGAAAGACGGAAGACGGACAAAATAGGCCCAAAATAGCCAAATTTCCACACATATCACACTCCCACATCCCTGCCATGAATAGCAGCAACAACAGCGATCCCCACTCTTTATCTACATTCCTATCGCTTATCTATATTGCCTGCACCAAATTGGAACTATCGCCGGAAACGAGACACTCATCTCTCTGGATTTTCAAACGTTTCTGGCTTGAGCGCGTTGCTGATGACAAAGAGGAAGAAGTGGGAAAAGGGAAGAATAGCACAGCCTCGACAGTAGCGTCTTCGTCGATAGAGGCCCAAGGTCCGCCCCGAGATCCCGGCTGTGCGGCTGCCGCCAGCATATTTCTTGCCTGTAAAGCAGAGGAGCAATTCAGGCGTCTGCGAGACGTGGTGAATGTGTGCCACCGTCTTGGCATATATTGTATTCAGCAGGTAATTGAATGAGCGATTCAGGAAGCGTGTGCTGTGTGCTGATTGCGCAGTCCCCAAGGACAACAAGGACAAACTCACCTTCAGCGAACCACCCAACCAACCAACAAAACACCAAAACGACTAACGACCTGTTTGTAATTCGTCCGTACTTCGTATTTCTTCTTTCTTATCAGCAGAACGATCACAATCAAGACAACAACGGCCACGACCAGAACCAACCCACACCAACACCAACAGCAACAACAGCAACAGCAACTGGCCTTCAAGAAATCATATCGATAAACAACTCTCCTCCTAGCTGCACTTTAACTTATCAACATGCAAAAAGCGCCATCGTTGCCATGGAGCAGGTAATTCTCCGGAATTTGGTCTTTGATGTCGTGCTAGAGGCGGAAAAGAAGCCCTTTCGGATTCTGCTCAGAGGCGTAGTTGGGATTGATATAGAGGGGAGGTGGGGAAAGGCAGTCGAGGTGGGTTGAATGATTCATCTTATCGTTTCCCAAGACCTTTTCTTCGAGACTTGAATACGTATTGAAGACCTTTTTTCTGAATTTTAGATTTTCTGTCTCTCTTACACTCACTCGAAACCTTCGCAAATCTTACTATGATCTCTTCTGCTCCCGTAGGATCGTGTCGTGCGTCGCTCATGGGAGATCATCAACTCATTTTGGTTTTTTGTTGAAAATGGAGCTTGGTCTGCCGGTGGGTTTAGCGTTGATGGAGACACTGTTGAGGACGTGAGTGTGGTCGTCGCTGCAATACTGACGTTCGCGCTGGAGAAGGAGGGAGGTGGGGCTAAAGTAGGAATAGAGGTAAGAGCGAGTGACCCAAAAAGAATTTTGCGTATCGGTGGTTTTTGTTACACAATTCTTTGTGGATCTGTTTTTTTGAAAGGTCGGGCACCTTCACGCTGTCTAACCCTCCCCTTTGTGTTGATTGGTTGGTTCGTTGGTTGTAGGAGGTAAAAGAAAGCGTTGTGCTGAAGGGGGGAGGCGATGTTGTAGACGTGAAGCGATGCTACGACGCAGTGCGACGTTTGGCTCATGACAACATCATCATAGATAGGCTCAAGGCCGCTGAAGCAGCTTGAAAACCAAAAAAAGAAACGAAGTAGGCCAGTGCAAAGCAGTATATTTTACATTATTATTATATTCATTCATAATTTTTTTTTATCAAGCCCACGGGTGCTTAACGCTTGCCCCCCGTTGATCCTCGGGCTCCAACTTCTTCTTGAGTCTCTCGACATTTGCTGTGTCTCCCGTTTTGAAAGAAGTGGCCATTTCCTGCTGTAACAGCTTCTGGTGTTTCATTTCCGCGATTTTGTCCTTGGACAGCTGGGACACAGCGAACTGCAATTCACGCTGCTTTTGTTCTGTCATCCGCCGGTTCATTGACTCCATGTGGGCCATCTCATCGCTCTTGACACCCCCTGACTTGGCAGCCTCAGCCTTCTTCCTGTTGTACTCAGCTGCCTCCCAGCGATCATAGTCGTAGTACTTTTCATGAGGGAGAGTTGCAGTGTTGAAATCCTCGCAAAATTCTTTGTAAAGCTCCATTAGCTCCCACTTGGGTCCCGTGAATACTGGATACCCTTTTACCCCACCGAGCCAAGCCTCAAAGCTGCGCTGGACCCCCTCCTTGTGAAAGTCGCTTTCCTTGATTATACCGTACTTCCCGAAGCTGTTCATGCTGACCGCGCCACCAGATCCAACACCTGACATACCATCCGACCGCTCTCCTTTTGATACCTTCTTTGATTTCTTCTTATGTTTGCTCTTCTTCTTGTCTTTGTGTTTGTGTTTCTTCTTTTCCTTCTTGTGTTTTTTGTTTTTCTTCTTCTTTTCCTTCTTATGCCTCTTCTTTCGATGTCTTGACTCCTCTTCGCTACTAATATCGCTTCCACTGTCACTGGACGATCCACCGCTTTCATCGCTATCGCCAACTGTTTGGTATTGTCTTTTTCGCTTCATGACAGCCTTCCGGTTCTCTTTTCTGAGCTTCTCCTCCCTCCCATCTAGGTCGCCATCAGCAATCGACGACGACGATGACGAGGACGACGATGATGAGACACTTGAAGACGAACGGGATCTTTTGCCCATTATTTACAGTCAGTAGTCGATTATGAGAATGGGGAAGACAGTCAAGGGGAAGGCAGGCAGTAAAAAAAGGCCTTCAGGTAATTGCTTGGCCGTACGATAAAAATTGCGCAAAAAAGAGTACACTACTCAGACCAATTTTTAAGAAGATCCCGAGAAATTACAACGACAGGCGTTGTTTGATTGGCTGTGTTTTTGAGTTTTCATTGAGGACGATGCGTACGACGATATTTTTTCATTGATGACGATACGACAATAGATATAAAGGAATAATCTCCGAGCTCCAAGCATCACGATCCCATCCTGACATGGTGCCCGAATTTACATTTTCCCCGCTTTCTGCTACTTTGACGTCTACAGTGGCTGATATTGAGGCAGCATCTTACCCTGAAGACGAGAAAGCCACATTTGATGGTATCGTTAAGCGGCAAAAGGAAGCAGGGGAATACTTCTTTGGTGCCGTTAATAATACCGGCTGTCTTGTAGGTTTCATCAACGGCACTAGATGTGACGAGTTCACAGAGGAGAGCATGGAGGAACACGATGCGTGTGGGAAATATTTGGCCATACACAGCGTCTGTGTCAAAGAGGAATACAGGCGAAAGGGTTTCGCGACAGCGATGCTCAAGAAGTACATCGATATCATGAAATCCAGGGAAAAAGATAACATAGAGGGGCTGGTTCTCATCGCCAAAAAGCACCTCATTGGTTTCTACGAATCTTGTGGGTTTCAATGCGACGGAGAGAGTGCCATTGTGCACGGGAAAGATCCTTGGTTCGACCTGCGCATGAATTTGGTGAAGGATTAAATAGAAGCGTCAAGGATGTATTGAAAACGACGAAATTAATTGATTGATTCAGAGTATCGATAGGTTTATTGCAACCAAGTAATAATTGAAACTAGCCACCGGAGAAACGACGTTGCAAAAAAATAGCCACAAGTTCTAAAAAAATTCTTTGTTACTTTAACTTACTCTCGATAAACTTTACACTGGGTCTAAGCTGATATAGCTCCGTTGCGAGCCTTTCGCAAAGCTCCACCATGTAAGCAAGCGATTTCCCCTTCGATCCTCTAACTGAATCTTCTTCCGAGCTCTGCATTGCCTGAAATGAATGTGTGTATCCAAGGAAGTGAGGAGGTTGTTGTTGTAAGGTGAGCATATGGTGAGCATATAGCATAGCAAGCAACAATAATAAAAAATTGAACCAATATATTTTCTGCCCCACACAACACACCCTTTCTTCACTCTGGCTGAAGATCTCTCTACTCTAACTTACCCGACTAAGATCGTATTTCTTGATTTCGTTCGATAGAACCGACGCAATTCTCTTCAGACGCTTGTACTCTATATCATACCATTTCGATGTCTCTAATGAGCCTGCCTGCATCAGCGTGGTAGCACGCCCCATGCATATGACGACCTTTCCCACATGCATGTCAAGGTAAGTCAAGCCTTGAACATTATCGCAGTGATACAATTCGCCGTCGCCGTCGCCATCAAGCTTGAGCTGTAGAGTGTCATGTAGAGTGTCGAAAATTACCAGAACTGTTCGGTGGGTGAGACCACCATTAATAGAATCACCCTCAGCCCAGCGCGATATGAATTTCAAAAGGCGAGGCATCAAGTGCGACTTCCGCCTTAAGAGATTTCCGGTATTATTCAATAACCCACCGGTACTGTCTTTGGTGGGGGCAGCGGCAAGCTCCAACGAATCAGGAGCTGTCACAACTCGCATGGTCACGTTCTTATTGTTCACCCTATCGCCATTCGAGAAATTGTAAAAATATGTAGAGAACTTTCCCTCGGTGGAAGGTAAACCACTCCCGACAGAATCGTCATTGGCCTTCTCAATGAATTCCATCCAGTCATTGTTAGCCTGAGTTTGTGGTTCTGCTGACGAGAATGGGGTTTCTGTCAGAACACCCGATCCAATTGGCGAATCAGCACTCTCTCCAAACGCGGCATCATCGCGATCATCTCCCGTCTGCGCCTCCTCTACCTCCAGCCTCTCCCTTTCTCCCTTTCCCCCCCTCTCCTTAAATTCTGCCCTCCCTCTTTCAATCAGTCCTAAAAAATAATCCTTCGCAGGATGCTCACTCCCCCCTTCACCAGTAACATCATTCACATACCCGTGATCCCCCTTGTCATTAACAGCGCGAGACCACGTCGGTGGAAGAGGGGTACAGCAGTATTCACGAAGGATCCAGAGGAGGTGGGGTTCTTTTTGGGGGTCAACGGAAAAGGCCTTGCAGGCAGCCAGTAGCGTGCTAGGTGCTATCACTGGCATGGAGTGAGTGACACACTAGGCGAAGGTGAGGAGGTAAAATTGGAAAAGAGAGAAGTTTTGAAAGAAGTGTTTACCAGGTGATTTTCACCTTCCACAACTTTCAAATCGCGACGACGAATATTGCTAGGCGAGGATGCGAGGATAGACCCAGAAAATTGACTCCGATGATTTTGACCGGGTATTGAAATAGAGAGGAAGAACTTTTTTTTCTTTTTTTAACTAACTCCACCGACCAGTGTGGCTTAATCTGCCCTGATTTACAAATCTAATGATCTAAATTACTACCCACCACATTCACTAGAGGATCAAGAGCTAAATCTCTTCCATGATCTGAATACAACCTTTTGATGATGGGTGGTGCTTCTAGAGTGACGCCAGCTGAATCTTTTGAGGCTAGGTCAGAGGATGATGGAATTGGTATGCTATCTGAGCCCACCATAGCGACTTTACCACCACCGACGACGACCATTGCCGACTTCGGCGCGGTAATAAGTGAATTGAAGTCCCAAGGCAAGTCAATGAATACTCTGATCACTCATATTAAGAAACTGGAGGAAAATATTGCAGAACAGCAAAGAATGATTGAAAACCTCTCGGAACAGCTTTTCGAGGGAAGGACGGGGACGGCGAGGGGGACACCAAAGGGTTCATCAAGAACCAAGTTGAGGAAGAAGGGTACAAGGACATTCTGTCGGAGCGATAAGTCGGTTCACATTTGGCAGTCGCTTGCTGAGGAAATGTACGCCTTGCGGTCCAAAAGTCCAGGGACGAACAAACTTAACGCTGATAAGATCATCGCCGAGAATGAAGAGCTCTTTGCACCGATTCTCGAGAGGTTCCCAGAGTTTAGTACCTTGATGAGCTTTGTGATGGTGAACAACTTTGGTTTCAGGGTGAAGAATATTGATTGGGACATAGAATTGAACGAATGGGGCTTTCAGGAGTGCAAAGATGCCGGGAAAAGGTAAGAAAAATTGAGAACAAATTCCGAAAAACAGTAACTTGCACAGCAGAGAAAAAAAAAACTTGATCGGTTGGTTGGTTCCTTCACAAGCCCTCCTTCTCACTTTTTTTCTTAACTCTCCAATACACACACAACGATAAAAAACCTCACAAATTTACTTTCGGTCCAGCCTCGCAACATTCTTGAGAAAGAGGAAGGTGGGAAGCACCGGGTTAATGGCATGGAAGCTCAATTACACCCAGATGATTGCATTGTTTGAGGAAGTGGACGGGGTCCATTTTTTTATGCTGACATTTGCAGACAATCTGATTCGTGATTCCATCTACGGGACGGTGCTGAGAGTTTCACTTGGGGCTATTTTATCGACTGTCGACATTGTGACAGACGTTTATGTAATCTCAACTTACTTTAGCTCTGGATTGGAAGCGCAGGCCTATTCGTTGATGGTAATGATATTTGCTTCAGTTGCGATGCAAATGGTTGTAGTCATCGGCAACTACGTGAGAGCCCCTCCTAGCAGGCTCTTAAAAGAGGCACTGATCTCATTGCTTTTTCTGAGACCTGCTGTCGATGCCTACCGAGTGAGTACGAATCACGAGGCCGTCGAGGAATCAGTTTCATCACTGTCGGAGATGATGTATAATAAGGCAGTTGAACTTGCCACAGAAGCTATTCCCGGTTGTATCTTGCAGTGTTTTGTGTACATATCGAACCCCGACCAAGCCGGCGACTTTGCACTGATTAGCATCATCGTCTCGTCTCTTGTGACCGGTTTTACGAGTGCAATGATTGCATTCGACATGGACGTGGATATCCCCCATAGAGAGAATCAACCGCAAATGTACGGTTTCGTGCCCGACGACGACAAGCTGCGGGGAAGGTGTTTTGCGCTCTTGACTGCAATCGGAACGCTGCACAGTTTGAGCAGATGCGTTGGGTGCGCGATCATCGTCGCAGGCGCCGGGAAAACAGAGCTGGCTGCGATCTTAGTCGGAGAGATGACGATATACTTGCTCTACAAGATCGCGAGACGGGACTTCATGTATTATCCAAGGATAGAAGGGCGGCTCGCTGGGGTGACCGTAAGCTTCTTGGTTAGGGTCATGAGTAAGATTGTCAGTGATTTCAGCGGTTGCGTGCACTTTCGCAACCCTTATGAAATGGGTGGAACGGCATTCAGCTTTTCAATGGTCTGGACACAGGTATTTTCGTTAGTGGCGTTATATTTTTACGAGGACACTGAAGGCTCGATCCCTTTGAAGGGGAAGTTGACACTCTTTCTTGTGTGCAGCTGCGCAACTTGGCTGTTGTTGAACATCATCTTCTTTTGCAACATCAACGAAAGCTACTATCACACCTTCTTTGGAACGACGACCGCCCCTCAATACACTTGCCAGCTTTTTAGAGAAAGCGAAGAAGACTTTGCTAAATTTGATGCCGCCTTCACTAACAGGATGAGTTACACTATGTCTATCGAAAACGAGATCAGATCTTGGGTAGCAGAAAACACCAATGTCTGGAAAAGAGAAAAGGAGGCATGGTTTCAGATTGAATTGATACCAGACAAATATTTACCAGAGGAAGTGTTCGTGTCTGAGGGAGGCATCAAGAGGAGGAGGGCGAGCTTCTCTCTACCTCGATCTTGAACTTGAATTGAACTCGATTAATTAAAAAAATATAAACAGAGAGAGAGTTGGCCGCGTGGGTTGTAATAAATTATGCCAGCCTTCTCCCTTCTTTACATCCTTTCTACTACCACCAGTCCGAGACGAGTGGCCGTGTTGTAGCCCTACAATAAATTATGCCAGTCTATCTCCCTTCTTTACATCCTTTCTACTACCACCAGTCTGAGACTCGCGTACTTCAGATAACCAAGCTTCCTCATTGCTCAGGTCGTCTCTCATCATTTCTATCTTTAATTCAAACGCCAAATCAGTAGCCGGTAGGCGCTCGATCCTCTGCTTGAATCGCTCAACTCGCGCTTCAATTCGTGCGATCGTAGAAGGGAAACCCTCCGCACGAGCAAGGGAATCCTGAAAATTGTGGAATAATGAATGGACCGGGAATATCGTGCGTTAGTTATTTTCAATCAAAGTACAAATTGCATTACTGCTGTGTCTGAGGAGCATAACACTACACTACATCTTACCTCCAAGCGCAAGGCGATTTTTGCGCCTCCACGGCCAACAATAAGCGTAGGATTGCAGTGAGGATCGTAATCTCCCACTTCCAAACTTAAAAGCGCTATCGCAGTGGATTTAGAAAGTTTAACTCCTCGGTCATCATGAGTCGGGAGATTCCTGCGATACAATTCTTGATGCAACTGCGAAGCGGTTAATTTGCTAAAGTCGCTTCCTCTTTTCTGTTTGTCGTCGTCGGCGTCGTCGTACCCTTTCTCGTCATCGGATCTCCTATCTCTATTGAACCAAGTGAGAGATAATAGGAAGAGGAAGACAAGGAGGAGAAGCAACAGGGAGGGGAAGAGGTGGGGGGAAGCTCTGGTTATGTTGGTTATGTTTTCGTTCAGCAGCCACCACATAACAGTATACAGGAGTTACAGGTGCGAACAAAAGAATTTTCAAGAGACAACGTTCTTCAGATGCCCCTCTTACAAACCTTTTACCGATGGATTTTTTTGGATTTTTGATTTGGAACGCCATGTTTTGATTTGGAAAACTTGTAGAGTAAATAGAATCGGTAAGTAATTTCCTCTCTCTTGTGGCATACCACAATAACGATTGTGCCAAATGTGTACTTTCAAACGTCATCTAACTCCCGTTTCCCGCTTTTCTTGGCTCCGCCTTGGTGGGCCGCAGGACGTCCATTGCCCCTCGAGCAGCACAGAGGTCAAGTTATTCGCTTCAAGCAGCTTCAGCGCCCAGCGAACTACCCAACTAACAAACAGGTTTAAGAAAATGACCTCTACTGGTGATGTGAAGCTGACCTCGACGTCGACCTCCGATGTTAGGGAGCTGACGCGACTGGAACGAATTGGGGCCCACAGCCACATTCGCGGACTTGGACTGGACGATGCCCTTGAGCCTCGCGATATATCTCAGGGTATGGTCGGGCAGCAGGCTGCTAGGAGGGCTGCGGGTGTGGTGTACAAAATGATCAACGAGGGTAAGATCAGCGGCCGTGCCATTTTGCTGGCCGGCCGGCCTGGAACAGGCAAGACAGCTATCGCAATGGGCCTTGCGCAGGCGCTCGGAGAGGACACGCCCTTCACGACGATCGCCGGATCCGAAATATTCTCGCTGGAGATGAGCAAGACCGAGGCACTGACGCAGGCGTTCAGGCGCAGCATTGGCGTGCGCATCATGGAGGAAACGGAAATCATTGAGGGGGAAGTGGTTGAAATCCAGGTGGACACCCCGTCGGGCGGCGGAGAGAAAACTGGGCGGCTTACGCTGTGCACAACAGAGATGGAGACCGTGTACGATCTGGGAGCCAAGATGATCGAGTCGCTTACCAAGGAATCTGTGACTGCTGGAGATGTCATCACCATTGACAAGGCAAGTGGGCGCATCAACAAACTTGGACGCTCATTCACTCGCTCTAGAGACTACGATGCCATGGGCAGTCAGACAAGGTTCGTCCAGTGCCCCGAGGGCGAGCTTCAGAAGCGCAAGGAGGTCGTCCATGTCGTATCCCTGCATGAAATCGACGTCATCAACAGTCGCCAGCAGGGCTTCCTTGCCCTTTTCGCCGGGGACACTGGGGAGATCAAGAGCGAAGTGAGGGAGCAAATTGACGGTAAGGTGGCCGAGTGGAGGGAAGAGGGCAAGGCTACCATTGTTCCCGGGGTTTTGTTCATTGACGAGGTCCACATGTTGGACATGGAGTGCTTTTCTTGGCTCAACAGGGCACTTGAGAGCACCATGGCTCCTGTGCTTGTCATCGCTACCAACCGAGGGATCGCTAAAATCCGCGGCACCGACTATAAATCACCACACGGCATTCCCATCGATCTGTTGGACCGCCTTATGATCATCTCCACCACGCCATACACGGAGGAAGAAACTAAGCGAATTTTGGTCATCAGATGTGAGGAAGAGGATGTGGAGATGACGGACGATGCGCTAGAATTGTTGACAAGGATCGGCATGGAGACATCCCTTCGATACGCGATCCACATGATCATTGCTTCCTCCCTCTGCGCTACCAAGAGGAAGGCGGCGGAGGTCGGCATTGAGGACATCAAGCGTGTCTACAGCCTCTTTGTCGATGTCAAGAGGAGCACACAGTTTTTGATGGAGTACCAGAAAGAGTTCATGTTCAACGAGCTCAACGACGACGACGATGACGACGACGACGAGGATGATGAGGATGATGAGGAGGAGGAAGTTGTTGGGGGCGGTGACAATGACGACGACGACGACGGAATGGACGAATAAAAACATTTTATAAAGAAATAATAATGACGATAGGTGTGCTGCGTGGGTTTGGGTTATTTTTTGGTGTTTATTTTATTTTGTTTTGTTTTGTTTTGTTTGGGTGGGTGGGTTTATTTTGCTCTTACTTCTTGCAATAATGTTAGGGTTTATTGCACTACGTACGGTGTGGGGAAGAAATGTTCATAGAATCCGACAGATAGTAAATTGCACAATATTTTGTTCAGTTAAAAGCAAAGTCTCCAACTTCGCTCCCGTCACCGTCACCTCGCGATTGAAATTCCCGGAAGGCCTTTTCACTCTCCCTCTTGACCCATCCCGTTGCCTCGGACAAAGCCTTTTTCGAAAGGATATTCATCACAGCTTTGGGAACCTTGCCCATGAGTTTCAAATCAGCGGCGTAATAGACTCGGGCAAGGTTCGGATCAGTGGGATGCGGTCTTACTTTCCAGTGTCCCTGAACGTCGTCAAAGTCGCTGTATTTCTGATAATCCAAGCTCCACATCAGGCTGCTCTCGCCCTTATGGTACTTGTGGTCAACATAATATGTATACTTGTAACCAGGAAGAACTCCAACAACCATTTTTGTCTTGATACGTTTCGCACCTTCATTGTCGTCACCGACAAAGTAGTTCTTGCACTCCTTTAATTTGGGTACTTTTCCCACATAAGAGTTGAAATCGAGAATTTGGTTCCAAATGTGCTGCGTGGGAGCAGTTATATCTTGAATGCACAGAGCCCTCCCACCTGCACCACCGTCAGCAGCTGGAATTTGCTTCATAACATTAGTTCCGCTTGCCAATTTCTTTTCGTCGCTCTTATCAAGCTTCACGTCATCGAAAGACGAAGTTTTGTAAGGCGTCAATAGGCCGGAATGTGGGTGCGACGAGGGTTTTTTCGCATCAGACAGAACACAAGAAAGGAGGAGGAGAAGGAGAAGGGGGAGAGGATTCATTTCACAATTTTAGAGGTACCTCCTTATGTGCCAATATAGTGGAGGAGGGATCGAAGGGTTAAAACCTGACTCCGTTCCGTATCTCTAAGAGAACGAGGGAGAACGCAAAATGACCTCGAGAGATTTTATTTTTTTTTGTTTCTCGAGCAAGCAAGCACTAGTGGAAATTATTTCCACACTTATTTTGGGCAAGAACTCCCACAGGT
>Ga0115554_1002184_pt1 | contig 13598 bp, 15 predicted proteins | sample COGITO_mtgs_1104_3_FD_87283 | JGI IMG/M metagenome (GOLD analysis project Ga0115554, IMG submission 87283) | Pelagic marine microbial communities from North Sea - COGITO_mtgs_110404 | ecosystem: Environmental > Aquatic > Marine > Epipelagic | place: Germany:Helgoland, sampling site Kabeltonne... | reverse complement strand
GGAAATGTTGTCTGCTGTTGTCACTCCCGAAAAGAAACAATCGAAAAAAGAAGCGGGGGGGGGGGCACTTAGATTGGCTTTAGGGGATGCGATCATATGATATGTGAGGATGAGGATATACTGCCATCAAAAATTCACATTAAATTTACTCATACTCAAGCAATTTGTCGCTTGCTAATTCGCCGATGTTATCTCCTGCACGTTTTTTGTTGAGCCGGTAGGCTTCCATCTCTTCCGGTGTGACGTCAATGTTGTCTCCAGCCAGCGAGTTGTAGCCCCCTTTTCTTCCATGGTTGTCTGCGGATGTTGTCTTAGCTTTCTTCACCCGCTCCTTTTCCGCGGCCATTGCCTCGGCTAATTTGTTCTCGTCCAATTCGACAGCTCCATCGACGTCACCATAGAGGAGTTCCTTCCTTTTTCTTTTCTGTTTCTTATCCACCCCGGGGAGTGCTGCATTATTATTGCTCTCCCCTGCGTCTTTTGTCAACGTAGCCGTCGTTCTTGGCTCCAACATGGCACGCGCTACGTTGAGCGCAGCCGAACCACCACCCTGGCTGTTGCCATACTTCATTGCGTTGCTCTCGTCATTGGCAATCTTCCCATTCTGCCCAGTGCAATATGAGTTCTTCATGAGCGAGTGATCGTCTAGATAACCCCACCGAAAGGCGCCCCGGTGAAAGTAGCTCCCCCAGACGGTCTGGTGGCCATTTTCAAAGTTATCTTCTTCGTATTTGGATACCTGCTTCAGCTTGACATTCCCACCGACCCCCCCCCCCTTCCCTCCTGCACTCTGCCCGTCCCGTTTGTACACCTGCTCTACTACACTTGCGCCGTTGAGTCTCAAATTTCGCTCTTCTACTGTTTCTCCAGTTGTGCCCTCTGGTCCGACTACCTTACCCGTCGTTCCTCCGGCGCCGCCGAGGCCATCCCCCCCATCCAAATACTCGGCGCCCCCATATTTGTCCAGGACGCCCTTCTTCTTGACAACTTTGAGGTCCGACTTCTTCTTCTCGAATTGCTTTGACATGGTCTCGGCGGCACTGGGGCAAGCTTGTGGGTGAACCCCGTCAACCCCGGAGTCGGATGCGTCCCATGCGAAGAGCTGTGTGTTTGCCAGCCCGACAGCATCACCAGTGACACGGGCAAAGTTATCCCCCATGAACTCTGAATCATCTGCGGATCGCTCCGGGTTGGGGTTGTCGCGCATGGAGCGCGATTTCGGGTCGTAGTAGGCAGAATTTGGGTTGAGATTCCGGAGGTATTTAGCGGTATCCTCCCGAATACGTAGATTACGCGCCGTAACCATGATTTGAGCTCCCCCTACTCCCCCTTGCCGCGCCATTCGTGACGCAAATCCTGCCTCGGTTTTATCAACGAACTCGTCGCCACTATCATCAGAATCATCGCTGTCGTAGTCACTGTCGTCGCTCTCTCCCTGGTCACCGTTGTCCTTCTTCCCCTCGCCCTTGCGCATTCTCGCCTCCAGCGCCTGCTGCCTATTCTTTTTTCTCACATCCTCGCGCTGGTTGTACTTTTCCACGATTATTTTCTGGTCTGCCACATCGTAACCCGCATAAGCATCGCGTTTTGACGCATAAGTATTCGCCTTGTCGCTTCCGCGGTTAATACCCTTGTTAATGTCATCGTCGGGAATAACATTTCCAACTTTTGTTGCTCTGACTGTCCCCCCCTTGATCTTGATTCCTTTCTGTGTGTCGGTGTCAGTGTCAGTGTCAGTGTCGGTGTCGGTGTCAGTGTCGTTGTCGGTGTCAGTGTCGGTGTCGGTGTCGGTGTCAGTCAGGAAGAGGGCCGCGTCGTTGTTGGGATAATATGTGAGCAGACCAATAGAACAACTTTAGAAAGGCGAGTGGCGGGCGGCACTCCAAAAACGGCAGGCAACCTATACAACATAATCCAAACAAAATACATCCAACCACTCACCTTAATTTCACCCCCTCTGTCATCAAAGCGGAGGTCCACAGTCCCCTTTTTTTTGTTCACCTTCAGCACGTACGCCATCTGATAGGGTTTCTTCCCGTTATAAAGCGACTCTACCCACATCCCTTTCGTAAAGATGTTCTTGGAGTCAGCGAGACGCTTTTGCTCCAGTGCCTTTGTACGCTTGACCTCCAATATGCGATCGCCCTCTCCCATTCCCAGTGCCTCCCTCTCAATCTCTTTTTGGTCCTTGATGACGGCCTGGTGTTCCAAGCTCGCTCCACCGTCGCCCCCGCCCAAATACCAGGGTCTCTTCGTGATGAACTCGGGGTTGTGAGGGTTGATCATCTTCCCTGTCTTGGAATCCACCTCGGGAGCAGCGGTACCAGCCTGGCGCGCCTCTGCGAGGGCACGGTCTGTCCTCCGCGAAGACGCGGTTGATGTCGTGTGCTTAGGGGCGGATAGGTCGGCCATGGTTTGGTGGGGAGTGAAGTGCTAGGGAGGGAGGTCTTTGCAGGAGTACCCCAGGTGGCAAGGCGAAAATAATGGGAGAATGGAGCTATTTTGGTACTTAAATCTTTCGCCAGAGGAAATTTCGATCTCTCTATATAGGGAAAATACGTTCGCTAGAGAATTTCGGCCATCTGGGAGTGCAAGACTGTAAAATTCGTCGGGTTGCCTGCGGTTCTTGAAAAGCTGTGAAACCCTCTCCACCATGGTGCGTGTTTGGATTGAAGATCTCACCAGGCTGTTCCTTTCGTATTTTGGGTGGGATCCCACGAGTTGTTTACTTTTGAGTCTTTCATTTCCCCTCGAATCTATCGCTGCTCTCTCATCTGCTCGTTTGCTCCTCTCGCAGTGCTGTGTCCCTGCTCAAACTAACTCTCGTGCTCTTCTCTCCTCGCAGGCGACGCGACCATTCCTCTCACGAAGACCCACGCAGGCTCCTGTGGCCGGCAGCACAAATACTCTGTCCACTTTCCCCTCCTTCTTCCGAAAAGCACACTGTGATGATGATGATGACGATGATGAGCCTGTGGACATGATGCCAACTCTCCGCGAGCAGTGCAAGCCCAATTGCATGAAAGAGTTTGGCCTCTACGAAAAATGCGGGGAGAGAGTGACGGAGAAGGGGAGTGGGGACTGTGAGGCGGTGAGTACTTGGTGATGGTGTTGGTGTTGGTGTTGGTGTTGGTTTGCATGTTATGGTGGTCAAATTTTCGCTCCCACTAACGCCCTCTAACACCAAAATATATATCTCTGTAGTGGTACTTTGACTTCCTGAAGTGCATCGACCGGTGTGTCGCCCCAAAAATTTTCCAATACACAAAGTAACCAACTTGACCACCAATATTCCCTGCCTTGACTGGAGGAAGGAGCAAAGGCGCATGCTAAAAAGCCATTTAAAAAGAAAGGTAACAAAAGATAGGTTTCCCCAAAAAAAATGTCAAGTTCTTCCTGCCCTTGTCATTCCATCGGCATCAACAAAATCTCCTCTTCCGTGTTTTATTATTAGTTCTGTTTTTTTTTTATTTGATCTGCGTTTTTTTCGATGCTTTTTACTTTAACTGACTTCTTTAATGTTCGCGTGTGTAGGAATTAGGACGACATCATGTCAAATCAGATATATATCGAGATGACGTCGGCCAAAAAAATGGTTGTCCCGATGGGAACTGCAACGGCAACTAAGTTCTTGTCGATTCCCCTCGTCACCCATCGCCAGCCATGCCTTTCCTGCAGAAATTTGACAGTACCTCTCAGCCCTCTATTATTCTCCTTCTTGAACATTTCATTTCGTACGACGTCCGCCGGATTGGTTAGCGTCGCCCCAGCTATTCCCGCGCAGAGGCTCTTTCCCCCACTGCGTAACATTTCCTCTTTCTTCGACGCAGGTGGTGGCAAGTTTTTGAAAAAAGCATTGAACTTATTCTTGACTCCTACAGCAACAACATATTTCGGGACCGTTTTCATTATCCCTGCTGATGTGCCCTACAAAATGAAATTAAATGAAATTAAATGAAATTAAATGAAATGAAAGATGAAACATAGCAAATCGGGAGTGAATTAATAAACGTATTGGGACACGTATTGGGCCACGGCAACACAACAACTCACCTTCCACAGGCCCTCTACACCTTCAGAACGGTAGAGCGACTGCAAACCATCTGTGGTTCCTTTCCAATGGCAATCAGGCGATTGCAGAACTATCGAAGTTCGTATGAGCGGCATGTTGACTATTTGTACAAACGTGCTGAGTAGCATAGGAGGCAGCAGAGTCTCAACAAAGCTTGGCTCGTTTTTCTTTGATGAGCTGATTACACCTGAGAAAGCATATGAGAAACGTTCACTGCCATAGAATATTGCAAAGCGTGCCCAAGACATCCCCAAGACAACCGCGGGTATTCCCTTGTAGGGCGGTTTTATTGCATTCTTATACACCGTCAGATAAGATGAATTCTTAGTGGAACCAAGGGCTCCAGACTGAGCCAAAGCTGAGGCCTTCCAGAGCGGAAAGTTGATAATAGCAGCGATAAGAGAGGATAAAAGATGCGGTAGAAACGAAGAAGGGGGGGGAGATGAAGGCATCTTCGAGGGAGATGAAGATACGGTAGATAGATAGAAGAAATAGGGGGAGATAGATGGTGTGTACAGGTGGTGTGAATCACACCCAAAACAGAAGATAAGAAAGACTGATGCGAATCAACGTGAGATATCCGGCTTCCCCCGATAATGGCTCGCAGATCTCCGAATTGAGCGACTACAGTAGGGATTCGGCCTGCCCTGGCGATTTTTTTGCAGCAAGTTCGTACCCCATTTATTTGCACCCTTTACAACCCACCGAAAAATACCATTTCTTCGCCCTGCGTCAATTTCTTCGGCCTGCGGCGCGGCCCCCCCCCCCCAGCTTTCTATTTCACCTCCTCCTCTCGACTCCCCCCCCTCGTCATTATATAATTGTGCCTTATAGTGTTCTATGAAAGCAAGGAAGAACCCTAGTGCGGCATCGAAATCTCCGTTTTCAAAGAAGAATGAGACGAAGAGGAATAACGCTAAAGCCTCCTCATCTTCTTCTGCATCCTCAAAAATCCGTAAGCGTGGTTGGTCCGTCCACACAAATGAATCAAGTGGCGGCAACGATGAAGGTGGCGTAGGCGAAGAGTGTTTACCTTCGCCTGTTTCGTCTTCAGACAACGATGAAAAGAATATGTTTGATACCCAAGGTTTGTCGTCTTACCAACTGATGGGATTTGCTGATGGTGAAGGGGAAGACAATGAAGACGACAAAGAAGACAGTGATGGCAATGATACTGAAGATGGTGATGGTAAAGACAAGGATGGTGTTGAAGAGTTCGATGCTGCAGTTGAGTTGTCGAAGGACAATGGGAATAGAGGAGGGGAACTTGACGCGTCATCGTCTGAGAAACGAAAGCCTCAAGGCAAAAAATCGACAACTCCAACTAAATCAACTAAATCAACTAAATCAACCAAACCAACCAGTAGTAGTAGTGAAGCAGACACTGCGAAAGAGGAAAGTAACTCATCCCGGTTATCGAATTGGGCTCGCAGGTTCCTAGATCCTAATCGACCTGTGGCGGAAATTCTAGTTCCTGAGATCATTCCTCTGGACGACGTGTTTTTGCGCAGTTTCAATCAGTCAAACGGAGAGGCAGAAAGCTTGGAGAGGGGTAAGCGGGAAAGGTAAGTAGGTTGTGCTGTCACTCTCTTATTACGGTAACTTGGTTGCCGCCCGAATTTCGATTCTATGTATTCAATTCATTGACACACCCATGCCCTTCTTTGCAGAGAGGAAAGGGAAGAGGAGGCTGAACTGGGAATGTATGCCGGAGAAGAAGATGGGAGTCTGGAGAAGTCAAGTAATAAGGATAGCGAAGGTGCGAATACGGGCAAATCAAATGGCGATCGAAAAACGGAGAAAATCCGCTTGAACAATCTTCCCTTTACAACCGGGGCGGATGCGATCAAGCAAAAGTTCATAGTATTCGGTGATATAAAGGAGGTCAATCTGCTGGAGGATGAGGTTAGTGAGAGGGGGGGAGGGGAGAGAGTGAGAGTGAGAGTGTACGAAACATTTCTCAAGGATTTTTGTCATTATTGTGCTTGCGAATGGTTAATTCAGAATACGCTCACTTCTTTCGCACTAACCAACCCAACCCATCATAAATGGAATCATAAAGGGGAGACCCGGTTACAATAGCGGCCGGTGTTACATAACTTTCTTTGCCAGCGATGGTGAGGGTGGTGGTGATAGTCCCGCCAAAGCAGCTGTAGAAGCTACCGATGGCCGCGATTTTCAGGGGAGAGAAATTCGCGTTGATATCGTCGATGACAGTGGTCGTGCACCTCGCAAGAGCATCGGAGGAGGTGGTGGGGGCGACAGCCGACGTTATTGGACGAAGGATATTTCGACCAAGTGTTACAATTGCGGCGAGGTTGGCCACATATCTGCAGCTTGTCCTAACCCGCCGAAAAGTAAGCCGTGCCCTTTCTGTGGCTTGAACCACGGGAATGGCGTCCGTTGTCCAATGACCGTCATTTGCTTCAACTGCGGACTCCCTGGTCACGAAAGGGGGAAGTGCCCTGAGCGCCGATCCCTCCCTCCCCGTCAGGTGTGCACTACTTGTTTCATGAGTGGGCACACTCGCTACCAGTGTAATGTCGGCGCGGGTTCGATTGATAGTGATGGAGCTATTTGCATGAGCTGTGGGAGTCTTGGGCATTTCATGTGCGGTAAATTGAAATGGTGGAATGGAGGGAAGAAGATGATTAAGGAGGGAAGTATTTATTGCAGCAATTGCGGCAATGAAGGACATTTGAATTTCCAGTGCAGACGGCCACGTTTGGACGATTGCTCACGTGTTCAGTCAATTGCTGATGAAGAAATTCGACTGGCGGGAGAATTTGGGAGGCAGGAAAAGGAAAGGAAGGAGCGCGAGAAGAGGCGTGACGGCAACTACAAAACATACCACAACCAGTATAATAACAATACCAGCAGGGACCACAGTGCTTTCAATAGTCGTGGCTACGAAGGAGGAAACGGCAACGGCAACGGCAACGGCAGCAGCACCAACAGTAAAAATGGTAAGCGAAAAAGAACAAATAACACGAGAATGTCGCCGATCGAGATCGACTGTGATGCACCGTCGTCAACGCACAACAAGAGGCACAAAAGGTTTTAAGAGAAGAGTTTTACAAAAAATATCAGCGAGACATAATATTATGTGAATGAAGAAAGCAGTGGCATTTGGCTTCAAAATATGTTCGCTATGCTATTCATTAGCTCACTAGATAACCCTAAAATTTCCTCATTCAGGGCTCATGGTGGTATTCATGATCTATTCATTTGATGTAGAGTATCAGCCCTTTTAGCTTATGGCGCAGCATCCAAGGACCCCCCTGTTCAGTTTAGGCTCGTGATGTGATGCGATTTGCTTCAGTTTTACGTTCCAAACGATGTCATGTTCATTATCAAAAGTCACCTCGCTCAGCTGAATCACTGTAGGTCCGTCCTCTCCCACACTCTCTCCAGATAAAATTGTTAAAACCCAATCATAACCCTCATTATTTATTCTCGTGTTGGTGTCCTTCGACAAACAGCAGCTGAGTGTCTTCCCCAGATTATCGTGTTTATCCTTGTATTCTCCAAGTTTGAAGACAGAATAAGTACCAGGCCATCCATGACTCTGGGACGGTTTCAATTTCTGTTGGTGTCCACCCAAATCTCCATGGTTATTGTTGAACACTAAAGGTCCCATTTTCAACTTCTGCTCCCCTGTTAAGGTGTCCCTCCTAAGCGATTGATCAGACACATTCACAAATGTCTGCCTCTTCTTCTTCTTTTCGTCTCCGGCTGGGCTCGGGGCCCTAGCCTCTTCATCGACGAGTGGTTTCTGCTCTGGCGAAGAGTCGTCTTCGTTCTCCCCACGAGTGAAAAATTTCTCCACGACCATGGTCCCGTCCTCTTGCATTTTAATTCCTAAGCTGACATTAGATCCTTTCATGGCTTCATAAGTCTCGGCTGCAAATCGCGCTTCCACGCCTCCGGCATTCCTGCACTTTGTTAAGAAAGCGTCCTCAAAAACTTCAAGATTGTCCACCTGAGTATAGAAGCCCTCAAACAGATGACCTACTTCAACAATTTTCTGGTTTGATTTTGAGATCTCTACCATATCCACCATGGACAACTTGCGCGACGCACGGGTGTGCCTATCATTTGCGGTTAGAGGGTACAGCGAGGGATTGCGGGGGAGGAAGGGGTGTGAGGGTTAGAAATGAAAAAGCCAAGGAGGACAGCTCCCTGGAGTATCTATCTTCGGGTCTGCATGTTACAAAAACAGAGACGCTCTTCATGGAACCGACCCACGTCCTCTAGCATACACAAGTTGACAGCAAGATACAAGGCTTACATTATGTTATGAAACCTAGTTCCCTCCATTTTGCAGACAGGATAAGATAGACTTTTTTTGTGGCAGGTCAATAGTAAAGTGAGGACACTTTGACTTAAAAGATAACTTAAACCAAATATGGGGCGATTCTGGCGAATTTGGGAAGATTCGAATACGGTGGATCCGGGGCTTTTTAGTGTGAAAGTTGGCAATAATCTCTGGTCTTTGGTCTATTAAGCTGAGCCCACATCCCCGACCGTCTACCCCCCCAAACGCCAAACCCAATTAATTGGTTGAGCAATCTAAGTCAATTTAAGCACCAAAACTCCTTCCAAACTCTTCCTATTCTTCTACCATGATGTCTGCCTTGTTGCTAAGTGTGTTTTTTTCCTTTTGGCCGTATCTTGCAGTTGCAACAAAGCCCTATGACCCGATGGGTGGGGCCCAATACCTAACAACCCATAGTAGTCCCACCCCCCTGTTGGCAGAAGTTCACCAATATGAAGCATTCCCGGATGAAGATATCAAAGAGTGGTGAGTGGTGTACGCACTTATGTGAGGCCGGTTTGCACCACCACCAACTAACTCCTCTGATTGCTAGGCACTTCCATGTTTATTTCTTCCAGAATAATGATCAAAGTGTTGCAGACGCGATGCGACTCAAGGCGGAGATCGTGGAGAATGTTCGCCAAGGGAAATTTCTAGCTGTCTGTGATGGTGTGGATGCCAATGTTACCAAGGCTGGGTTCGGTCTCGATTTCGATAGCACGCTTGTGCCCGAAGTTAATATGGGCCCCAGGGGACCTCACCCAGCAGGATCGTATGAAGTTTGGGTCCCAGTCGAGCATGTGGGGGCGTTGATTTCGTACCTGACTCTCCACCGAGGCGAGGTCAGCCTATTATTCCACCCCCTCACCAAGCACTGTATCGAGGATCACACTGGAAGGATAATGTTCATGGGGCCTTCGTTCAATATCGATAGGACTGTCCTGGATGAGAACGACGATGAGTGTGACGGATCCCAGTATCCAGAATTGGGGCTTGGGTATTCCAGAAGATAGATGATGGATCGAGACTAGTTTTTTTTAGTGTTTAGGGTTAAACTTTAATGTTTTTTGCGTCTACTTCGTTGCAATTGTTGTTTGTCGTCCGTCGGTATTTGTTATACTGTCTATGTCTATCCTTGCTTTATCGGAGCGTAACCGCCCTCTCTCTGGCACTTGACAGAAAGGAACTCCCTCCCCCCCTGCCCAATTCTCACCGCCGTGATCTCCCTCCCGTATACGCAACCCGTGTCGAGACCAACAGCGTGCGGGTGCTGCTGAAGCCCCCTCTTGGCATCATGTCCGAACACGACAGTCCCCATCTCCCCTTCGTACACCTCCCCCCACGGGATCCCACTCACTTTGTCGTCTGTTAACTCCCACCCAATTTGTTTTCCCTCCACCTTCCCCTCCGCCTCCCTGACAAGACGCATTGTCGTCATGTCCTCAGCTCTCTGGTCCTCCAAGGGCACAAAGGGGACGATCCCGGCGTGGACGATCGTGTAATCCTTGCCGCCGACCCGGGCGGATATCGTCCATGGAAGGGAAGAGAGGTAGCCTACGTCCTTCGAGGAGAGAGAATTCACCCAAGAGTATTTGTTTGCTGCCTGGTGGGACTTCACAGACTTCAGACCCTTGGATACCAGCAGCGCAGAATGGTCGTGGTTTCCCCGGACAGAGAGCAGGCGGTTCTCACGAGCGAAACGGACCACTTCAGCAGACTTCGGACCCTTGTTCACCAAGTCTCCGACTAAAACTACTCTAGATAGAAATCCAGGGCCCTCGAGGTCTTCAATCTTTGATAGGAGGGAGAGGAACTCGTCGTAACAGCCGTGGATATCCCCTATGCACCAGAGGTTTCGTTGCTTATCTAGTAGAGTCGTCGACAAATTATTGACAGAGTGGGAAAGACGAGGGGAATGACAAGGGAATAAGGAAGGGACAAAGAAAGCCAGTGTAGCTCTAGCCACCATATATACGACTTGCATCATTGCAAATGAAATTTCATGATATGAGTGGGATTTCGGATTGTGAAAAATGTCGATATTTCGGTGATGACGATAAAGACCGACTGGGCGCAGAAATTCTACTTAGACAACCAATTAGACATTTTTTTGTGACAAAAAATGGTGAGTGTGATTCCTCTGCTTGTGTCACTGCTTTTCAGGCTTAAATTCCGAAATTAATACCGGCAAAGCAGTGACACAGCAGCAGTTTCGGTAGTGTGGTGGCGAATGTTTTTGGTTGCGGATGACCCCTGTTGTCAAGGCGTTCACGTTTATATGTTGTGTTTACCTGTCATTCACTTCTTGTGGGGGATATTGGTGGCTATGCCGTTGACTGACCTACCGTTTGGAACTACCAAAACGCCCTTGCAAATCCTGCCTCTGCAAGACCAATTCCTTTGGGCAGGGTTCACACGTTCTGCGGTTCACTTTGCACGCAAGCTAACACATTGTATACGTATCACTCCTACGCTTCTACAGGACTTTTCTCCGCAAATGTGGGCTTCAATTCCAGGGGTGATTGCTCATCACTACAAAAACAAGTCCATCAACTGGCCAATGGGTATTTACATCAGTCTCGTGCATGTTGTCGCCGCCGTTGGATTGTTCACGGTTCTCGACTGCAAAGCTGAGACCCTCCTGTGGGCGTTCGTTCTGTGGCCAATCAGTGGATTCGGTATAACTGTTGGTGTCCACCGACTGTGGTCGCATCGTTCTTATGAGGCCAACATCCTCGTCCGAGGTTTCCTTATGATGTGCAACTGCATCGCCAATCAGGGCTCTATCTTTCACTGGGCCCGCGACCACCGTGTCCACCACAAGCACAGCGAGACTGACGCCGACCCCCACAATGCCACCCGCGGATTCTTTTTCGCTCACATGGGATGGCTCTATGTTAAGAAGCATGACAGTGTAGTCGAAGCCGGTCGCCACCTTAGTTTTGACGATTTGAAGGCTGATCCTGTCGTCATGTTCCAGAAGAAGATGGACCCTTGGTTGCCACTGTACATGTGCTTTGTCTTCCCCGCTCAGGTTGCGGCGCACTTCTGGGGTGAAGAGTTTTGGAATGCTTTCTTCGTGGCCGGTTGCCTGAGATACTGCGTTGTGCTCCACTTTACATGGCTTGTGAACTCTGCCGCGCACATTTATGGCGACCACCCTTACGACTTGACTAGTTATCCTGCTGAGAACCCGCTTGTGTCATTAGCAGCCGTCGGAGAAGGGTGGCACAACTGGCATCACAAATACCCCTATGACTATGCGGCAAGCGAGTTTGGTGTCAGTACACAGTTCAACCCATCCAAGCTCTTCATCGATGCCATGGCCAAGATCGGGTTTGTCTGGGGTAGGAAGCGTGCCACAGGTGCCTGGAACCTGGCCAAAGCTAGGAGGGAGCAGGATATCAGGAATGGTGTGCCTCTGCCCTCACCGCTCAAGCGTCCTTGGGAGATCAAAACTAACTGATTGAGTGTTGGAAAAAAAACGATACCGAAGATTCCAATACTGAAGATAATGATAACTACTGCATATAAATTGTTTGAGGGGAAGACATTTTGCTTATAATTTTTTTCAATGAAAGAAAGTTCTCGAGTCTTCTTTTGTGTCTCTTTTCGGAGGCACAGCTATTTTTATCCATTGTGTTTGCGGAATCGCAACTTAGCACCCTTCTTCCGACCGAAGTAGAGCTTCCTCCCAAATCGTTCGGAGTTGCTTGTGACCCGACGTGACGTCGGTCCAAAGAAACATGGCTTTATCTTTGTCACAGAAATTCCTGCAAGTGAATGAGAAGATGGCAAGATCGTAACTTTTCGCCCTAAAAATACTTCGTTGATTGATGATATTATACAGGCTAACTGTACTGCGTGAATAATAATAATAATTTCAAGAAAATACTGGGTATATATGAGGAACCCTTTCATCCAGTTCATCCAGAAGATGAAATCATGCAATCATCAAAAGAGAAAATATTGGATCTGTCGTCCTAAAAAGTACTTAGAAATAGTTTAGCCCGTTAGTAGTAGGACCATGAAGTTATCATTGGGCTTGGTCCCCATTTTACTTCCAAAAATTCTTTCAGTCCCTGTACCAACCTCCACTAGAGCTTCTGGTCCTGCTTCTGATCCAGCTCCCAATCCAACAAATCAGCGACAGGCTCCGGCCCCAGCTCCGGTCCCGGCTCCTTCACAAGTGAATTCTCCGACTCCTCAGCCTTCTGATCACTTTAGTCCGGGAGATTCGCCTTCTCAAGTAGCTGCCCCAACTCCCCAGCCTTCCGATGCTAGTTCTGATTCCCCTGGCCCTGGCCCTGGCCCTGGTCCTGCCCCTGGTCCTGCCCCTGGTCCTGCGCCTGCACCTGCACCTGCGCCTGGCCCTGCAGGTCACTGGGATGACTCCTCGGTTGACGCATCATTTGACTTCATGCACTGTTTGGAGTACAAGACAGCTGCCGAATCTGAATCCACCCCCCAGTGCTCTTTCGCTGAATCTGGTGCTGCAGTTAGCACAATTTTCAGCTTTTCGACGTGCACAGATTGGGATACTCTGAGCCTCATCAGTGCGATTGCACAGAGTGAGGATGCGTTCGAGCAACTAATATTGGACTGCGGACAGGGTGCGAGTGCAGATTGCTTGCAGGAGGTGAGTTACTTACTTGCTGGTGTGCAGTTAATCAGTTTTCAAGAAAAAGAATGGTGAAATGAAATATTACGCGATTATTTTTTTGTGTTTTTGAATTCTAACCCGTTGTCAACATCAAAATGTCAACACTGCGAATAAATTGCTAGATCCATGACGTAGCCAGTGATGAGTCAAACCCATTGCAGCCTTATTTGGCTGATATGTTGGACGATCCTGAGAAGTATTGCGACTGTAATAAGGAGGTGGCTGACACTCTCCCCACCTGTCACTTTACCGTTCTCGGTCCACTAGTATCCCAGGACCTGAATTATGTCCACTTCGGGTCGTGCCTTTTTGCGGAGCTCTGCGAAGAGTTTGCTACAGCCACTTGCGATGCACTCAACACTCACGTAGGAAAATGTATCGAAGATAGCGTTGCACCTGCTGGAAATGTGGGAAATTGTGACGAGGAGTGTGTAACGTTGACTGCAGAGGGATGTTTGGAGGGGGAAGAAGAATTAAATCTTGCAGTTGAGAATTACGCGAGTGTATGTCAGACTTCGACCCCCGTCTCTCCCTCCGACTTTCCT
>Ga0115554_1002183_pt1:0-12500 | contig 13602 bp, 13 predicted proteins | sample COGITO_mtgs_1104_3_FD_87283 | JGI IMG/M metagenome (GOLD analysis project Ga0115554, IMG submission 87283) | Pelagic marine microbial communities from North Sea - COGITO_mtgs_110404 | ecosystem: Environmental > Aquatic > Marine > Epipelagic | place: Germany:Helgoland, sampling site... | reverse complement strand
CTTTCATCACCGCCTCGATCTATTCCCCTCGCCCTTCCTCGACAGTAACACAGGTAACACATCCCGACCACCCCACCACCCACAAAACCGATGAAGAACTCTCTGTTGTCCCGAAATTCTTGGCGAGCTCTCTCTCTCATTACACGAAGGTTGCGCAAGAGCAAGGAGAAGAGAGACGGAGGCTGAGAAAATCGGCTCATGGTGAGTACGGGGGCCGGAGGGGGGTCAGAAGGAGGTATCGAATGGCCGCCAGGGAAGCGTGAGAGCATTAAGGGAAGCGTGATTTGCTCATTTTCAGAACCCTTCACAGATTAATTCATTAATTCTCAATAATTCTGTTCCATTTTCAGTAGTTAGTGACCTTCCACAATGAAAAATGGACAAGTTTTCATTTAATATCAGCAGCAGCAGGGGGTTAGGGTTAGGGTTAGACACCGACTTGCTTGCTGGTTTCGAGGAGGATTCTGGACTTACGACGCGGGCTCCCGATAATACCGAAGAGAACAATTCAGGGACTCATGAGCTCCTCCACTCTCTCTCAAACCCAAAACCCAAACCCTTTGTTACTGCAGCCGTGGTAGAACCACCTTCTCTTTACCTCGAACTCGCGCGCCATAAAGCATGTGGCGAGCTTTCATCGTACCTACTGTCTGCAGTCCCATTACTTAGGATGCCAGCTTTTGAGAGGTGGATCATCGATTCCAAGAGGAGGGAAAGAGGAGGGGGCAGAGATGCTGTTTTGCCAAGTCAATTCGAGGGAAACGACCTGCTGATTGACGAGATCGAAGAAAGCTGGGCGGCAGAGGAGGGGTCTTCATCTTCATCTTCGTCGAAGAAGAAACGCAAACGAAAAGGACCAGAATCTGCATCAGAATCTGCATCAGAGTCGGCTCAGGATATTGTCAACTCTCTGTGTCAAAAAACCCTCATGGCAATCACTGCTCTGAGGAACTTACAACACAAATCGGACCCAAAGATTGTTGTAGAGGAAAATAAATTGGAAGGGACGTTATCGCTAGTTCTGAAGAAAAAGAAGAATAAGAAGAAAGGGGACGACGGAAAAAAGAACCTCTTTGTCATAAAAGTGAATTACTCCCACGTGACGAAACTTCTCGCTCTTTACAACGCGAAAGCGGGCGCGAAAGCGGGCACCGAACAAATAACCAATCCGCTAGTGTCACAGAAGTTTCTCTCCTTGGTGTCCTGCGTTTTGTTGAGGTATTCTTCGTTGAGCGGAGGACAGCTTCTGACAAGCCTGAGGGGCGGAGGAATGCAGGGTGCTGTGCATGCCGACTTTTTTGATGTTTTGCAACGGTGGAATTGTGCAGGAGAGGTTTTCGCTAGCCCTCTAAACTGCTATTTCAGAGGATTTTGTTCGGCTTTCCGTGACATTGATGTGGTCTTTGGAAGCGGAGGGTCGTTTTTTGACGTGCCCTTGGGTTTTTTTGGGGGTGCGTGTTACGAAGCTAACCCGCCATTCAGTCCACTGTTTATGGTTGACTTCGCGCGTCGAGTGGAGGCGGAGTTGGAGAAGCGTTGCAAGGGGAGGACGCTGTTTGTGGTGGTAGTGCCAGAGAGCGGGGAGATGGATGGGGAACCGGATGGTGAGGGGGGGGTGGTTAGAAGGGCATGCAAGAAAAGCTACGATCTGATGGTGACAAGTAGGTATTGTAGGAAGGTGATCGTGCTGGAGAAGGGAGAACACGGATACGTTGAGGGTGCACAAGCGTTGAGACCGACAAGATACAAATCGTCGCAGTATAATACTTCTGTGATTTTTTTGTGTAATGAGGATGGGTGGGAGGTAGGGGACGAGGAAGAGCAGGAGGTGAGGGACAGCTTCGCTAGCAAATTTGAGGAGGAGTTTGCAGTAAGGAAAAGAACAAAAAGTAGCAGTGATTTAGAAAGCACGCAAAAGCCCGAAAACGAAAAAGTCTCCACAAAACAGCGCTTTAATATTTTCTTCGTTATTCTGTCAAGTCAGTAGTCAATAAATATTTGGGTTTACTAAATGTCCAATAAAAGACGCCCGGGATCTGCAATCTTGTCGGCGATACTCTTGAGGAACGTTACACCCTCGCGGCCGTCGATCAAGCGGTGGTCGTAGGTGAGCGCGAGAAACATGACCGGCGCACTTGTAACAACGCCATTTCTCACGACAGCGCGCATCTTAGTAGCGTGCATCCCATGAATGGCGCTTTGTGGCATGTTGATGATGGGAGTTCCAAACAAACTCCCAAAGACACCTCCATTGCTAATTGTGAAAGTTCCTCCCGCCATTTCCTCGAGAGCCAGGGATCCGTCTCTAGCCTTCCCGCTTAACTCGGCTATATTGCGTTCAATATCTGCCATGCTCATTTCTTCCGTGTTACGGAGCACTGGCACAGATAATCCTTTGGGCGTTGCAGCCGCAAAACTGATATCGCAATAATTCCTGTACACGATCTCGTTCGTTTCATCGTCAATGTGAGCATTAATGGCGGGAATTTCTTGCAACGCTCGAGTGGACGCTTTTACAAATGCGGACATGAAGCCAAGCTTAACACCGTGGCGCTGCTGGAACTCATCCTTGTGCTTGGAGCGCAACTCCATCAAAGCACCCATATCCACTGATGGCGTGTGTTGTGTTGTGTTGTGTTGTGTTGTGTTGTGTTGCAGTGTGGTGTGGTGTGGTGATCTGTGAGCGTATTGTAAAAGTAATTGAAAAGGGCGAAAAATGGAGCAGCAAAGAAAGGAAAGCATAGCGTAGCGTCTGATAATCCACTCGACGTACCTTCTTGAAAGGTAGTAAGGCTTGCGGTGGTGTTTTGTGACTCCTTAAGGCGCACGGCGACACGCTGCCGCATTCGTGACATCTTCTCTCGCGATTCAGTGCGATTACCCACTGAGGCAGGAGCAGCGGCGGCAGCAGCAGGGGCAGCCTTAGGCGCAGCTGGGGCAGCAGCAGCCTTCTGGGCAGGAGCAGGGGCAGCAGCGGCAGGGGCAGGAGCAGCAGCGGCAGGAGGAGCAGCAGGAGCTTCGGCTGCAGCCTCCTCTCCACCTCCACCTCCACCTCCCGCAGGTTCACCCGCGTCTGTATCGATTTTATAAAGAAGGCTCCCTACATCAACTACATCGTCAACTTCCGCGCAGAATTCAGTAACTATACCGGCCTGATCGGTCCTGATATCGACGGAAACCTTGTCCGTTTCTACCACACATACAACTTCATCGACTCCAAGATGACTGCCCACTCCATTGGTAATTTCCACTATGGTTCCCTCGGTAATGCTGTCCCCCATAGTCGGGACGGGCACGTCAATGACTGGCATAAGCGCAACGCCCGACTGTTGAAACAACGCAGGGTTCGACTGGCGCACCATCATTCCCCTCCTCGATGCACTGAAGAAAGTTCGTTCTGCTCCCACAGCTGATGACCTTGCCACGGGAGAAATTAATCGCGGAGCTATGCGACCTAGGCGTAGCATGATTGCTTAGTCCAAATAAAACGGGTTAGTGCACGGTGGCAATTTTTGGAAACTGTTCATGAACTGATCTGAAAAACTCGAAGATTTCACGAAGTTTCAGAAAGATCGGATCTGCCAAGCCAAATGTCTACCAAGAGAGTACGAAAGGAAATTTGGGGTTAAATTCCCTTGCGTCGCCCAAACCGCACTGAAAGCAACTGCGAGTATAATATTAAACCGCGAACACTATTAACGCTCTGTTACAACTCTGTGCATGGAGGGCGGAGTTGTAAACTTTCTAAAGTAAAGTAAAGTACAAAGTACTTCTAAAGTCCTTCTAAATCATTTTTCCGAGCCCTCACTCGAGCTCCCACTCGAGCCCTCACTCGAGCTCCCACTCGAGTCCCCATTTGAGTCTCCATCCACAGAAGCAATGTACAACTACGACTTATACCTGATCAATCTGGCAGCTAAAAAAGCCAAAGCTGCTGAATCCAAGTCAACTTCATCTCCCGACAGCAATGGACAAGTAGGAAACTTATCCCCCGCGAGGCGCTCTAGGCGTCTCAAGAAAATTTACAAGAAATCTTTGTCTTCCATGGTATCGTCTTCCAATGAGCGTCAATTCTCTGCATCCCAGAGGTACAACGAAGAGAGAGACGAGGAGGAGAGAAGGTTGCAAGAGGAGGAGAGAAAGAACGAGGGCAGCAGAATTTACCGACCAAAGAAGAAGGATATGCGAGTGCAAGAGTGAGTGAGAAATTTTATATATTTTGTTCAAAACAGAACTGTCCACAACAAATAACTAATAACTAACTCCCCCCCCTGCCCTAACATAGCCACACATTTCGAGATCGAATCCCATCCCGGGAGTTGTCTCCTAACAGCAATGGGCACGTCTCGCCTTCCACCTACGTTCCCCGTTCCTTCTATTGGGGTGGCGGTCTCTTGGACTCTTCCCGGACTGCGCAGATCCGTAACCTTTGTTCCCCTGTTACTGTTAGCTCCCTCGATCCCCGGCCAGCCACTGCGAGCTTCGTCGACGGGGGTAGGATCACTGGTAGGTTGGACCGCGCCCCCTATTCGTCCCCGATTGTCAATGGGGGCCTCCGGGCTCGGGAGAAGTATAAGGAAATACAGGTGAGTGAAAGGGCCATGGCCGCCTTTGTTTTTCATTTTTTTCACAAACACACCACAAAGCGCTCACCCCACCCATCCCTCCCCATCGCAGCCCCCATTACGCTTCACTGCACAGACTGAATCTCAGCGAGTGAATGAGAGCATCACCAATTCTGCAGTCGTGGATTCTGGACCCTGGGAGGAGAGTCTTGGGAGTGAAATTGTATGGAGGCCTGTAACTCCCGAAAAGTGGGTGGGGGGTAGGTTCCGGCCTTATTCACCTCCTGTCACACACGACAGGCAGCTCAATGGGCGCGTCCAAAAGACGGTGGTGGAGCCGTTTGTCATCAGTCCCAACTCCGTCCACGGGATAGCCGAGAGGGCCAACGCCCTCCGCACCAGGGACAAGACAGCGGATTTGGCGGGGGAGTTCCAGATGTGGGTTCCCAAGGATGAGTGGATAAAGAGCAATGAGGACTGGAAGAATCCCAGGGTTTGGGTGGACAAGGGAATAAAGAAGGGAAAAGGAAGGACTTTCCACAGCAGTTTGAGGAGCGCGCCGAGCAGTTTCAAGATGCTCGGGGAGACGCTCAAGAGAGAAAGTGAGAAGAGGAGGCCACCGTCAAGTGGCGGTGGTATTGGTGGAGGCGTTAATGGTGTTGCTGCTGAGGAAGGGGTTGGGGGTGGCTACGAATACGACGATAATGAAGGAAATGCTGTAATGATGTTCGATGGTGGACAAGAGCTAGTGTGATGTGAGTGAGTGAGTGAGTGAGTGAACGAACGAGATCGGAGCGGCCAATTATGTGAATAATAAGCCAGCAACTTAATAAATTGGGGGTAGCCGAACTTTTTCGCTTGTTAGTTTTCTGGTTTTTGTCGTTGTTGCTGCCGTTGCCGCCTCCACACAACCAGTGCAGCGACCTTCCCACGGTCGAGTTCATCTGCATGAGATGTCTGAATTTTGACTGAGCTTTTCTTCCGTGCCAAGCAGCCAGCTTCCCTCGACTAAATCTACATAGGGCCTACCAAGCCGAGGCATCTGCCCACGCAGGCACGTTGGACTGTTGCAAAGCTCTTGCAAAATGCTCGGTGCCGTTAAGGCCGACCTCAAATGCGTTCGTGCTATGTAAATCAATCGCCCTTGCCTCGGTCTCGATCTCGATCTCGATCTCGACCCCGATTCCAATCATCACCCTCTCCTCTCCTTCCCCCTCCGCCGCCTCTCTCCCCCCAAGTCCCCAAAGCCTCTAAAACAAATGTATAAATCCCTGACACCAAAAAGCCGAAAACGAAGTTGTGAACGAAGTTCGCATACAACCAAAATATGACAATGTTCGTCCCCTTATTCCTGTCAAAATAGTGCAGGATTCTACAACAAAGACAGCGAGACATTGAATATAAACACGTAAGCAAAAAGAATATCAAAATTAATAATCTCTGCCGCTGGGTGCACCCACCAACTCTCACTCACCCGTTGTCCTCCAAACCCCACCACTGCTTTACCATGTTGACATTAACGTCTATACACGCTTTGTCTCCCGACCCGTCCTTCAGCGCGACATCGACGCACTCGACGGGGACCACTAGAACGCTCACGAAGGAGACGAACATTACCCAGTAATTTGCGTGCAGAAGGTGGCGGAAGCATATCTTCTTTTGAGGGGGTTTACAAGCCAAGAGGTAACCAAAACACAACGGTAGGAACCACAAGTGGTGGGTTGTCGTGTAAACGCTCAAGAAAGTTGGTCTACCGGAAATGCTATTGTAATCTGCCACATCAAATGGTCCTCCGTACGAAGTTTGGGTGATGAGTAAATAAAGGGTGTCAAAGATCCAGAGGACGTGACCAGGTCCAACCGCAATCATCGAAGAAAAAACAAGCGAAGGTTTGGATTTCATTATCCCGAATGAGGCGAGAAGGAGAGAGAGGGAGCATACCCACAGGGCATTGTATAACCCAACTTGAATTCCGAATGTTTTAACTGAGTAGGTCACATTCAGTATGTAATGAGAGGTGAATAAAATCGGTAAAGCGATCGTCCCGAGCGTCATTCAGTCCATGAAACGGGGGTTTAAGATGAAAAAAGATATTATTTTCAAAGAATAGACTTGGAATGGAACTCATTCAGAAAACACACTGCTTCTTGATTCTTGGTCGAAGGCATCGAACACGAAAGGCGAAACGAAACGCTGAAGGGGAAATTCTCTAAATGATGACAGAGCATTAAACTAGTAAATACGCGAAATTCTCTCAATCATTTCATTTCATTTCTTTTCATTTCTTTTCTCATTTCATTTAATTTAATTTCATTCTCTCATCAAACATCTCCCGGAACAACCGCCACCCAACGAGGTGTCTGCTCTTGAACACACAAAAAACAAGTAAAAACACAACCTTTACAAATACTTGTACGAATACGAATACTAATAGTACCCCCCTGATCTCGTGGTGCTTCCTCTCTTGCCTCCAAAACCTCCCTTGGGCGGTTTTTTGGGCGGAACTCTGGCAGCCGCTCTTGACGATGAGCTCGGGTTGTTTGTTTTGGTGCCGTGGTACCCCGCAATGCCGGCAGCGCTGGATCCTCCTTTCACTCCCTTGGGCGGGCTCTTGTGGAACGGGCTCCTGGCATTGTGTGATGCCGACGACCTTCTGCCGTGCATCTCCACGTTTGCCTTGTATTTCTTCCCCACTCCCGCTCCTGCCCTTTTTGGGCCTCTGCCACTCCTGCCTCTCCGGCCCTTTGCTATGAGAAGTCCACATAAGCAGCAAACAGCCAAAAATGCTGCCCCGACCGTGATGATCAGTTCGTAATTTTCCTTGATCCATTGCTTCCGTTCCCAATGCGAACAGTGCCGATCTTCGATGCTATTGCCCGCCTCGACGAAGAAAGGCTTGTTATCGTCTTGCGTATCGACAACAACAAGCAGATTTTCTTTACTCACAGTTACCCCGCTAAGCCACGAGCTGCTTCCACTGTCCCCATGACTCCTCAAGTGTCCCTGGAGAGTCCCGTCGCCGAGTTTATTGGAAATATCGTTGTAAAAATCATTTGCGAACCTCAAGAACTCAGCGTTGTCGTTGTTGCAAGTATCACTGTTCTTCACAAAGGGAGCAGTGACAGTGAAATCGACATGGATACCGACATATTTAACTTCTTGAAGAAGTCTCCCGAGTAGAGGAATCTTTCCCGCGGACCTCAAGAGGCGCTCACCTATACCACTGGGGGGATCAGGTTCGCTAACTTTGTCGAATGCGACACTTGGGGTAACGAAGCAGATCCACTCATGGTCGGGAATGAATGTCGTATTCAAGGCATGAACGCTCTTTTGAAACAGCTCCGTATGTTCGTCGTTCCACTGGTCCGCCCCGACATCCTCGTCATCGACAATCTTGAGATTTTGGAAGGAGATTGTCACCTCGCAGAAGCTGTCCGGAAGAAGCTCCGCGGTCGGGGACGAAGATGGCGCGAGGCTCGGAAAAGCGGAGGGCGGAACGCGCGTAGGACTTGCCGTATTTCCGGGAATCATGGTCGGAGCGTCGCTGGGAGCTCTCGAAGGGGCTCTGCTGGGGACCGCACTGGGTGCAGCGCTGGGCTGCTCCGTTCCGACTTCGTCACTCGAGTCGCTGAAGCAGCCACTCGCAACCACACTGAACTTCTGGTTCGGCGTTGTGATTTGCGTGGCGGTCACTGTGGCGACGTAAACCCCCCCGTTGGAAGGGTTGTCTATTCGTACCCGCTCCACATTGTTGACATCATCACGCCCCGAAAGCCCATTAGGATAATAGGTAGACCCTCCCTGACGCTGGATTTTTAGATCCATGTCGTTGACGACACAATTTGTACAGCCCGCGGAAACGGCGGGATCCATCCACACGAGCGTAACCGACAGATCGTTCGCCTGACACCCAGAATTATTGATCGTGAAACTGAATGTCTCACTCTGCCCGCCGTTCAGAGTGCGGTCAACTGCCAGCGTACTGATGCTGTTTTCCCCGTTGAGCCTCAGGGTTTTGAGCAAATTTACCCTCCCAAACGATTCGTTATTATCATACATTGCTGTCGATGTTACGGATCCGTCTTTGTTGTGCGCCCCCGAAAGCTTTTGCCCACTGTTGATGAGAACAGCCTTTACGAGAGACGCCTTGGGAGTCATGGCATTTCCACCAACTTTGCTTCCTGTCGGGTAGTACCCCTCGAGAAAATACTGACGCACCAGAGCCGCCGTCCCGGACAAAACGGGAGTCGCCATTGATGTCCCAGCCATGAAAGTCAGGCCCGCCGAGGTCCCGTACCCACCGGTGGGCTTACTACCGGGGTCACATTCCTGCGACTGCGCGAAGATGCTGTTGGCGGACAAAATGGCAGATCCTGGCGCCAGTAAATCAGGCTTGCGCCGATTGTCGCCCGTCGGCCCTCGACTCGAAAAGTCGGCTATGTACTCGATCCCTCTCATGCCGTTCTGCAAGTCGCCGTTGGCGCTCTCGGTGGCTCCTACTGATAGGACGTTCTTGGCATTTGAGGGGGATCCCGTCGTTCCTGGGGCATTGTTGACGTAAACAACGTCTTCGTTGAGATAGATTCCCTGGCTGCCGACATCATTGCACCCCAAATCTGGCTGGCTGCTGTCGGCCTTCTGACCAGAGGGAGAGACACAGTTGTAGTGCCAGCCATCGTTACCAGCTGCGGCTAAAATCAAGAACTCGTCGTTGGCGTGACTGTACGCGTCAAAGTTGGCGTCCTGCTGTGTGTAACCGCTAACCAAGTCGATGCTGCCCCAGCTTGCACTGTGAAAACTCGCCCCCGCACTCACTCGGCCAGGGTTAAAAATTGAGCTGACATCGGTGGGAGTACTCAGGCCGCCCCCGGTGATGCCAACGTCGTAGAATGCTACTTTGGCCTCCTTGGCAACTCCATCCGCGTACCCGGGTGTGTCACTGTTGCCGTTATTGGTCTTGGAGCCCACAATAGAACCCACAACGTGCGTCCCGTGGCCACCGTCATCGTCACGATCATCCGGAGCTCCGTTCGGTTGAGAGGCACGGTGAAAAGCATTGTACTGGACGACCTTCCGCTTAGAACTGTCGGTGTACTGCGTGTCGAGATAATAGTTCGTATATGTTGTAGTCCTCACTTTTCCGCTGCTGTCGTAAAAGTAACAATTGTCCTGATCAAGGCCCGTGTCAGAGACTTGTACTACTTGACCATTTCCCTTTATCCCCACGTTCCAGAATGGACGCTGGTTGTTTGTACCAGACTGTACAATCCACTGCGCCTCTTGGTTCATTAAGACGCTCGCGCTGACTGGACTGAGCGCGCAAACTTCGTTCTTCGTGGAAAGGTAAGCGGTAATCGCAACGGCACAAGATGGAGAAGATTTATCCACACCGTCAATGTAAACAAAGTCGAGGTCTTCGGCGGCTCGAAATGAAAAATGCTCGGTTACAGCGGACAGACAAGAGCTCCTCTCGGATTGGGTCATGTCATCTAGAATGTTTCGGAAGAGCCTCTCGTGAGTGTGAGAGTGAATTTCGTGCACAATATCCTGCCCCAGAAATTCTTTCACCCCAGCTTCCATCAAACGCGAGACTTCAAGACGCGCCTCCTTCGTCGTTGCGTGCGTTTTGCAGAGATCCAGTTGAAGAGACTTGGCTCTATTCACAACATCTACGAAGATGTTGTCCACTGCATTATGGGGTAACTTCATGCTGGGAGAGAAGGGGTGGACGATCAAGTGACTTGGAGCATCGACTGCAGTTGGGTGGTCGGCGTGTAGGCTGTAGCACGACATGTCATTGCGGTTGTATATTGGATGTGTCGTATCATCGCCGAAATGTCCCTCGATAAATGATCTTCGTTCATACCCGGAGAGATTCGGGGTGGAGTCACAAACAACGAAGGGAACCTTTGCAGTTGAGGGGGCCATGGATTCCTCTCCTTCGTCGTCGTCGTCGTAACGAGACTCGAGAGATCGGCGATAAAGTGTTTCAGCGCGCCCCCACTCATGCGCGGCCGTTAGTGACCAATCCTCTTCATTGGACAACTGATCATCAGCAGAAAATTGCGTGAGAGACTCGGTGGTTAGTATGGAGTGGAAATCGTCTAGAGTAAGTTTTGGTGACTCAAGACGGTTTCCAGACGCACGAATAGCCAAGAAGCTCGCCAATAATACCCTCATCAGAAGGTTCAGGGTTTTAATCTGGATGTTGTTGGATACCGAAAACAAGCTACTTGGATTTTGGGGATCTCACAGCAATTAAGTATTTTTTGGATTAATTAATGGAGTCGCATTCGCCCTCCGATGAAGATAAAGAGATAGGTACATGCTCGTCAGAAGAAACATGCGGCAACCCATCTTTGCCTCTCCTTGACAGCCCAAAAACCCTACGAGTGATGACCTACAACATTCGATTTGATCAGCTCAATCCTAGGCCCAATCTTCCTCTGCTAAACTGGACGAACGAAGACCCAAACCCGTGGTTGGATCGGAGGGAAAAAGTTTGTGACGTCATTCGCAACAAATCTCCCGACTTCATGGGCGTGCAGGAAGCCAAGGCTTGGCAAGCCATTGACATCAGCTGCCTGACAGGCATGAGTTGGATCGGAGACGGGAGAGACGTACCCCACTCATCGACGAATAATTTCTACCAAAGTAGCTATATACAGGCGGCACTGATTGGAACAATACTCGTGGTGGGGCTTATTCTGAGGTTTTTCGTGAGAAAGCTCAGGGTTGGTGGGACAACCTCAATTGGGAAGGCCACAAAGAAGCTATTTTGGGTCGTGTACACGATACTGGGTATATTTTTCTGCACCGACATAGTAGTTAAGACCTTCCTCTTTGATGTAAAGAGCTGCAGCCGATCCCTTGCTTTCTTTTGGGGAGGCCCAATCACCGCAATAACAGCGGTCTCGATCCAGACAGTCGCTGTGGCAATAACTCCCAGGTTCAAAACGCACGCAATTATCTCAGCACTCATAGTTCGCGTGCTCGTAATTGCAGTCGTCGTACCCTTCTTATTCGCTGACGAATTCTCGGCAATTTATTTCAACGAAACAAGTCTGGGGTATGTTGGAGAAGCAAAAACAACTTGGCTAAACGATAACAACGAGCCAGGGCGAATCGCGAGCGAATGGGGAAGTGGCTGCACGCGAATCGCTACCCACGCTCTATTTCGCGACTTTGCGACAAACAAAATTTTCCGATACGTCAACACACATCTTGACCATGTTTCAGAAGGTGCTCGTAGAGGCGGAGCCACTGCAGTGACAGAAATTTATAAAGGAGATAACCGATCGATCCCGACTATTCTTACTGGCGATATGAATTCTTACGCCGGTGATGCCGCCTGGTACACATTTAACAGCTCAGGCTTGGGAGATTCTTATTTCCTCTCTCGGGAAGAATTTGTCGGTCCAATGAAATCGTACAACGCTTTTTCAGAATGGGAAGAATGCGGAAGGTTCATCGACTTTGTCTGGGTTGATCGCGAAGTCTTTAAAGTTCATTCTTTCAAGAGCGAATTTTACAAAGGACAAATAAGTGATCACAATCCGGTGTGGGTGGATTTGTCGTGGTATACTAAAGGCGAACCTGTTGTTCGAGAGAATTACAGAAGAAGAATACATAATTGTAGGCCGAGATTTTGATGACGACTTTAAGGTGGTTTAAACGTTATGATTCATCATGTCTTCATTAACTGTTGCGAGCGATAACGAGAGCACTATTGTTGTTAATGAAGCACATATGGCTATGTGAGATGTTTGAATTGGAGGAGGAAGGGAAAGACGGCCGTTCCATCGTTCGACACTACCATTCTTGTAAATGCCCTTTATATTACACGTTTGTGATTGCGTCTTTCTTCTTCGTCCACAGTGCCACAATTTACTCTCACTTTATCGGGGGGGAGAGAAGAGGAAGAGGGGGGGGAGG
>Ga0115554_1002182_pt1 | contig 13609 bp, 11 predicted proteins | sample COGITO_mtgs_1104_3_FD_87283 | JGI IMG/M metagenome (GOLD analysis project Ga0115554, IMG submission 87283) | Pelagic marine microbial communities from North Sea - COGITO_mtgs_110404 | ecosystem: Environmental > Aquatic > Marine > Epipelagic | place: Germany:Helgoland, sampling site Kabeltonne... | reverse complement strand
GGGAAAAACTAATTAAGTAAGTGGGCCTTGACAATTTGTTTGGGGGAAGGGAAGGAAAGTAAAGTCCTTTTCTTTATCTTCTTTTTTTACTTCAAGTTTTTATTATCTAATTCTTAAATGGTGTCTGGTTGGTTACTTTCGGTCGTCGCAGGTAGCATATTGCTGTCGTGGCGCATCCCAGTAGTCCAAAGGGTAAGAGGAAGACGGCAGCAAACATCGCATTTGTGGCCATTGTGTTTGAGGTGTCGGGGAGGGGGCCATCAAAAATCTCTGGGGAACGGAGGGTGAGGAGGGCCAGGTCAGTGACGGAAAGAAAGCGGGTGCGGGGACCCCAACCCACAATTCCTTCGCTGACAAAGAGGTAGCCGTTACCATACTTGTGGAGGCCGCTGATGGCGTCGTATTGGAGGCCCCACAAGAGGGCGTGTTGAGGCCAAATCTGGCCGCCATGCGTGTGCCCAGAGAGCTGTAAACCTACACCGGCATTGACCGCCTTCTGCGTCCCTCGCGGTTGGTGTTGGAGGAGGATGACGGCATCAGTGTCTGTCGTGTTTATCAGCGCCTTCTCTAAATTTGGTGGCTTCCAACCTGCTCGACTTGATCCCATCCAGTCTGCAGTGCCCGCAATCGTTAATTCGCAACCTGCAAACGTATTTGATTTGATTACGTGTGCTTCGTTTTCTAATGATACGATCGATTCCTTGAAGGGAGACGTGCGTCGAAACAGTTCATTGTAGTCCTCAATGTTGTTGATATTTTCGTGGTTACCTACCAATCCACGATAAGACGATACGACGATAAGAGTAAGAGAGGGGAGGGGAGGGGAGGGGAGGGGAGAGGAGGGAGTGGGGTGGGTTAATAACACAAACCAACTTTCTACAACCTCTCTTCAAAAAACTCTCTTCAAAAAACTCCTTAAAAAAACTCTCTTCAACTCTCATCTCACCTGGAGACCAGTAGACACCGTCAGGGGCCTCCAGAGTGACAAGGGGGGCAAGCTTTTCGTGTAAGATGTCGGTTACAGGTTGATCGCCTATGTCGCCTACAAGAGCGACTGCATCTGGGGACAAGTCGTTGACCAACTTCACTGTTGAAATCGTCTCTTTTACGCCGGCCAAGGCTCCCGCGTGGAGGTCAGCGACGACGGCGAGTTGGAAGCCGTCGCATTGAGGGGGGAGATTCTTGATGGGGATATCGTGCTTGATTATGATTGGATTATAGCCAGAAACCCAGGACCAAGCGAACCACCAGACATACAGGACAATGATGAGAAAAAGGCGTTTTTGGGCGCTCGTCTGATTGTCAGCAATTCTTCGCCGTTGCTTGTTGTCGTCGCCACTTCCACTGCTGCTGTCGTCGTTAGCGACGACGACAACTTCACGATACTGGGGGAGAAAAAAGTAAGAGTGAAGTTGTTTATTGTTCTTGTCACTGAATGCTAAATAGAAAAGATGGAAGACATGCAGAGTGTCGACAAGCCAAATCGCACATATTAGGGATACCAATGAGCCAAAACCGTTATAGTTGAACACCATAAAGGGGTTCGGCTCCTTTTGATTGTGCCCTAATGGCCTGGCCATGAATGCGCCGCCAATGAAGAACATCGAGAAGACAAAGTAAAAGATCAGTGTAGGAAGGGTGGTGCGAGGGTTGGGGGGACAGGTCGTGAAAGCATTCAGAGAGGTGGAGCCGAGCTTTGCAGATGGGTGGAGGAATGGGTCTCGGCAGAGGCGTTTCCAGACGTACAGGATCGATTGATAGCACATTGGTAGTCCGACAAAGTACATGAAGAACCAAAACAACGCAAACCCACTTGCTGTATTTATGAACAATGCGGTGGTAATTATGCCGACAACAACAAACAGGATGGTCCCCTTGTAGCGCATGTAGAAGGGGCGCTTGGGGATAGAAGTGGTCCGATCCATGGGGGAGAGTGCCTCCACCGGGGTCTAAAGGGGGTGGCGACTCCCTTTCACCCAGACACACCCGTGAGTGGGTTGGTGCCGGCGCGACAGGGAGGTCTATAGTTAGAGTTCCTAAAACCTTAGCGGCACAATATTTCTCTGATGTGGAGAGATATTGAGGATTAATTGGCGTGATTACGAGCGTTGAGAAAGGACACGAACACAGAAATGCGGTTTTAAAACGTATTTCAACAATAACAGGGATTTTGCAACCTTCCCCGATTCAAGAAAATTAGAAGAAAAACAAAATCCCTCCCTCATTCATTGACCCTCCTCCGATGGATCCTGCCGCGGAAGAAGCCGCTCTACTAGCTGAGTTAAAGGCGATCAGCAACAAGCGTAGTGACGCTCGCTATGAAGCAATGGACAAGAAAGTTGTCAAAAGCGTTTCAAACGTTTCAGCCTCCTCTACCAACCCCTCCTCAGCTTGCGGGAGCGATTTTTTGAAACATAATCCTGAAGACCCGACCACAAATCAGTATTGGTACAGCATGCCGACAATTGATGCGTTGACTGCCGAGTGTTCAAGGATCATCCAAGAAAATCTCCCTTCCAACCCCAACTTCAAGGTTGCCTTCCTCTCGACCCCGTCCCTGTATTTCGCCCTCTCTGAGAACCTCCGCAGCCACGCCTACGTATTTGACTTCGATAGGAAGTGGGAAGATGACAGGGGGTTTGTCTTTTACGATTACAACACCCCGACAACTTTTGAGACGAAAACTCCTTTGGAATCATCCTTTGACATGGTGGTGGTTGACCCCCCCTTTATCACCCGCGAGGTGTGGGAGAGATATGCTGAGACTTCAAAATTTTTGTTGAAAGAAGCTCCAGCTTTCAATGCTCCGGGAGGGATGTTTTTGGGTACTACAGTGGTCGAGAACAAGGACATGATCAATGAGCTCCTGGGTGGGATTCCATGCGCCTTCCAGCCTTCCATTCCCAACTTGGTCTATCAGTACAACACGTACGTTAATTTCGATGGTTGCACAGTCCTTTGCCAAAAGAATGAAGAAATCCTTGAATGAAGGACCAACTAACTATACGACATGAAGCGATACAAAGACGACGACTTGACCGTAGATAATAAAGAGAAGTCGCACAACAACCAACAACTTGATTGTGTTTTTTATTGCGCAAAACAACTCTTATACATTTACTAATCACTCTTACATTACTCATCATATAGTACACACAAGTCTAATAGAATCTGCGGGATATTTTCTCATTTAAAGATCTCGGACGGTACGATGGTGCTCTTCATCCGGCTGTAGTCATTCTTCAAGAAGTTCAAGGGGAACTCCACAATGATACCCTGGATGCCACTCAAGATGCTTCTAGCTTCGACGCAACTCTCTGTCCTGTGCTTATGGTGATCCTTATCTAGCATAGGGTTATCTGAGCTGAATGAGTCATCACCATCCCTGAAGGAGCCAGTGTCGCTCTCTTCCTCGATGACTTCATCTTTGGATAGGAGATTTTTTTTGTTGTGGAATTTTATGCTCTGGGACTTGAGCAGCCCCCTCTTCATTTTTCTCTCGGAATCATCCCCCTTCTTATCCATTCCCGTCGTAGCGAATTCCGATCCTGATCTAGACAGTTTCCCCGAGCCCGAGCCTTTGCCACTGTGCTTTTGGGTGTGACCACCGTGACTTGTGTCCCTTATAATCGTGTCTCTAGAGTCCTTGTCCGCCTCTGTATACCGGTTGACTTGATCGCTGGCCGCCCACTCCTTGAAACCTTCGATCAGATTGGTCGGTGTGATACCCGGGAAAGCCTTTTCGTAAAGCTTCGTGTTGCTCTTGGCCCTGTTCAAAACGAAATCCCAAGTTTGGGTGCACTTGGGGTCCTCAATTTTGCCCTTTTCGCCGGGCTTCAAGCCTAAGTTATCGAACCAGCATTTGAATCTCAAACCTCGACAAAATGGTCCCGCCTTGTAGTCTTTTCCTCCCATCTTGCCGTCAACTTTCAGCGTGTCCTCAACGATAACAGCGATCTCGCTGTCCTTGTATCCCACCAAGCTCCTATCGTTTATGTTTGCGCTCCCAATGATGGCCTTTCTGTCGTCCACTATCATTAGTTTACTGTGTATGTATACCATCTCTGTTTCCATACTGTTGGGGAATTCCTCAAATGTGCGGAGACCGCTGAAGAAGATGTATTTTGTGGGGTCCACATTGTGCCTTTCAAGCCTCTCATACAGACTTTCGCCCCCGTGGCATATAGTCCTATACTGAAAGTACATAACACAGGCTATCCCACTCATTCCGTCGCTTTTGATAGCCCCAGTCATACCCGGTACCAACGGGATCACGACATAAATCCTGAAATCTTCTTCGTTGGTGTGGGCCTTCATGATCCTCGAGAAGAGCGCATTTGCGATGGTGTTCTGTATCACGGAATCCTTGTCCCCGCAAGCGCTGACAAAGAACTGGTTTTCAATGTAGATATAGTGCTGAGAGCCTTCGATAAGTTGCTTGTATGCATCATGGATTCCATCCTCTGCCTCACTCAGCCCAGCTGTCCAGCCACTGTAGCTTCTGACAACTTGGCACCGGCACTGGTGCAGATCTCCGGTGTTGCTTTCGCTATTGTCTCTGCTGTGGCCTTCTTCGTTGCTCCCCCATTCCTTCAGCAGCTCGACGGACTGTGGGGAGAGGGCCTCCGACCCGTCAAACTGCTCTTGGATTGACATGTCTCTGATCTGGTTCTCCAAATCCTTGCTTGCGAGACCCTCCTCGCTACTGATCAATATCTGGGATTGTAGCTGCCTAGGATGCTTACTGTTCATGTGGATACCACTAGAGTGTCCATCGTTTCCGTCATTGTCATCGTCGATGGCACGGGCACCAGGAATTTCTCCAATCTTAATCATGCTCGTGCGCTTGTTCTTTTTCTGCTTGAAGCTGTTGGCGCGGTGGATACCCCTCGTGCTTGCAGTATTTTTGTTATTGTCATTGGATAGGCTATTCAAGAAGCTAACCCGGTCCCTGACAGAGGTCCGTTTACTGTTGCTCTCGTTATTGACACTTCCTCCGTTAATAGGTTCAACACCAGAAGAGTATACGTCCTCGTCATTTTCTTCCTGCACCTCAATTGTTAATTTTATATTGCTGGGCCGCAGGTGGCTAGGCATGTTCCCGATCTCTTCAGGCGAGAAGTCGGCGCCGTCCAGGACAACACCCTGCTTTTTCTCTTTCTTGTTGCTCTTAGGCAGAACAGCCGCAACCGTTGACTCCGCAATTCTAGACAAGCCTTCACCGATAGTACTCCTCCGGTTCCTCCCCACCTTCTGCATCTCCCTGATCTCATTCTCCAGATCGATTCCGGCTTGGGCCTCGTCGCCTCGAGAACTGTCTACCAAGTGTTTTCCGCTTGGTGACATGGCACGGCTAACAAACATGCTGTTTAAGGCGTGCGTCTGCACAGTGGTTTGCTTGATTCCGACCCTACCTTCGCTCGTCTCGGTGAGAGCCCTATTAACCCTGCATGTCAGGTGGTTGACTGCTGGCTCGTGGGCCTTCCTGGGGTTTTCGACAGCATAGTTAACGTTATGGTGGTGATAGTCCACGTCTTGCCTATCCAGCCAACTAAGCGCCACGCTCCCTTGCCCACTTGGGGCGATTGCAGGGACTCTATGCTTGATGCCATTTGCGTAACGAGTGTAGTTCCACCGCTGGATGAAATGCCATGCAACGTCCAGGGCCACAGTGCCCTTAATGCACATATGGATATCTCTCCAAGGCATCCGCGGAATACTTGACCTGTCGAAAGTGGGGTTGTCTTCCAGCGGCTTCTCAGGCGCCACAACATCCTTGATGCGGGGATTCGCATAGTCCTTTCCAGGGAATAGCTGGTCCCCCGTTTTTTCGGCGTCGTCCTTGAGCCTGTAATGACTGTCCTCGTACCTGCCGAAGGTGATGTCGATGCCCCCCACGTAAGCGACTTCCTGGTCAATAGTAACGTGTTTGTCATGATGGCTCCAGAAGAATGGCAGGTTGGTGTCAGCGTGTCGGATGGCATATAGGTTTCCGCGGTGATCCAAGTGCTTATTGAAACGTTCTAGCGTGTAGCGAGAATTGTGTGCCATGACCTTAGGCTCGTGGAAGATCATGATGTACACCTTTACTCCCCTTTGACACGCCTTTTCGATGACCAAATCTATCCGGCTCTCTGGATACTTGCTGATGGGTCGCTTTAAATACGTGTCCGCAGAAAGAAACCAGCCACTCAGCAGAATCTGCCACTTCGCGTTATTAATAGCGTCGTAAAGACTGCACAAAAGAAAAATTAGTTCTAGGGTTTTAAAGAAGGAGTCCGATTCAAGATTTCAAGCATATTGGCCAGCAATTTGTTTCACCATCGAGGAAATGAAAAAAGAAAAAAGCTGCTCTACTCACCTCCCGTAGTAATCCTTCCCGTTGACAAACCACTGCGCGTGGCAGGTGTGACTGCCGAACTCGTTTGCCAGCAGACTGTTCGTATCGTTGATGTCGTATAGAAACCTTGTTCTTTCGACGTACGGTGACCGGTGCATCGCACTCTTGATGGCTCCAACCCACTGCCTCTGGAGGAGTTGATTATCGAACTTAAGCTCGCAGAGCCAGGCACTGTCGACGATGAGTGCGCCATTGTTGCTTCCTGTGGTAGATAGCTGATCTGCCAGGACAGTAGATGGTTGGAACATGACGCACTCTCGGGGGAGAGTGTCAGTTCGCTTTTCGTAAAAGCACAGACTGCTGTGCTTCAAAACTGCCCAGTATCGCTTCTTCCTCTTCAATGCCATCCGTTTTCGAAAGCAAAAGCACACGCAACAAAAGCAGTGTAGCCCCTTAGACTTTCCGCAACAGGCCCTATCGCTCCTGTTCCTAAGGCTGCGGTCGCTGCTATCTGCAGAGCACCGGACTCGGACCACACCCTCCATAAGAGACGGGCCAGTGGTTTTCACAAAACTTGTCGCTGAGATCTCGAACAAAACCAACAGGTCCGGACAAACTCTGTTTCTGGGGTGTTGAACCGCGTCAGTAAGATATGCCTGAATGATCTGGCGCTGTTTGACCAGACTATCGTGGTCGCTGCGGTAAAAGGAGGGACTCAAAAAGATGAGCTGGTATCGCTTTAGCCGTTTGTTGGCCTCAATCATAGCCGGGGTGATCTCAAGAGTAGTGCCACCTACGTCAATCACCTCCCTTTCTTCGTCGTCATCGAAACCGATGTCAGTGGCAGATCTGACGCGATCCATGGCTAGGTCTTGATGGTGTTGGTTGAACTTCAGAATATTGCTCTTAATTTTGGATTCACGTATGTCATCCTCTGCAGACCGCAAGATTCTGTCCGCATCGTCGCGAATGGCGCCTTTGCTTCCAATTACGCTAGGGTTACTAATTGTTGACATCTCCAGGCCTTTCTTGTCAGCATCAGCGGCATTCTCACTCAAACTGCCTGTCCTCCTGAAGGCGCTCTTCCCTATTTTGCCCGTGGCCTTCCTCGTGCTAAGGTTCCTTGAGCTAATCGTCCCCATCGCCCTCCTCTCTGATTGAGTGCTGCTGCTATTGCTCCCTGTCAAGCTATTGAAAGTAGCATGAGCCCTCGTCACGAGCTCCCATTTTTTCAACAATGAGTAAAGATCCCTCAGCTGGTGGCGCTGGACATTAAAGTGCCACTCCCACCCGTTGTGTCTGCAGAATACATGGTGAATGATAACGTCTCGCGGCATACTCTTGGTAACGGAAGTTGAAATCACCTGGATCTCCGGTGGTGAATCAATAAAGTATTTCTCAAACTCACGAGGAAGCCCCGAAATGTTGGATAGGAAGTTTTCCGCTTTGTTTTTCGCTGACTTGTGCAATCGGCGGGAGGGAGAATTGGCAGATATTTCACGTTCGGAGGGGGGGGGCGGAGACTTCTTATCCTCTTCCATCCTGAGGGTGTTGGTTCTGATCAGATAGGTGAGCCAGGATTCTAAGGGAACTGTGTTGCGCGAGGGTGTGAAAGACTATAAGTGGAGTATTGGAATCCTTTTTGGGTATGGAGAGAGGTTAGAGGTTCAGTTGAAGGCTGTTCAGATGCTTGGATTTTTTCTCACGGGCACAATACTGATGGGCCAGGTTGATGGGCCAGCTTAGCTTCCTCTGCAATTTTCTTCGCCTCTTTTCGCACAATTAACTTGTGTGGGCGAGAAATTCCTGTTGATCGAGGATTTTTCACTACAAAGAGCCTTCTTTCCCCTTGCAAGATTCTAGTCATTTGTCCCTAGAACAACAGACAAGACACCTCGTGTGTTACGCTTATCCAATCGCTATTTCGATAGACAGCATGGACCAGACAGTCTCACCTTTACGGCGGCCCAGCAACGATGATATTCGTCCTCTATCACCTCCTTCCCCTCCTCCTTCAGTAGCAAGCAGCTTCAGCAGCTACGCAAGTGCAATGGTCGATCAGCCCCGCCTTTCGGGGTACTCAGTAACCGAAGGCATCGAAGGTATGGAACTAGGTTTGGTGAAGAATGATGATGGGAGAGGGATAATCGATAGTGGGGAGACATTTCCAGCAACAACAGTATCCCCATCATCATCATCGTCATCATCAACGACAATAGCAACAACAAAGCTCGTCAACATCCGATCTGAGGAGTCCGATTTTGCCACTTTAACCCTCCAATTGTCGCCCCAAAACTTGCTCCAGAAGAATCCTTCTCTCTTGTCCCACGTTGACCGCGACTACGTATACAACCACGACTCTTCTAGGAAGAACTTGTCAGTAGTGGTGATACCCAACGGGAAGCACACCTGCTGCAAGGGGAGTGCGCTTCTTATGATCAAGGGAGATGTCAACGGAAGAATTGTGAAGTGCGTTAAAATCGTTGTATCGGGCGTAGAGAGGATCAAAATGAAATTCGACCAGTCGGACCTAAGCTTGCAGAGTGGCCAACAGAAGAAAAATAATCACACTCAGCTGCTTGAATCTCACGAGATGGTAGCAACGCATGCGAAAGAGGTGGTGAGGGAGGAGGTGAGTCGTGAAATTGTTTTGTCGCGCGTTTTGTGTGCTTGTTTTGTTTGGATGGAGTGTGTATTGTTTTTTTTAATTTCGTCATGTATTAATTTTTCGATTGACGTGAATAATGCAGCATGTTTTGTACGACCAGGATAGTCCTTTCAACGTCAAGAAAGGTCTGAATACACTCCCATTCGAGTTCTTTATGGGTGAAGGCTCCTACCCACCCACTACGCTCTACACGAGCGGCAAAACCTATATTCAGTATCATTTGTCTGTGCAATGTGTATTTGATGAGAGATTGGTCAAGCCTCTGAGCCCGAGGAGGGACGGAAATGCCGTGGTAAAGTTCAGGATCGTTAAGGCTGGCGGGGTACGCGTGAGAAATAGCAGTCGGCTAAACAGCAAGGAGGTTGGATTTTTGGCCGAGGACACTATCTGCTGCATTGACCAGAAAGAGTGGTACTATGAGAAGAAGCCGGACCCTCAGCGGAAACATCCGGACGGTTTCTGGAGAGTGCACATAATAGACTGTTCTATAGAGCCGATTTTGAAGGGCTGGATCACTGGTCGAAGCAACGTAATCGAGCCACTAGGACCGACAACGGAACTCGTCACTGGAGTCAACATCATTGTGGTTAATGAGATGAGCTATGACTCAAAGCTGGACAACTACGGGAGCATGGTGACGAGTAGCACCGGTAGAATTGTACAAGAAGGTGGCTGCGGTTGTTTTGGTGGCTGCGTTGGTTTTGGAGGCGGAGGAAGTGTAACTTTGGATCTGAAGCTTGCCAGGCGAATTTTCTGGAAGTGTGAAGGCTACAAGCACGGTGGTAAAACTAGCAGTAGTGCAGACGAGCAATCGAAGCTGAATGGCAACATTATCACAATAAATGGTAGTGTCAAGGTGCAAAATAACTCAAAGGAAGAAATTCCGCAACTCAAAATTTGCGTTGTCAGACATGAGCAGCTCACAATAAAGAGCAGCAAGCAGACACATAAAAAAAGTGGTTGTGCGAAGATCCAAAGCGTAAAGTGGGGACCAATTTTGCCAAACAGCGTCTTTACGAGAAGCCTTGAGTTGGAGGTTAATTTGACTGGTCAGCCGGCCACTTGCCGGACCAAGACAGGAGCAATTGCGATGGCCTATGAGGTTCAGCTTGTTGTCAAAGACGTTGGGAGCTGTGAGATGCCTATTGTTGTGTTGGAGGGAATGGGTGGGATAGGAGGTGGAGGTGGAGGTGGAGGTGGAGGTGGAGGTGGAGGAGGAGGAGGAGGGGGGAGGACGTCCAGTTTCGATGAGAACGGCATCATGGTTAACAACAAAGGGGGGAAGGGGGGGGGGCAATATTTACAACTGAATTGAACTGGGGTTTCAGGGTTAAACTGTAGAAAAAAAAAGTTCGATTTACATGGATATATCGCTTTTCAGGTTGACGTCCACACGGTACTTTGACGGGATTATCAGAGTGGGATTTTGAGATTATCGGTGGGGTGTGCTTGGGGGTCACATTGACATGCTTCAAACTTAACTACTTCTTGGTCTTGCCCTTTTACTCAATTCCAACGCCACTTAGCCTTGCCTCGTTACACTATATAATGCGCAGTGGCTCTGATAATATCCTTACCCTTTTGGCACTTTCTTTTCTCTACTCTCCTCAAAAATCTACCTGAAAAAAACCGATTTTTGGGGTCTTCCCCTCGTCCATTGCGAGTTAAACCGGAAATTTCGCCATGGACAAATTGAAAGGTGTGGTTCCCGTATTTTCCGGGAATAAATTAGCCAAAACTGCCGATCAGAGAGAGCAACGCATGGAGGATTCTGCCCCCGAAGGTTTGGATGATCATTACGACCCACGCAAGGCAGGTGTTGAAGATAAAGACGAGTATGCTATCAGCAATATGAATGATAAAAAAATTAATCTATGCCTACGCTTGCTCGGCGTCAGGGTATCTTTTGTAAAAACAGGCTATGATTCCCATGGAGTTGATGGCCACCGCAAGATAAAATCCAACCGCTTCGTAGATGTGAAGCTGGAACGGGAGTATGTTGAACACATCCGCCGGGCAACTTCAGGTGAGTTAACTATTGAAGTTGTATGCCAACGCTAGTACGCGTTGTTGCGCAGCACACAAGCATCTGTCTCACAATATGCAATGTTGTTTCGTCCCTCGGTGCACAAAGCCTACTTCCATACTTTCGTCAAGATCATGAGCTTCTTCAACGCTAGCATAACCATCACTTCGTTGGCGACTTTTGGGGGAGAGGGGGAGACAAGCAGTATATATATGATCGTGTCACATTCTATTGAACTGCTGTTGTGTCTTCTGATGCATCTTTTTTTATCGAACCTACGTTCTTGGAGGGAATACTACCCGACAGTGATGCTTGACACGTATCGACTTGGACGAAATGATGAATACTTTGTTTCTGGCTACTATAGTACAATCAGCTACGGCGCTCACACTGCCCTTTCGAGAGACAACTATCGTCGCAACATGCTTTTTTGCAACGAATTTTTTCATGTGTGTCATGGTTTTCACCAAGGCGGACATCCCCCAATCCTCTGGAGACGTGGTCACCTCAATTGGGGTTTACAGCCTGGGTTTCGCTTATTTACTAATGGCTTCTGTTGTTGTGGGCCACGGGATTGACACTGAGCGTAGGAAACTGTTTCTCCATGAGAGAAAATTTATTCGGAAAATGTCTTCCGTCAAGAGGCTACTGAACAAAAAGGATTTGGAGCTTGGGAATTTTACGACGTCGGCCAAGGAAAATGAGAGGGTTATAGACCAGGTTTTGTCTACAGAAATTATTGAACAACTGAGCGGCTGGCAAATCTTGCCCCAAGCTATCAAGTTCGATGACAAATTAGGCAGTGGTTCTTTTGGGGTCGTTTTCCACGGCACCTATAGGGAACGTCCAGTTGCGATCAAGACAATGGCAAAGGAAAGGGTGGACGCTACCAACATGCAACGCTTTATATCTGAGATTCTGTTGATGACGCGGCTTCACCATCCGAATATTATCGGGTTTGTTGGATGCGTGCTGGACCGAGATAATTTGAGCATCATTCTCGAGTACGCGAAGAAAGGTGATCTGCATTCCGTTCAGCAGACACCTGCTGGGCAAAAGTGCGACTTTTCACAATCATAAATTGAGAGTATTGCTGGAAATTGTTCGTGCGATGGAGTATCTACACAGTTTAAAGGTGAGTGAGTGAGGGAGGGAGGGAGGGAGGGAGCGAGTGAGGGAGCGGGTGAGGGAGTGAGGGAGTGAGGGAGTGAGGGAGGGAGGGAGTGAGGGAGTGAGGGAGGGGTAAAGTTTACTTGGAGGAAGCAAAAACTTCGGGCAATGGAGGACTCACACCACTTTACACTCCGGTGCAGCCCATCGTCATTCACCGGGATTTGAAGTGCGAAAACGTTTTGATCGAAGAACACAATGTCTGCAAGGTGTGTGACTTTGGGGAGAGCCGGACCATGGACGAGGTGACCATGACCTGCGTTGGGACACCATATTACATTGCACCTGAAGTTTTTCGGGGAGAACATTATGATGAGTCGGCCGATGTATTCTCCTTTGCAATAATCATGTGTGCTGTAGCAAATAATGGGGATTTGAGTGGGTTCTTTAAGGGAGCATTTGAGAGGGGAGGCGTAAACAGCGACGCCAGCGTCACTGGGATGGTTATTCCCAACAAATTCGCGATGGGATGGCGGCCCACCTTTCCGCCCGAATGGAACGAGAAGCTCCCAGTGCTTACAAAGCTAATTTCTCTTTGTTGGCACGCAGCTCACGCCCATCGCCCATCGATGAGCGAGCTGCATCTAGAATTGGATGAGTTCTGGAAGCACAACGCAATCATCACAGAAGGGATGAAAGGGGGGGCGCAAGGAGACGGGGCGGCAAATCTATTTAGTAATAAAGAAGCGGATTCTGGGTTTGCCGAGTACGAAGAGTACAAAGATACTCCTAAGGGTACCATCGTTGCCATGCTCGTGAATGCAAAGGACGAACTCAACGAACTCAAGATTGAGAATCGTAAAATGGCAGCGCTGGTTCCCAACGACACTGTATCTGAAATCAACTCCTTCGCTAAGAAGGCTGTCCACGATAGCAATGCCCGCCGGAGATCAAGCCTGATGCAATCTTCCATGTACAGCAGTATGTACGATATAGGGAGCAGCGATTCCAAGAATGGTATTGATGCAAAGGTCATGAGCTTGCAGAGGAAGCCTGCGGACGCGAACTTTTGAAGAAGGGAGAACAAAAAAATATTGGTATTCGAAGGGAGTAAACTAAATTTAGCTAGGTTAGGTTTAGGTTCAGGGGGAAAAGTAATTCCAATTGTTATTATGTTGCTAACGTTTCACACAAATTTCAATATGTATCCTATCAGACCTTCAATTCCATTACCCCCGGAAGCACTCATCGTTTGTAGAAAAAGACCAACGTCTAGTGAACTAGAGTTGTCTGTAGGGAAGTAAGCAAGAGCAATTGCGTGCTTTTCTGCCTCTGTTCCGTCAGCATTGTTGACCGCTTGATTATACTTTCCTAAAAGTCGCAGAACTAATTTCCGTAGAGTGATGCTCTTGTAGCGATCTCGAAGGTAGGGCTCAACTGAGTCAAATCCAGCCAAAGCTGCTTT
>Ga0115554_1002181_pt1 | contig 13613 bp, 8 predicted proteins | sample COGITO_mtgs_1104_3_FD_87283 | JGI IMG/M metagenome (GOLD analysis project Ga0115554, IMG submission 87283) | Pelagic marine microbial communities from North Sea - COGITO_mtgs_110404 | ecosystem: Environmental > Aquatic > Marine > Epipelagic | place: Germany:Helgoland, sampling site Kabeltonne... | reverse complement strand
CATCTTGAGGTCGTGGAGGAGCTCGCCCTCGCTGACAATTGCCTATAATAGGCCTCAACACGGAGAGCGCCGGAGAATGCGAATAGAGGGGGGGGGGGGGGGGGGGGGGGGAGGGGGGGGGAGGGGTGAAGAGAGCGAACCTGGCGAACCCAGGGAGAGCGAAGGGGAGGAGACGAATCTTGTTAGTCCACTATTATCAGCTACTGAGGAGTAATTACGCGGATGATTTTGTCCGAAAAAATGACGAAACATTTTGCCCATATACCCACTGCACGTTTGTTCGCGCAATCTCTCCTTTTCAATACCCCAAGTTATCTCCGCCACCACCACCACCCAGAATTAAATATTTGCTACTTCTTTTTGCCTCTCTACTTTGACTAAAGTTCAGGCCCCCACGGTGACCCACTAGCGATGAACAGCTCATTCTCTCGTCCGCACGCGCATTCGATGTCGGTGAAACATTCTTGTGAGTTAGTGTCTTTCCACCCTCTCCCGAGGCACTCCCTTTTCCCTCTCCCCCTCCCTGTTACGTTAAGTGTTTCCAGGGGAATGTTGACGGTGGAGAACGCGACTATCGACGACGATGGCGAGGTACTCACAACAGTCGAGCTTAGGGGAAGCAATGAGCGATTGTCGGCAAGTCCGATGTCACCACACTCGAAGAAGAAACACAAGGTTGAGGTGCACTGCGTTCCTTGCAGCTGTGCGATGATTGGGTCTAAATCTAACAATTTGAACTCATCGATTTCTTCCGACACAAACACAAACGCAAACGGGTCGTTTATTTTCAGCGACACTAGCTTTGATATGTTCGGCTTGACTTTCGCGGATCAAGAGTCAGACTTCCACTCCTCCCCATCGGCGAGCAGCTCAAACTCAAACGCGAACAGTTCCTTCAGCAGCAGCTCGGTCAACGTCAACGAGTCACCGCATTATTTCACTATAATTGTCTACGATGAAGATAGGGAGGTTTGCAAAAAGGTTTCTTTTCGCTTCCCGAATCACCAGGTGTTTGAGGAGGCGATATGCGAGATCAGAATGGGCCGCTCCTCGAGGCACACAAAGCTTGTGCCCATGAGCCCGCGAGTGACTTTCACGTCGCCAAACACCCCCCTTTCTCCAGCCCCTCACTCTCCCCTCAAACTCAAAAGACAGCTCTCTTCTCCCTCGCGGTCCGTGTCTAAAGTGAGCACCAAGTGCGAGCTCTGCGGCGCCGCATTCTCTCTCCTCAGCAGGTCGTACCACTGCAACCGTTGTCCGAAGCAAATCTGCTCGAACTGCTCCTTCACTTTGTTCTCTCCCGGCGACGGGCAGACGCGGAGGCTGTCCAGCGTCAAGGAGGAGAGGATGTGCAATCGGTGTGGGGGGGAGTTCAGCGATGAGTGTCGGGTTGGGGGGCTCTTTGGGGGGGAGGGGGGGGATGGAATGGGATGGGGTTTAGTTAGCGAGGAGTGTGATCGTCTCGGGGTCGATCCCCGGCGCGGCTTTGCCCAAAACAACCCCCTTTTTGACATTGACCGCTCCCTAGTCCTTGCCGTACTGATCTACGTGTTCGAGTTTCTCAGAAGACTCTTTTGGAAGCTCGAGCACAAAGTGGTAGAACAAATGTACAAACATAGAAACAAGCAAGCGATGAAGCTGTCCCCCAACAAAGTCTCGCAGCAGCAGCTCAACCACCGCAAGCTCAAGGAAGAGGGTGACAAATTACAGAATTTTTGGAAGTCGGTTGTGAAGTTTAATTTTAAGAAGAAAACTCGCACGCAAAAACGGTCGTCGAAGGCACCGGAAGAAACTTCTGATGTCGCCGTCACCCCCTCTCACCGGGCTCCTCCTCCCACTTTGGCCATCGGTATTCTTAAGATCTCGTGCGTCGAGGCAATTGCCCTCCCCTCAACGACCCTGGACAACAAGTCCTGCCCTTACTGCCGCGTGACAATTACCGGTTACGATATTGACGAGCGGACCCAGGATCTCTACGAGTTCGCACGCGAACATAGATTCGAACTTCGCACGGACTCTGTTTCGGGCACACTTTGTCCTGTATTCCGGGGGGGGGTCATGACGCTGCCCATCGTCAGGACGAGAGGGACAGTTGTTAGAATCGAGGTGCTAGACAGCAGCGACGTTTTAGGGGGGGTGGAGAGGCTTCTGGGGGGTGTTGAGATAGATGTTAAGGAACTCGGTAATTACACAGGCGCACAGTACAGTACTGAAGGTGAGGAATTTTGGATCACCCTGCAAAGAAAGCCGAACCGTCTTTCGAGCGATCCGGAGGTTGGCCGGAAATGGAGCTCACCCGACCCGGCTAAGGGCGAGATCGTGAGCATTGAGGATGAAGAAGGGGGGGAGGATAACGAAATTGGCGCTGACGGAAATGAAAACGATGTGAAAAAAACAATCGAGGTCGTGGCAAATTCGGCTCGCGACCTCGTGCGGTTTGGTAAATCGACCATTAAATCACCGTTGAAGATCCTGCGCAGCGGTCTGAACGCTGTCAGTAATGGAACAGTGATTCTTCCGAACCCAGACGATTTTCACTCCCCCCAATTCATCTCCAATATCGTTGGCAATAAGCAAGCCACCTCTGAACCTAAGATTCACTGCAGAATACGGATGTCAGTGAGCGAAATGGGAGGTGAGTGGAAACGATGATGGGTAAAATACGTGTGCTAAATGCACTACTTGCTTCCACGGCGGCACTCACTAAACAAGCATTTATCTCGCCCGATTTCGTTCGTTCACAGATTTATTGTCTCATTTATCCAAGCCAGCGATTCCGGCCACGATCATGGAAAAGTTTGAGCCCCGACGGACAATCTTTTATGCTGACGCTCTGAAATCCCAGATGGACCGTTGGTTGAAAAAAATTGACGACTTTATGGATGCTATGAAGTTCAAGCCTATCGTTGGTGACGAAGATTCTCAGTTAAAACGCCTCCGTCGGTTTTTTTCGTACCACCTTTTTGGTGTCTGTATCGTTGCTTTCGGTCGCAAGGGAATTTTGGCGTTGCACTGTTACTTTCTTTACAAATTGCTACAGAATGTGATTTCGACTAGTAGCAAAAGTAGCTCCAAAATGATAAAGAAGAGCCTCAACCTCTCCAAAGTTCCGCGCAACGAAGTTGTGGGCAACAAGGAAAGAACCCATGACAAACGCAATGACCACGAAAAAATTGCTGAAAAAAATGCTGAACTAAACTCCTTTATCAACTTCATTGGCAAATTGGTTGGAAATGCGGGGTTGGATAATTTGCAGAACCTCCTTCACGACTTGGTAATGGTTGCGGGAGATTTGAACGATGTGATTGATGGAAGAGAGGCGACCAAGACCGCAGGATTCGCTATCTTCATAATCTGCAGCGCGCTTAGTCATCTGTACATTGATCTACGAGTTGTCTGGAGTATATACTTCTCCGCGTTTCTCTTCGTTTTGACCCCTGCTTTTGTCCGAACAATAAGAGTTGTCAGTGGTGTTGGAATGGGTCTGCAAGTGGTGGTCAAACGGAGGAGAATTCGGGGGAAGAAGGGGAGCGTAATACGGAGGGTTTTCATGTGGGGGGGGGTAGCGATTGCTGTTTACCTAATTTTGTTCGGTACTGTGGAGCGCGCAGGAATTCCCAAACAACAGGTCCAACACTTCGAGAGAGGAGGACCCATAATGAAGCGAGTAGTGCCGCCCATGGAACGAATGTTGCCCTCAATGTTTGAACAACCCATATCTCCACAGCCGATTCAAACCACCACACACACCTTTCGCAGTATCTTGCTTGAAAAGGCATCACTTACCCTTGACAAGGTTGTGGAATATCGTGCCAGGAGGCGAGAGATGCGAAAGATCCGAGCCGTTCGTTGGAATCTGGCCTTCGATGAAGGCGACGATGATGACCTTGAGGAGTGTCTTGATGAATAAGAATAACAATGAACACAACACAATAATAACATGTAGCAAAGCAAAAGTGGTGCCAATATTTTAAGCCTATCTACGTGTTTTTGCGCACATTGTTAATTATGCCCGACTTATTTAGCCCTATTCTTCAAACCCCATCTCCCCCGGAACTTTCCTGAGCTATGCAGCTCAGCAATCTCTTGCAGTACTTCCCTGACAACTCTCTGCCCCCCCTCACCGACATTCCACTGCCTTCCAATTTCCCCGCATACCTCGTTAAAAGTGAAATATCCTTTCTGTGCCGGGGTGAGCTCCACACCCACCTCTGATGAAGCAAGGTCATCTTTCAGTCTCGCGACGTTCTCAAGCGCAATTTGATAGAGATTGAAGACAAAGTTCATACAGTCTGCCTTTGTCAGAGTCGGAAGGGAGGCATCACCGGTGAATTTTGCCCCACTCTTTTTTGACGTCTTACCGTTGGTGGCGCCGTTGCCGCCATCACCACTGACACCAGTGACGACTGTATCATTGTTGCGTTTGGAAAGCTTCTGAAGGTTGAAAGCGGTGTCACCCATCCTGCTTTCGATCATCCTCTTGTCATCTTCTACCGCCCCCCTCTCACTTCGGACGATGTTACCTCTGTTCTCCTCAAAAATCCTATTCCGGGCTCCTACTTCAGCCATATAACCACCCATATCTTTGGACTCATTGTCTGGCTCGAATGCACCCAATCTTACCACAGTTCCGTGAATTTGATGGACTGTGTTGTTACCCTCAGAAGGGCCAAAGATATGCATCGCTGGTATGCTCGTGTCGGTGATGCCGTTAAGCTTGTACCGCCTAGTACCACTGCCCCAAGTATCCACAGAAAGCAAAAACTCATTCTTTCGTTTCTTTTGCCCCTGCTGCTTCTTCTTTTGAGGGTCTGACGCCGGCTTCTTTTTGAAAGTCAATGTTCCGAATGTTGTGCCGTCGGGAAGTGAGCTTATGTGGGAGAAGAGCGATGGAGGGCTCTTGACAAGCCAAGGACGATCTGTCATCTTGTTTCCTGGAAAAAAGGAGGTTTCAGAGATGAGATTGGGATTCCTCGTGGAATCCGAGAGAGCTCTGCTGTCAGAGGGATAGGGGGGATATCAGGGGCGCAAGTGACAAAAGCGACGAAAGCTTGTGGGGTACGCAAATGCTTTGCAATTATTTTTTAAGGTCCCCCCCTCTCGGCAAGTGGCCATCTCCATTCACATCATCGAAATTTACTATTTTAAAGCTACACCCGTGTTACACAGTAATTGTAAAGGTTCAAATCCTTGAGTTAATCTCGTTTAGATCGTTTAACCCCCTAACGCTCCCCTCCCGCCATGGCGGACTTCAATGAGATAGATGCCCTCCTTGCAAACAAGAGAAGCACAGCTTCCGAACCTGCCACCGAGTATCCCGATGAACCCCAAAATCACGTAATTGAAGACGAATTTGGTGACCAAGATACCTCTGCTGCTGTTGGGGAAAACAGGACATATTTTACGAGACTGACAAGCCTCTGGTTGACAGAGGAGAACTCGCCAGAGCTGCTTCCATTTGGATTAGAGATCGTGAGCGAGATCGAGGAATTGCTGAAATTTCAACAGGGTGAGTTACTGATACTGAGCGGCCGGTTCAGTGCGAGAAAATTGAAGTTTAGTGTGTCTTAAACCCCCCCACACCACTGTTAACGCAAAAAATCACAATACGCAAAAAATAACAGATTTGATTGATCAGAAGTCGTCTTACGCTCGCTCTCAAAAGGCTGCACTGACTTCGACCCTTCTCCAGATGGATGTGGACCGTTTCCGCTTTGTGTTATTGTCTTATCTCCGTTTGCGACTTAAGAAGATCACTTCCCACCCTCTGCACTACTCTGCCGGCTACGGGGACAGGATGTCCCCGGCTGAGAAGGTGTTCTGCGACCGCTACGTGGATGTGTTTGACATGCACTTTACAGAGAGCGTGCTCAAGTACATGCCAGAATATAATGACCTCAAAAATCTGGATGCCAAAGAGATGACAGAGATTCCAGACCTCAAAAAGTATGTATTTGCGCGGGTTATTTCTGAAGGAGAGCTATTCGTCAGGGAGTTACTTGGGGAATCGCTGTCTGAGATGGAAGCAACCTTTCAGAAAAGCGACATTTTAATCGCGAGATACGAGAAGATTAAGGGATATGTTGAGGCCGGTGTGATTGAACTGATAGGTTGATTTGATGATTGACTTGAAAGTGAAACGACTGAATTACTGCTACCTGTGTGTATAATAAACTGTTGCAACTTGCTACCTACAACAAACACACTTGTTATTATTATTTCTTAAAGTTTACAACTTCGCAGAAAGTAAAAATCATAGCGAGCGCTTTCCAAACAGGTTGAAATATGACAGGACTGCTGAGGATAGATCAGCAGTCCTGAGGAGGACACGGCACGTGAGTAATCTGTGCAAACTCATCGCAACCCCTGATTATGGCGCTTGTGATTCCGCTCCTTCTCCTAGTCCTCCTCGCAAACTGCTGAAAAATAGGTCCGGCCTCGTCTTCATCGCACTGAAGGCAGGGATTTAGCGCACACTCTGGCGGTGGCCCGTTGTTGTCTGCGAAAAGATTCTTTATGCAAGTCCACTTGCACTTTTCAGAATCGTACATGCCGTCGTAATTCCAAATGGTAGCACAAGCATCAGAGTATCCTAAGTCTTTGTAGCACGACAATCCCCATTCCTCTGAAATCAAAGCCTCCTCTGCACACTTTTTTCCAGCCTTCGTCATATCCGGTATTTTCAAATATACTGCTAAATCTTGGGCTGTACTGCACAGACCACACGCGTGAGTGTGGGTAACGTAGGCGCCATCTTCGGTCGCTTTCGTTTCACTTGAATATGTTTTCATTGTGTATTCGTCACAGGTGGAGGAGTTAGAGTATTTGAAAGCACAGACAGCACCCTCAGTGTCAACTTCAAGCTCAGGGGAGGTATTGCAGTTGGAACCATGATAGGGGTTGCAGTCTAGTGTATAAGCGGGGTTTATCATTCTTTTTGCAGTGAATGCCTCTATTTCTGACGCTGTGTAGTCTGATTTGGGCACCCAGTCCGGACAGGTTCCATTCCCAGGAGCACAAAAGCATCCCCCACAATCAGCCCCGTAACAGGATACCAGGATACCCACAATCACGGTGACTGTGAGCAAAGTGCAACGCATACGACAGAACTATTTTGGGGTTTAAGTATCAATAAATTCCTACCACAAAAAAAATCGAAAAAAAAAAACATCGAAAATTTCCCACACCCCTTATCTTCTTCTCTTAGAGGTTTAACTCCTAAATGGTTTAACTCCTAAATGGAACCCTGCATCTTCCCTTATATCAGCTTTGCACTGAATCCCTAGTCTTTTTCTTTTTTTTTCGCAGAATGGATGACAAGCCACAGAAGTGCAGAGCCCTTTCTTCATCTAGTATAGATGAAGACCCTGCTGGATCTGGAATCACCCTGGGTTCCCCCTCGACTCACTACGACGAAGGCAATGCTCGCTCCGAAATTCTTCGACAGTTCGAGGCAAAAAAGAAGAAGCCCGGGCGCAAGCGACGTAAGGCCAAAAAACGGGAGCAACTCTCAACCGATGGCTCCATTCCCTCTCCCTGTATCTAGTGAAAAGTCGTTATTTCGACGGCTTTATTCTGTTTGTTATCTGCTTGAACACCCTAGAGATGGCCTACTTAGACCCCACCAAGGACCCGTCCTTTTTTTTTGTCGTCACAGAGCGTATTTTTGTAGGCTTTTTCACACTTGAGATGATGATCAAGATGTTCGCTCTCGGCTTCTCTAAAGAGTCAGGTTACTTCAAGTCAAAATGGAATTGGTTAGACTTCCTCGTTGTTGTGAGCGCAATCGCTGATGAACTCTATGTAATTTACATTGCTTTGACAAAAAGTGATTCAGAAGAGAAGGAGAACAGCCTAGTTGTTCTTCGTGTGGTGAGGGTTCTTCGGCCGCTGAAGACCATCTCTTCTCTTCCCAAGCTTGCTTCTATGATTGAGGCCCTCCAAAACGCTTTTCTCCCAATGGGAAAGGCTATGGCTCTCATGCTAACCTTCATTTTCCTCATGGCTATCTTTGCAACCAACTTTTTCAATGGGACACTTCGTTTCTTCCATGACAAAACGTTGGAGTATGGCGACGAGTCTGACGGTCACCTCGCGAGCTTTGATAATGTATTTGCGTCGGTGTTTACCCTTTTCACTGTAGTTACGCTGGAGGGCTGGGCAGAGAACGTCCTATATAGGCTTCAAGACCAAGACAAGCCTGGAGTGGGGATTTTTCTTGGCTTTACGATATTAGTAGGAGGATTCTGGCTTCTGAACCTAGCTATAACTGTGCTGACGAATGAGTACGAGAAAGCTCGTCAAGGACATGAGGCCGCCGAGATGACGCTCGATCTCCCTGCTCCCAGATCTGAGCAAGGTTCGAGGAGAAATTCTAAGCTCCACAACGACAACGACAACGATAACGACAACGACAACGACAACGACAACGACAACGACAACGACAACGACAATCATATTGAGTTAATTAATATCGACCTCAATTTGAAAAGCGGAAAACCGAATGACGAGTCTCTCTCCGTTGACGACCTGCTAGAAGAACAGCATGAGGCCACATTCGATGTTCATCTCCGCAGCCAGCACGTTAACGGCGCTGATGCCGGGGGTGGTGGTAGCTTCCCAACGGTGCAACGTGGTCTTCGCACACAGAGCGATGTAAGATTCAACCGGGAGATGAACGACTCGCCAACTGGCTCTACCCTCCCATCTTCGTCGCCCGTTTTATCGAGACGTCGTCTCTCATCCCCCGCCTCTTCGACACGTCGTCCCCCAACGCCGCTGCCAACATCTGATAGTAGTAGCCAGGCGATTCACCTCCAACCCGAGAACGATCCCGACAATAAAGAGACGTCGCCCTCAATCTCCTCCGATGACACCGTTGCCGCAATTAAGAAGAAACTGGAAAAACACAAACGTTCTTCAGCGGTTGGCATGAGTCTGCGCACTTCCGGTGCTCACGCAGACGACTACGAGCGTAATAAACCTTCGAACTCCCTTCACCTTGCGGCCTATGTTCTCGTCCGGAACCCCATCTTTGAGGGGTTTATCTTCCTCATAATTATCCTAAATACCATAGTGCTCGGGCTCGATTCTCCACAGATTCGCGATGACACGGAATACGTAGAGCTCCTCGGTCTTTTGAACAAAGTGTTTACCATCATTTTTGCCGTTGAGATGGTCCTCAAATGGTTTGGGCTTGGTTTGTCTCGCTACTTCTCCGAGAATTGGAACCGCTTTGATTGCATTATAGTCTTGGCGTCTCTTACAGAATTCATATCGCTTGGTGGGAAAGTTGGCGATGAGCTAGGAGAGGCCAGTAGCCTACGCGCCCTTCGAGTTTTCCGGGCCCTGCGAGTTGCCAAGGCCATGAAGTTCTTGAACAGCGTACAGGAGATTCTGTCGGTGTTCGAGCAAGCAGCAGAGGACTACTTACTTTTTCTGCTCCTCCTTTCGATATCACTCTTCATTTTTTGCCTGACTGGTATGCAGCTTTATGGTGGTAAATATACCGAGAACCAGTGCGATGAAAATCGTATGGACGTCGAATACTTTGAGCACCTAAACTTTGGGGTAGATAACTTCGACTCGATATTTCACAGCTTTCTGGCAGTATTTCGGGTTTTGACGCTCGATGACTGGCCGGGAATAGCCTTGAAAGCTGTTTACTGCACTCCGGCTCGTTGGTGGAGTGTCATCTTCTTTCTCTTGTGGATTATAGTTGGCAACTTCATGCTCTTGAACCTGTTCCTTGCCATTCTTATTCGTAGCTTTGAGAAGGTGTCTATGAAAAAGAGAATGCAGGCAGTGGCTGAAGCGGATGAGGTACACAACTTGGAGTTGGAACTCGAGCTTGCTCAAAATAGCAAAGTAAAAAAGAGTCCGAGAGCTCGGCGCGATAGCGAGGGGGATCTCAAGGACCAGTTGAGAAAATTGAACCGTTCTAGTGTTGTAATGAAGGTGAAATCACTTCACGTTACGAACCCCTTAATTCAGAAAAAATCGGATGTTAGTGAGGAGAAAGTGACAAGGACAAGTAGCATCTCCCATGATCGTGCATATACCGAGAATACCGTCACATCTACAGACACCAAGATTTGCGGGTCAAAAGAGGAGGCGGAAGTACGTGAGGACGATATATTCCGGGAGAAGGTTCAGGTCTTTTTCCGCTCGGTCGAATCTTCCTTCGCTAAGGCGCTGCATTTCTACAAGTTCCTCAACTTTCATTTAAAACACAAAGACAAAATCAAGAACCTCAAGAAAAATGCACAGCGCAATAGCTTCGGTGCCAACGACGATGTAGACAGCGAGAACCTCCAGAATAGCCTCCGCGCTGTTGCCTCAAGCGGTGACAAGGCTCACATGGAACACCAGATATTGTTCGAGGAGGCGCGACTAACTCTCATGAAAGACGAGGGTTATTTGGACCTCCAGGGAACAACGTGCATGTTCCTCTCCCCGCACAACAAGGTCCGCATCTTTTGCCACGAGCTGATGTACACTTCGGTGTTTAATTTCGTCATCCTGTTTTGCATCATTGTGAGCTCTATCTCTCTCGCGTTCGAGAACCCGGATATTCCCGAAGATCTAAGTACATCACTTCAGAGTATGGACCATTTTTTTGCCGTCGCCTTTACCCTGGAAATGTTGATTAAAATAACAGCGCTTGGATTCTGCTTGGTCCCCAACAGCTATTTGAGGGACGCCTGGAACGTGCTGGACTTCATTATCGTTACTAGCAGCTTGTTGGACTGGATTTTGAGTTCTATGGACCATGATGGAAATCTTAGTTTCTTGAAAGTTTTGCGTATGTTGCGTGTGCTGCGCCCGCTGAAGACAATCAAACGTAACCGAAATATGAGAACTGTTGTGTCCGCCATTATGGGGAGTTTCATGGCTGTCTTGAATGTGGCTGTTCTCTTGTTCTTGATATTTGGAGTATTTGCCATCCTCGGTATGGGTCTCTTTGGTGGACAATTCTTTCGGTGCAGCATCGAGTCGATTGATTACAGCAACAGTTTTGTCAATGAGAATAACGACACCTATCTTTTGCCGACCGCCAACGTTAGTGCGATGGACAAAAAGTTTTGTGAGGATCCTGGTTTTATGGTCAACGACGAGGGCACAAATTACACGCTTGCGTGGGTAAACTCTTACTACAACTTTGATAATATCACAAAGAGCTTTCAAACGCTGTTTGTAGTCTCGTCGCTGGAGGGTTGGTATCCAATTGCCGAGAACGCCATGTCCTCAACAGATTTCGATCGTGCTCCCAAGTTATTTTATATGAAGGAAGGAATGTTATTCTTCGTCATCTTCATTGCTTTGGCCAACTTTCTTGGCCTAGGGTTGTTTATTGGAGTCCTGTGCGACCACTTTAGGCAGCAATCGGCAGTGGGGAAGAGTAATCTCATGACGGAGGAGCAGCACGCGTGGATAGAAACGCAGAAAAACGTTCTGTTCTCGAACGCCAAGGTTGTTCCTCGACCTCCCACGAACTACATCAGGAAAAAATGCTACCACATCACCCGAAGTAGAATATTTGGCACTCTGGTCATGTTGCTCATCTTAGCCTCCGTTGTCACGATGAGCCTTGAACACCGTGAAATGGACGACACTTTCGAGACCTTTTTGGAGAGGATAAACCGACTTTTTACAGTCCTTTTTGGTGTGGAAGCGGTGCTGAAGATAGTTGGAGACGGTCCGCGAGCTTATTTTACTAGATGGGCCAGCTGTTTTGACTTCTTTTTGGTGTTTGGAAGTATTGTTGAAATTATTCTGTCAGAAACAGACGACACGAGTGTGCTGCTCATACTAAGGATTTTTCGAGTTTTCAGGGTGAGCAGATTATTGAGGCTCCTTGGACCTAGCAGCACATTCAGAAGCTTGCTCAAGGTGCTCGTGTACTCTCTTCCAAGCATTTACAACATCGGAGCGATTCTGTTGATGATTTATTTCGTCTATGCAATACTTGGAATACACATGTTTGCAGAGACGAAATACAACCGTAACATGGTCGATGAGGAGACAGGGGGAATGGGTGTGTTCGTAGGTGACCAAGACGAAGGGATAAACAAGTACGCCAACTTTCGGAGCTTCGGAGTTGCCTTTATGACATTGTTTCGGATTAGCACAGGAGAAAATTGGCAGCACCTCATGAGGGACTGCGCCAGGGACAATCAATTTGACAGCAAATTTCTCACCAGCATGTACTACTACTCCTTCATCATAGTCTGTCAATACATCAGCATCAATCTATTTATCGCCGTCCTTTTAGAGAATTTCAATGTAGTTCAGAATGAGAATGAGCTCGGTGAACGCAAGGTTGACTTTGGTGACGAGATGGAGATTTTCGTAAATTTGTGGGCTGTGTATGATCCCGACGCCACCCAGTTTATCAGTATAAAGCAGATGAGTCTTCTCATGTACGCGCTGGAACCACCCCTGGGGCTTGGTCGCGGCGGAACCGAGGCGCAGCTGAGGTCCTTGTACTGGGAAACGGAAATTCCCATTTATGTCTTTCCAAAGGAGCGGCTGAGGAAGTGCTATTTCAAGGACGTGCTATTCAGGTTGACCAAGAGAGCTTTCGGTAATTTGATAGGGCTTGATGAGGACGAGATCACTGAGGGACAAATCATGGCCGAGGAGGAAAAAGTTCTGGAGGCTGAGGTTGAAAGGCATAGAAGGATGACCTTGGCAAAAGCCGAATCAGTTCGGCAGGAAGCGAAATCCCCCGTGTCATCGTATGGCTCAAATTCTTTTCGAGACAGCAGCCGCACTGATAGCACAGTCACTGAAAATGAGAAGGAGCTGCATGACAAGTTTCACAAGGACTTGGAAGACGCACAGATACTTATCGGGCTCTTGAAGGCTAAAAATTTGATTTTCAGCACCAGAGAGTATGTGGCTGTCCAGGTCATGTTGAGGGCTTTGCATGGCGACAAGACCACTGCTAGCAACTTTGTGGACACGGTTCTTGCGGCCGCCAGAATGTACCGGAAGCAGCAGGATGAGGGAGGGCAGGGAGAAGAGGACGGGGGAAAATCCAAGCCAGGTGTTTTCGACAACTTCGCCAAGAAGATGAAAATAAGTGTCTTGTACATGGACGACTGAGGTGGTGCAGGACACTAGAGTCTTGTGATAGAATGTTTAATTATATGTTGCCAAGTGTTGCTATACGCTAGCTAAATGTAACCCCTTGTTATTGTTTTAGTATTTTCGCATTAGTATTTTCGCACTAGGGAGTTGTTGTTGGTTTTGCTTCTGCTTCAGTCTCGCTTTTCCCTTCGATTTCTTTCACCGGCAAAACCACATCTTTCTTTTTATTCTCGGTCTCGGGGAAAGTGGCTAGAATCTCCATTTGAGGGGTTGGCCTAGCACTCGATCTACGGCGAAAACTGCTCTTATAAGAAGTCATTGCACTGATGGGAGGAAGATCATCTGTATCATTGTTTTTCTCCCCCGCCGGCTTTTCTGTATCATTCACCTTCGCTATCCTCGCGTAAGTGATAGCAAGATCGCTTTTAAGAAACCGCGGGAAAGGGTCGCGCTGCATCAGCTTGTAAATCTCTTCTTGTGCCTCGCTAAAGATATGGATGGAAAAGTCTGTATCATTT
>Ga0115554_1002166_pt1 | contig 13662 bp, 9 predicted proteins | sample COGITO_mtgs_1104_3_FD_87283 | JGI IMG/M metagenome (GOLD analysis project Ga0115554, IMG submission 87283) | Pelagic marine microbial communities from North Sea - COGITO_mtgs_110404 | ecosystem: Environmental > Aquatic > Marine > Epipelagic | place: Germany:Helgoland, sampling site Kabeltonne... | reverse complement strand
CGCGGCCTTCATTTTTTCTTCTTCGCTCATTACGTTGTTGACTTTGTCATTTTTCTCTTTGATTTCCTTGTCCACAACACTTATGCCACGAAAGAGCAACTTGGGGTCCTTGACCTTCCTTTCCCCTCCTTTTCCCTGTATGATCTCCCCCCCAGCATGCTTGGCTACATACGCAGCCATTTCTTCTTCTAGCCCTTTCCGGACACTCGGAGTGAGCTTAACCCCCTTATAATCGTGCGTGGGGATACCAGCATCGTCGAACTTCTGGTACTTGGGGACCTTCCCTTTCTTAAAGAAACGTGCGTCGGTGGGATCAAAACCTTCAGCATTATTGCCGAAGGTAGCCCAGTCGGGGGTATCTTCCAGATAGTCAAGTGTCCCGAAGCTGAACGTGTTGTCAGCGGCAAACTTGTCCGAGAGCTCAGTAAATTTGTCGTAATCTATCCAGGTCCGCCATTTCCTCACCACTTTCTCCCTGTTCAAGAAGTCCTCGTCGTAAACTTCGCCGACAACCTCGTCCTCGCCGTTGTAATCCGCGCAGAATTGGTCGTATCTGGCCAGCAGAACACTGCAAGAATGCTTATGCTCGCAAGCAATCCCATAGAGCGGAGGAGGATCCGGATTGCCCTCTCTGAAAGTTAACTCTTTCAACTTCAACCTCAATTTTTCGGTGAACTCCAGAACCTCGTGGTGGAAAGGGCTGTTGCTCATGTTCAAGTTGCTCGCGTCGCTAGTGCCGCAGAATGTTACACCCTTCAATTCAACGAAAGACACTTGTCCGAGCGCGACGAGATTCGCGTAACCCTCAATTTCGTCCGAATTCCAGCCCTTGACAATAGTGAGACGCGCAACAGTTCGCTGGCCCTTTTTCCGGACGAGGGCGAGAGAACGCTTTAGTCGCTCCCATGCATCCTTAAATAGCGGACGGTCGATTGCCTCGAGACTTGCGGGGGTAGGAGCGTCTACTGAAACGTAGAGTTGAGTGACTGGTACGAGCGACTCGATGGCATCAGGGTGCTGACCATTCGTCACCAAATAAGTTGAGATCCGCTTACGGTGGAGCCCCATTAAGAGTTCGTTGATGCGTGGATACATGATTGGCTCGCCGACTAAGCTGAGCGCGCAATGCCGCACGGTGTGGGCGGCCTTCCATCGATCTTCCAGCACTCCCGGGATCCCTCTGGCCTCCTTGATCATGCCCACGTGCGTTTTGATCGCCTCCCTGACGATAAAATCGGGCTGCGTGCGCGTGTAAAATGTCGGATTTGTTAGTAATTGTTCTGAGAAAGATTTGACCGTGAACTGACTGACTGGCACTAACCCTAACTGACACACTAACTGACAATGACTGACACTAACTGACACACCGACTGACACTCACCTCATCCGTCTTCCACCTCCACTCTCGTCCGACGGGATTTTTGTGGTGTCTCCAGCAGAAAACGCACTTGTTCGCGCACGCAAGGGACGGCGTCGCCTCCATGCACTGATAACTAGTGATTCCATAGTGCGTGTGCTTGTAGCAGCCACCTCTCCCTCGTAGCTGGTGCTTGGTCCAACGGCACATTTTCACCGCACTGTGAGTGCCTATAAGCTTGTAGCCTTCTTTCTTTAGCGATTTTGCCTGCTTAGGTGTAACCATCTCTTTACCTCCTGACTTCTTTGTCTTTTTAGTCTGCTTCATCATAATATCCCCCATTTCCTCCATGTCCACTACACCTGGCTCAGTTGCCTTCTTCTCCTCGTCTTCGTCGTCATCGTCACTCTCCTGAGCTGACTCTCCGTCTGAGCTGTCCGAATCCGAATCCTGGCTGTCTATAACGTCACGTTTTTTGTCCATCTTAGCAACCTGCTGACCGTCACCGTCAGCCTCCTCGTCTTGGCAGCCGCCCCCGCAACAGCCCTCGTCTTCAGACCCCGGATCCTGCGCGGCGTTGTTGGTCTGGCAACATCCTCCGTCCTCTGTATCTCCCCCTTCCTTGCAAGCACATCCACCACTTGTGCCATCGCCTCCGTCATCGACGCTCTGCTCCTTTTTCTTGGATTGAGATTTCGACTTCAACTTCAACTTCTTCGATTTCTTAAAGCCGCCCTCCTGGCGCATCTTCTTTTCTTCCAGCTCTGACATGACCATTTTTCCCATTTTGTAAAACATCGCCTCCCCCCACGCATCGAAGTCTTTCTCGATGTCTCCGCTCTCAACATCCCCTAATCCTAGACGTCCTCCGGGCTGTGCTCCTAATTTCCCAAACTGTTTGAAAATAACTTTCGCAGGCTTGCAAAAGGTCGAGTCGTCGTAGCCGCTACTCCCGATTCCATAAATCGCATACTTGAGGCGGTGCTGAAGATGCTTCGGGTCGACGCGCCAGTCACTGCAGATTTCATCAACGCCGGACGTCAGGCTCAGGGCATCCTCGTGAGGTGTCCCATGGCTCCACGTGGGCAAAATAACAATCAGCCAGGGGCAACTGTTCTTATCCCCGTCGTCGGCGATCTTTTCGCCGTTCAAGAGCTCGTCCCACCAATCGACATCGCCGATCGGAATGCACTGCAGACGGACGTTGTGTTTCGACAGCAACTCCTCAGGGGAAGAGCAATGGAAGGATTCAACAAGTATGTTCTCCATCATGGTGGAAGCAAGTTGCTTGCTGGTTCCTGTGGTCGTCTGGTATGTGACAGTTATTGTCCTCCTGGTGAGCACGGGTACCCGCTGGAATGGCCTGCTGTCTTCCACCTTCACATTTCCCTGGGGTTCCTCGTCATCTTGGGTCTTCTCTTTTTCGCTACCTTCGCGGAGCTTAGTGTAAAGAGTCACAGCGGCAAAGGTAACGGCAGCGCCATACGCAGCCATTCCAAAGCCGATCGCCAAATTTCGGGCATTCTTTGACATTGGGGAGAGAAAGGGACTCAGCAAGCCGAAGAAAAGAGGGTTCCAATCCAGAGTAATCCACCACGGGTTGGGCTATTGATTGCACTGTGCGCTCTCTAAGTTGGTAGAACACCGGTAAACACACCAAAGTCCGCAAAAACTGGGTTTGTTTTAGCAGCCGAATGAATGGGACAGAATGTGGCCATTGATGTCTTACCACCCACAATTCATACTCTAAGTGAATTTTTTTTCGATAATATTCCCCCAGCCTTGAGATTATCGGTACAGAAGAAGTAATAGGACGTATTTCTTCAGAAATACGCAGAAATACGCAGAAATTCATCAGATACTCAAGCACCATCGACAATGTCGGCACTTACTGCCGATGACTTCAAGAAGGTATTCTTGTCACGTGTACCGCTTAAGCTAACGGAGTCGAAAGTGGCGGCTGCGGCTGCGGCGAGATTCGGAGAGGTGGTGAGCAGTGTGTCCCTGGTTGCTGTGGACGATTCCGAAATAGATGTGGGAGTTGGTGATGTCGAAGTGCCGAAAACCGAGAGTGTTAAGGCGGTGCCACACAAGGGGTATGGCTACTTGACTTTCAACACAGTTGAGGAAAAGGAGAGAGCTTTGAAATTTGGCGCTTTTGATGCCAACCCAAAAGCGAAACGCAAGCACAACATAATTATGCGAGAGATTGAGCGTAATCAGAAAGTCAAATTCTCGAACCAATACAACGATGGAGAAGATCTAAGCGCATATAGTGGTGGTGAACATGGTGGAAAAAACGGCGTGGATACCGAGGAGAAGAACGCAAATAAAAAAGTTCCCCCGGCAACTGAGAACAGGATGATCTGCTACCTTTGGCAGTCTTTTCGCTGCCCACACCACGAGCAGTGCAAGTTTAGTCACGTAGGACCAGGGGGCTGCGTCGCAAAGAAAGGAGAGGGAAAGAAAAAAAAATGTCTTGAGGTGAGCCGATCTTACTGTCGAGCGATTGTGTCTTCTAGTGAGCTGAGGTGAAGCTAACAACAACCCTCTGAATTGTTTTCGCTCATATATTTAGTGGTGGACCAAGGGCGAATGCTCGAAACTTGATAGCTGCAAGTTTGCTCACGACGAGAACACGCGTGGGAAAGGAAAGAAGGGGAAGAAGAGAGGGCGAGAAGGTGAGCGCGGATGTGACGAAGCTGCAGCACCATCATTAGTCCCAAAGACCACAGCGACATCAACAACAACAAGTAGTGCAACTACAGACACAGCAAAGCCGTGCTTCAATTTCCTGAAGAAGGGGAAGTGCAGAAAGGGCGACAAGTGCCCCTATAGCCACTCAACGGAAGCACACCGTGCTTCCGTCGAGGAGAAGAAGCAGAAGAAGCAGAAAATTGATCACGATAAGGCGGCAAAAGAAGCTGCTTCTGTCCCGCGCCCGGAGGGCTGTAAGACTATTCGTGTTGCCATAGGAGGTGGAGGAGGCGGTTTAAAGCGAAGCTACGTTGAGACGTCGCTAAAAGAAGTCTTCTGTGAGGGCGTTAAAAAGGTTAAGGCCGTCAAGGATTCCACCGTCAACGACGAGTTTGAAATTATTTTCAAGACTGAACGAGAGTGTGAAGACGGCTTCATTGTGTTGAGGAACTGTGGCGGGGAATTCGGTAGCAGATTAGAGGGAATCGAGTACACAGCAAAATAATATATTTACGATGCGAATTAATGCAAGTGAGAAAACACAAGCATTGTCAAGAGTAAGCAAGGTAGAAAGCAAGGATTTTTTTGTTTCGAAAGGAACATTTATTCTCAGAGCAATATTACAGCCCCTAGAAAGTTCTTCAAGCTCATCTAGTTCACAGCACCACTTCATAACATCCGGGGGCTACTCCTGCGATTTCGTGATATCAACATATCACCGTGGTGGCATCCTTTTCACTTCAGTTCATAGAAGGACTATCTGGTGGACTATCTGGTAGAAAGATAGGCCTGCCCCATAATTAATTTCCAGGCCCACGACAAGGATGGGGCGAAGAAATCGCACCTCGAATGACTCAGACGAGGATGACATCGAAGCAGGCTACTTGATGCGTCGGGTCAAAATACGCAAAATTGCCGACAACCCGAAGAAATTATCCGATGAGGAGAGAGCGAAACGTCGCAAGGAAAAGAAGCTCAGGCAGAAGCTGAAGAAGAAGGCTGCGAAAGCAACCACAGAGACACCGACACCGACACCGACACCGACAGCGACAGCGACACCGACAGCGACAAAACCGACACCCCCCCAAGAGAAAATATCTCCCTCGAAAATATCCTCCAAGCCCAAGCCTCCCAAACCCCCTACCCTTCACACCCTCCCCATGGGCGTCAAGTACTACGATCTCTCCCGTGGCACTGGTCCCGTGGTTCCCCACCGCTCTCGAATAACAGTCTCGTACATCGGGAGGGCTGTCGACGAGAAGGGTCCAGTCTTTGACCGCTCTGCCAACTTCTCCTTCAAGCTCGGGAAGGGGGAGGTCATAAAAGGGTGGGATATCGGCTTGCAGAATATAACAAGAGGGACGACTCGGGTGTTGATTATACCGCCCAAGGCAGGTTACGGGAGTAAGGATCTTGGTTCTGGGAGACACAAAGACATGTGGTTTCAGATTAATGTCAAGTAGTAGAGACATTTTTGAGAACTTTTTGCAGAACAATGATACTTTCTATAATACATTTTCTGCCGTACTAATAATAATACAATACGTTCTCTGCCATAAATAGGTTTGTATGGTGGTGTGGTGTCTTCATTCTTTCATTCGCTACTTTTCTACTCCAATTCGCCGTCAACCTCTAACCCAAGCGTTTTCCTTCTATCCAAAACCCCTTGAATTCTCGCCGTTAGCTCTTTCACTTTCTTCTCATTCCCCTGGCCCTTGGCGGCATCCAATTGATCTTGCAGACAATTTCGCCCCCCCTCTCCCCAGAACGTCCGCGAGCGGTCCATCCACTCCCCAGCCTGAATCTGGTGGAATTTAATCATCTCGTTCTCGTCCCGGATCTTGACCCGGAAATTGTCCGGGTTTTCCAGGATCAAATCGAGAAACTTTAGCGCGGACGGGAAGTCCAAAAATATCACGTACTCGGGTCGCTTCCAATATTGCAAATAGTGCAAGAATTCAAGGAAAGCCTGATCTTCCAAATAACCGCCATTTGCTAGGAAGGAAACATACCGCACTGAGGATAGCGACTGCACAAACTCCAGCTCGAGGCGGAACCGGAGAGAGGGTGGAGGGAGATCAGGGGTCGTCGAAGCGGCTGCCGAAGCTGTGGCAATGTCCATGCTGGCAAAGTTCGAACGGCTTTGGTTTCTTTTGTCGGAATAAAAGGTATAACAGACAATGTTGACGTTTGAAACTGTCCGTAAAAAGGGCTTCCAACGTCTCTGACACTGAAGCGAAAGTCAAGACAACTCTCGCTCTTTGAAGGGGTGCTTTATGCCTCTTAACAGACTTCGAAGTAAAGTAAATCAGGTACGATCTTGACTGTCAATGCTATCATGTGGCCTCTGTTGCAAAGAGGTCCTCGAAAAATTACAAAAGAGATACCCTGGCCTGGTTTTGGGGAGACCGCGCCGAGCAGCCAACTTTTCCACAAACACCTCCTGTGTACGACATAGATTAATTTCTGGAACCATAAATAGCAAGCCTGCAGGCTGTTTTCTATTCTTTCCTCAAATTCGCACAAAATATAGAATGAATCTCCTGGCATTTTGTTTTGCAGTGACTCTTTCCCTGTCACTGTCAAGCTGTGCATTTCTGCACACAACAACAACAACCCACCACACACACCCGTCGAGACCATATTCCTTCCGACGACATAAGTACGACATAACTTTGGTATCGTCGCGTGCGAATGACTATGCCTGGAAGCGCCCAGACCGGGACACAACCAACGATGATATCAGCGCCAAAGGCCAGGACCCTGAGAAATCACTTCGTTTGCTACCCCCTCGCCTGCATGGCACAAATGTTTACTTGGTTGGGATGATGGGCTCTGGGAAGACATCAGTTGGCGAGGTGTTTTGCCGCGGCCTTGGCTGCTACAGCTTTGTGGATCTTGATGATGTTATTGAGACAGCCACAAAGACAACTATCCCTGAAATATTCAAGGCTGAGGGAGAGAGTGGTTTCCGCGCGATTGAATCTTCGGTACTGAACGAAGTGAAAAATTTTGTACGCTGTGTCATCTCGACGGGCGGTGGGGTTGTCATGGACAAGATGAACTGGGCAAAAATGCAGAGTGGTCTGGTAGTCTACCTCCAGGCGGAGCCATCGCTTCTATACGAGCGCTTGAAGGAGGGGGACCCAAATCGCCCTCTGCTGTCAGAGGGTGACCCACTCGGGGCACTTGAGAGCATTTATTCTGAGCGCAAATCACTCTACGAGCAGGCAGACGTGACTGTGCCAGTAGGGAGTGACGACACAATTTTTGCGGTAGTGGAAAAGATTTCTGCTGGGATTCACAAACTCATTGATGAAAATCCACCGGAATGGCAGAAGAACAAGGAAAAGGCGAAGGAGGATGGCATCGACTGGGTGCAATAGTACAAGTTAAAGAGCTGGGGAAACCTGAACTTTGTTTTTCTTTATTTGAAAGAATTTTGCTGAAATTGTATCCACTGCGCGTGTTTTTATGTGTGGATCTGTGACAGTAACTGGAAGCAAAAAAATTAACACACCCCCAAAATAGAGAGAAATAGGAATCATACTTTTTTCACACATCCATCTATTTTTCGTGATATCAGGCTAAAACGAGCTGGGGTTTGCGCTGACTGTGACTCAGAGCTCTTTGTGGTGGGGAATGGCATCAAGCTACAATCCTTTTCTCCTTCCAGCAGACTCCTCATTCTCGCTCTCCCTAAACTTCTCACCACCGCTCTCTGCTGCACTCTGTTCAGCTCCGTACCAAACGCCCCTTAACTATGTAGGGGCGAAGATTGTCCGCCCCGAGTCTCTGCTGGAAAAGGAGATAATGCGGAAGAAAAACCAGAAGAAGCGGAAGGCGAATCCTCCCGATTCGGCGACTGTCAACGCGACGTATGTGGATGTGGCGGAAAGGGAGAAAAGTTCCCGAGGAGAAGAAGACGACGTGCAACAACATTCATTTCCCCCTGCTGCGAAGTCAGCCAAAGAAGCCGCAGTAACCGAAAAAATAGCGACAAAAGAGGAAGCTAAGAGTAAAGCAGAATCGGAGAAAACCACCTTCTAGTACTATCGACAGCTTGCGCTGGATCGGAAACGAGAAATACTAAAAAATGAAATGGAGCAAGCGGGGATTTCTTCCTTTGATTTTTCAGGCCAAGACCGTCACATTGGCGACGAGTGGGATCTCTCTCGAAAGTGTCCCAGCGCGATAACGGAGACTGTTCGGTGGCACTGGTTTGACAACAGTGAGAAAAAGCAGCTTTTCGAGGGCTGCGTGTTCGACAAGAGTATCGCATCATCTTTTGCGGCAGAGATCACATCCTTTTTGGTACGCGTGCAGGCTGAGAGAGACGCTGAGGGTGACCGGATGGGAATGCGGCGGTTGCCTTATCTGGTAGTGCCAGAGGTGTGGGGTCGAATGTTTACAGACCGATTGGACACTTCGTCGGCAGCTCCTAAGGGAAGCGCCAATAAAGACGATAATAATTGCAAAGACAACCGCGAAGATGATGGCAATGGAGAGACACTGACAGCAGCAAGCACAATAACTGTCCCTCTAAGGGTTACCTCTAGGCTAGACAAGGCTCTGAAAATAGTGACGGCGGATCTTATCTCTCGCGGGATGCACATAGGGGATGGCTCGAAATTTGGAGGGGACTATCTCATTTATGACGGGGACAGGGAGGAGCGACATGCTATGGGTTGTCTGCGCGTCTACAGAACAACTTCCGGTGGACGTTTCCCGAATTTAAATCCCCATGACGTGACATCGTTTGTCCGAACAATGAACACTGTAGGTAAGATTGCCATCGTGGCAATCGTTGATTTAGATGAGGAGACGGGCGAGGGTCGCTTTGGCTATGTTGACCTTGTTCTGGAGAAGGTGTTGGAGAACAGAGCTCACAAACGACGGGGCGAGAAGGAGAAGCGAAAGGATATGACCAAGAATTTGGAGAAAATATGACACATAATGACGACACGACGTTGATTGTGCGAGTAAGAGTAAAAGTGTAGACACTAAAGGGCTTTTAAATACCAAAACTTCAAAAACACATAAAAGCCCTCTATTCATAAATAATATATAGATAACCTCCTCATCAAAAATCCCTTATCACTTTTGCGGCCGTCACTTTTGGCCCTTTTTTCACTTCGAAGTCGCCTTGAGCGGAGGGCTCGGGGTGCCGCCGAACTTACCAACAAGGTGTCCTATCTGGTCCTCGAGGCTCTTCCCAGGGGTGAGGGTGATCATCCCATCGCTCTCATTGCTGGTATTGTTGCCGCTAGTCGACGGCGAAGAGGCATACCGCTTTGAAGCTGACCGCGGTGTCTTGCGCGGGGTACTATAACCTCGTCGAGGGCTGCCGCTGCAGCTGTCTCCGTCCAAACCCCTGCTGCTGGTCTTTCTGAGATAAGATGGACGAACCTTTTCTGGGGAGTCAAAAGACTCGGGATTTAGCCCATTCTCTCCACTTCCACCACGATCATTATCTTCGGACTCGTAATTATAGTCTGACTCTTCACTCTCCCCCTCATCGCCCATTATACCCCTTCTAAACTTGTTCTCGTTCTGCTCCAACTCCTTTGTGAATCCCTTTAGCTCTTCCTCCAGGGCTGTTCCTACAGGCAGAATCGTACCCACAACGTGCAGAAGAAGCCTAACACCCTTACCGACGTAATTGAGCTGGCGTCCTGTGTTGCTAAGCTCCTCTGCCGAATCCAGCCCAAGGGACTCACAGCGCTTGACTGCATCGTGAACGTCAGAGAGGTCCAGCCTAAGCACACCCTGCTCCTTCTTAATGTGGGAAACGTTGTCCCTGATGTTGGAGACATCCTTCTGAACCTCATCGTGGGCTGCCTTAAGATCGTCATGTTTTTTGTTAAGCTTGAAGAATTGTTCACGGAGCTGGTCGCGAACCTTCACAAGGTCATCCCGGACATTCAAGAGACCTCTGCCCAAACTGCCCACAGCCTCCTTGAAAATTTTTTTGGTTACGGGGAGCAAACCATTAACAGAGTTGGGGAGTAAATTCGAGAGGAAGTAGCCGCTCCAAAAGACAAGAACTGGTGTCGCCAAGTAATACAAATATACTGACTTCTTCCCATCACCCTGATGAGGCATGTTGATAATTAGTGGTTGCTTCGACAAAACGCTGTCGCTGCCGTTGCCGCCTCCGCCCGATCCAGCACCAAGTCCCGTAGTTCCTAGCAAGGAGAGCAAAATTGTCATGAAGGGAGACGGTGAACCACCTCCATTGCTCTGCTGCATTTTGGAATGTTCTGATAAGACATACACAGCTCCGCCAGCCCCAGCAACCAACCCGGGAAGTGCACTCGAGGCCGCACGCGCTGCCATCGATCGGACTATGAAGATGAAGAGGCCCCGAAGGGTCGACTTTCAGGCCGGGGAAAGGGGAGTCGGTAAAAGAGGTAACAGACGAATGTCGCAAAAAATTCCCGGGGGTTAGTATTTGTTGGAAGCTTTTCCCATAAAATACGACAGAAGGGAAGTTTTGGGACTCTCTCGGCGATAATTTATTAAAATCTGGCGTGAAGTGGTGGGTCTGGGGTGTGTTTTTACTTGTGAATGAGACACTATAGAAAAACCCATCTAGATAGATGAAATTTAATCCTTCCGTTCAAAAGTCTCATTTTCTGCCCAGCACACGCCTCTTTACGTACACAGGCAACATATCGATTCGGTCAGCTTCCCTTTCACCTCCCTTTTCCCTGCTCCCCCCCCTCCCTGCTACATTGACAGCACCGCTCATGTCGACATCTTTCGCAGCCAGTGGCATTCTTATTTCAATCATTTGGGCCTCCTTAACAACCTTCGTGATGCGTCCCTATCTCACTTCCCTGAAACGAAAGCCCTTTTTGAAAGAGGACGAAGACATTGTGGAGGAGCCCTGGGAACAGGTGGTATCTCCTGCCCGGATGGCACCATGGGCGCACAAAACCAACGATAACAAGACCAGGCGTTCGGCCAGGAGCAAACCGAAATCGACTCAATCATCATCCATGCAATCAACACCAATTCAATCATCTACTAGCCCATCAACAACACTGAAGAATAAGACAACCAAAATATCCCTAATAATACCCGCTTATAATGAATCCCTCCGGATCACACCTATGCTTCAAAAAACACTCGATTTCACTTCGCGGAGCACGCTTTATAATTTTGAGTATTTGGTTGTTAACGATGGCAGTAGTGATGACACTGTGTCCGTTGTCAGCAATTTTTTCGTTGCCAACAAGAGTGCAAATGCAGAATATAGAATCGTAACGGTAAAGAAGAATGCCGGGAAAGGAGCGGCTATTCGCACTGGAATGCTCCGAGCGACGGGAAAATACCGTTTGATGGTGGATGCTGATGGGGCAACCACCATTGAGTGCCTCAATGACCTGCTATCGGAAATTTCGCCTTCTCCGACACCCTCTACATCTTCGGCATCACCGCCCAATTTTTCGCCACGATCGTCTAATGATGTACCGAGATCATCTATCGATGTTGTTTTTGGAAGCAGAGCGCACCTATCTGACGAAAGCAAGGCTTCGCGTACCATTGTCCGAACGATTCTCATGTATTGCTTTCACTTTTTTGTCTCTATCTTTGAGGTGCACACGGCGGCATCTCGAAAATGTCCAGAAGTGAGGGACACACAGTGCGGCTTCAAATTGTTCACGGAGGGAGCCGCGTTGGACATCTTCAAGGGGGTGAAGCTGGAGCGCTGGGCATTTGACCTCGAGGTTTTAGCGAGGGCTCGCTTGCTTGGCTACGGGGTGAAGGAGGTGGGAGTAGAATGGAGGGAAATTGACGGCTCTAAGCTCGACGAGGGGAAGTTATCGTTGGCTTGGAACTCGCTCACCATGCTTCGCGATATGGTATGCGTCAAAATATGTTACATGGCAGGCTTATGGAGTGTGTGAAAGATAACTATCCAACATGATAGAGTTAACGAACGACAAGGAGGATTCGTCAAACCTGAAAAATTAACTTTCATATATTATATTTTCATAGTATAAATCGTGACACACTTTAGCAAAAACGTGGAGTCATCTCGCCGCTGCAAGACTATTAGCGAGCGAACACCAAGCACACAGATGAAAGAAGAGAGTAGGTGAGTTTTGTTTCGAGGACAAAGAGTTTCTTTGTGCCTCCCTTGCGCATTCGCATCACACAACTGCAGAGACTTACACGGCCGAGGATTTAGACATGGCATGGTGATTATTGTGTACTCTCACACTCCCTTTTACTATTTTTTTTTGGTATTAAGGTTTGTTTCTAATCCCAACATCATAAAGAGGTCAAGCCCAAAAATTTAATCTTGAAAAAAATTCCTGCCTCGCAATGCATCCACTGAACAAAACAATGCCCTTCGCGTGAATAAAACGACCTATTTGCGTACATATTACCTGATGGCGGAGCCAACAGCTTTTGACATGGAGCTCCATCTGAACACAACGCAAGAAGTCCTCCACTCCTCGCTTGGAGAAGCTCTCGCAGCAATCAGGAACAAGACTACCGACTTATCGGCGGTGATTGAGAAGAATGTTCGTGCTGCATTTGATTTCATTGATGTGAACCATGATCTTTCTCTCTCACGCCGTGAGATTGTGGATTCAATAAATAAAAGCGAGGAGCTTCGCCAGCTCCTCCTTATACCGAAGGGTAAATACCTGAAAGCTTCTGACTTCGAATCAATATTCACTTCTATGGACGAAGACGGGGACAACGACATCACATTTGAAGAGTTCCACCAGACCATGAGTGAAATGCTGTCAAAAGACTGGAGAGATCAGATCACAGAAATGGATAGGAAAGAGGCAGAAGAAATCGAACGGCTAAAAGAGGAAGGAAAATGGCAACTAGAAAAAGCGAAGAGGCGCGTCATAACTGCGCATGCTGACTTTTCTCCCTTAGTCTCAGAGCTTGAAGCATTCTTTGGAGTTAAAGAGGCGGCTAAGGAGGTTGAGAAAATCAAGAAAAACACAAAAATGATGATGCTATCGGACCGTCCGGTTGAGAAAAAAGCGGCGGAAGCTTGGTATGAAGTTCGAGAGGCGGAGAGACTTTTAAGGCTTCTTGAAATGGGGAATGAGGTGGGGATCCCTGACCCTAAATACGACGTAAAACTCAAGGAGTACGAAACAAAATTGCAGGAGTGGGTGAAATGGAACGATGTTGAGTTTGCGTACCATGCCATTATCGGAGATACCCACGATAAGTTGTCAGTCGCTGAATTTTGTGAAGAAGCCAAAAAGAGACCAGATGTCATGGAATGCTTTGCACGCAACAAAAATGTGAGCGACAGCAGCCTCACCACGAAGTTACTTTTTAGCTGTGCTGACGAGATCGATACCAACGTTGAGAAAAGGTTGTTTGACAGCCCTACTACCGCAGTATTATTTAGTGCGGCGGCAAGTGAAGGGGACGGCGAGGGCAACGTCGAGGGCGACGTCGAGGGCGACGGCGAAGAAAAAAAGGAGTCGGGAAGCCCCACAGCTGCTCTTTTGTTCGGTGCGGCGGCAAGTGAAGGTTACGGCGACGGCGAGGACAAGGGCGACGGCGAAGAAAAAAAGGAGTCGGGAAGCCCCACAGCAGCTCTTTTGTTCGGCGCG
>Ga0115554_1002161_pt1 | contig 13680 bp, 14 predicted proteins | sample COGITO_mtgs_1104_3_FD_87283 | JGI IMG/M metagenome (GOLD analysis project Ga0115554, IMG submission 87283) | Pelagic marine microbial communities from North Sea - COGITO_mtgs_110404 | ecosystem: Environmental > Aquatic > Marine > Epipelagic | place: Germany:Helgoland, sampling site Kabeltonne... | reverse complement strand
TTAAAAGATAATAATTATATGATATATTCATATAATATCATGAAAGAAAATTGTATTACAAAACCATGCCAACATGAAGAGAGCCACCAACGAGATCGAAAATCGGCGAACGAACACTAGCGCACACACAGAAATATCAACGGAAAAAAACGAGGACCTAACCAAGGTTTGCTGTTTCTCCAAAAAAACTCAGGCAGGGCAAAAACTTGGAGCTTTCTGGATCTTACAAGCAAATACGGGTTTGGGTTCTGTTCCAAAATGTGTCATTATTGGGTGTTTGACGAAGTAAGCTTCCACTCAAATATCTATAGCAAAGATGTGATTGCGACGGAAGCCACGGATGCAATACCTTTGTTATGAAGATGGTAAGACCACTACAACAAATTGGTACAGAAAAGTCGCCCCTAGTTCCTCAAATATGGCGCGCTGCATTTAGTATTATAGTTTCTTCAATCTTTTCTCACTCACTGTCATCGTTATTGTATCTGCGCTGGAGAAATTCATACATTGCTCTCATCCCCTGTGCTTCGCCCTGGTTATCCTTGCCGGCTCCGTTGCAGTCAACATGGATCCAGCTGATCTCCTTGCCGATAAACCGCTCCAAATAGAGCGCCGCTGTGATTGCTCCGCCCCCTGCGGCTCCCTCGGGCACGTTCCGAATGTTGGCAATTTTAGACTTGAGCAATTTTCTGTAGTCATCCACCAAAGGCAACTGCCACACTGGGTCACACGAGGCGGCACTTGCTGCCGAGAGCATTTGAGCACATTTTTCATCATTGCAGAAAAATGCTGGAACTGTTGGACCAAGCGCGACTCTAGCAGCCCCTGTCAGTGTGGCAAAATCCACAATGAGGTCGGGAGAAATAAACCCATCGCTCTCAAGCCCAGAGCTTGCAATGGCGAGAGCATCACAGAGAATAAGCCTGTGTTTAAGTTTAGTTTAAAAATCACCAGACAGGGGTTAGTTGAGTTTGGTTAGATTTGGAGCGAGTTAAGAGCGATATTGAGAAAAATCCCTTCAGATGACACACGACGCTTTGCAACGTACCGCAGCGCCTCCCCATAACAAAATATCTTACCTCCCTTCAGCATCAGTATTCCCAACTTCCACAGTAACTCCATTGACGCTCCTTATCACATCTCCCGGTCGAAAACTATTTGGTCCCACTACATTCTCCACAGCTGGAATTAAGACTCTCAGGCGGATGGGCAACGGATTTACTTTGTCGTTTAGAATCATGTTTGCCAACCCGATTACATGCGCCGCCCCTCCCATGTCCTTCTTCATCCTCAACATGCCTGCCGGAGTCTTCATGCTCAAACCTCCAGTGTCGAAGGTGACACCTTTTCCCACCAGGGTAACGAGAGGCAGCGCACTCTGATTGCTGTCGTCACTCTCAGGGACATCCCCGGCGAAATAATCCATCAACCTGGGCTGATAATTATCCTCGACCACTCCCTGACCGACGGCATGTATGCATCCTGCCCCAAAGGCATTCATCTTCCCCCACTGTTTGCTGTTGTCCTTATTGAGAAGGTCATTCCCGATAGTGGTCCTGGTCGAACCTTTGAAAACGCTTCCGAGCCTCTCCACAGCGAGCTGCAGCTCTTTAGGATCGACGTGATTGGAGCTGTCAGAAAAGGCGTCGTATGTTCCCGCGTTTCGGTTGATCAAATCGCGAACGAGGTATACGGAATCGGCGGCATTGGTAATCTCGGCGATGCTCTCTTCGGTGAAAAGCGAAATAGGGAGGGATATCGAAGGTGGATGGTCGTTTTTTGGTCTGTTTCTTCCTCTGTTTTCCTCGCTGTCTCCACCACCACCACTCCCCTCCCCACCACCACCACCACCATCATCATCATCATCCGCGGTACAGCCTTTGTAGGCATCAAATTTGTACGAGTCCAACAAAAACTTGAGCACGTGGTGGCAAAACTTTTGACCATCCGTTTCGACTTCAGTCAGCGAACTCATATCCAAACAGAGACCTCCTTCGCACTCCCCAGACAACTTAACGAGAGAACCTAAACGTTCAACTCCGCAGAGGTGAATCTCGGAGGGTGAGAGGGATGAAATCTGGCCAGCAGAAAAATTTTCCAGCTTCATATTCTGCAGAATGGAGAGAGATTCACCCGATTGAGATGACGTCCACGAATCGTAGCTCTCCTTCGTGTGAACTTTGACGACCTTGCCATTTTTCGGGGGCTGACTATCGTCCCACAGCGATAACGAGGACGAAGTCGATGACAGGGACAGAGTAGAAGTAGTACTCATTGAAACTCGTGGGGTGAATCGCGTCGTAAGTGGACCTAGCCTTACAAAGAGGGAGGAAACATGGGGTAAAAGCATGATGAGAACCAGCATCAATGAATGTCTGCTTTAAAAACTGCTTTTTAGTAAAAAAAGAAAAAAAGCCGACGAGAAAAGTCCTGAATTCCAATTTAATAGAAGAGAGGGTACGCGTTTCCAAAAATAAAGACGCATCCCCTATCCAATTAATGGTAATTCTCTCCTTTTCCTTTCTCCTGATACTTCTTCTTTTATCTACCCCTGACAGCTCCAGCCCTTTCTCCCAATCGAACCCTCCCACCCCCGACAGCTCCTCGATTCGTTTGAACCGATCCTTGACATCGGTATACTCTCGACGCGAGGCCGATGAGCTTATTCGCACGAATCAGGTGCGAGTGAATGGCAAGCTCCCCACGGGGATGGGTGATCGTGTCACGCCTGGTGTCGACGTGGTTACGATAAACAACGAACGGGTGGATTATGAAAAGTACTTCGGACACAATGAGAGAAATCAAGTCGACAACGAGCACTATGTGTATGTGAAATACAACAAGCCTAGTGGAATAACCTGTACCACTGATAGGAGGATTGAAGGGAACATAATGGATGAGTTGGAGAAAACTTTGAAGCTCCCAAGAGGGTATAGGAGAGGGACGAAAGTACCGGCGGACATAAAACACAACGAACTTCGGCTCTTTCCGATTGGGAGGCTGGATAAGGACACAACTGGATTAATCCTAATCTCCAACGATGGCGATCTTCCAAATGCTTCATTGAGGTCCAGTAAAGTGATTAAAAAGACCTATCATGTCCAATTAGACCGAAGACTATCATCAGATGAAATGAATCGCCTTCGTAATGGTGTAATCATTACTACTTTTTCTCAGCGGTGAGTAGTACGTACGTTGAGGCATCTTATTCATTTTTGTGCTGCCCAAAGACTAATCAATCGTCGTTCCAAACGTCATCCAATCACATCACTGCAGTGATCGTCAGCGACGAAAAAAGTTGACTGCCGAGACTCTCCCTTGCGAAGTAGATCGCCTGCCGCACGTCTCTTCCAGAACTATTAGAATAGTGCTTACTGAAGGCCGGAATCGGCAAATTCGACGGATGTGCAAGGTCTTAGGGGCCGAAGTTGTAAAACTTGAGCGAGTGGAATTTGCGGGAATACAACTTGGGAACCTGTCCCCAGGAGCGCACAGTTTTCTGTCCAAGCAAGAAACTAAAGCCGTAAAAGCCTTACTGAAAAGTGCCGGCATTTCGTAACAACAAAAATCTTGTGGCTTGTACATATTTCCAATTTTAAGTTTCAATTATCCTCAACTATGCTGCCTGAGGGGGGGGTGTGGGGGGCACATTACTCCCAGGAAGGGGTGCGAGATTCAACTTGGTCAAAATATCATCGGCGTTACTATTCCATTCGGCGAAATCAGCACCATTGTTGGCGAAGAACTCATCCAGTCCAGCTTGAGCCCCATTAGTGATTGACTTCATTGTCGCCGCAAAGAGCATGAAAATGTTCCTCATTCTGACCTTCCTCTCCTTGGCGATTTGGGGCAAAGTGACCATGCAGATGCTCCTAATGTAAAAGTCCAAATGCGCCCTTCCGACCTCCAAGATTTTGCCAGCCTCCTCGATAGCCTCCTCGTGTTTCTTCATCTTGTCCTCTGTAAATTTGGTGGTGTTCTTGCGTTCCAGCGCAAACTGGGCCTTCTCGAATTTGTCATTGTCAGAAACGAGCTTATCAACGTGCTTGACCATGTTTGAGAAATCATACATTTGCATCGATTCATACTCTAGCGACTCAACGAGAAGGACGCTGAGCACGTCTGGGAGACTTTCAAGTGCCGGGGCTTGAGCAATAAAGAGATTTGCAACTCGGCTAAGCACATTAGGAACACTGGAAGAGGAGTCATCATCAGCCGCGAGAGTGTTCAAGTGGTCTACCTGATTGGTCTCAGCATCAGAAAAGTCGCTGGTGAGCTGTCCAAGTTCCGACGTGGCAGAGGAGAGGGCGCCTGCGGCGGCCACAAGCTTGTTAGCTTTTGAAACCAAATTCATCAATGTATTCTCAACCAGACCGGACTCAACCTTGAAATTCGCAAGCATTTCGCCAGAATTAGAAGGAGTAGTAAAAGCATTCACAGCCTGCTCCCATCGGGGAGGGCAGGGGGGCAACACAGTAGAATTCTGCGTAGCGAAGCTGGGATTTCCAGCAAGGAAGGCAGTCCAGGCATCGTCATTCCGAAGATAAGGGTTTCCAGCCACACACTGACAGAACATGGTCAGACCCCGCATCCTCTGCAGAACGAACGCTTTCCCCTTCACCACTACATTTTTCTTGGGAAGAGAAGGGACAAGAATGCCATGAGATTGATACCTGTTCCGGAGAGTGGCCTGAAGCTTCTCAAAGTCAGAGTAGCGATGCCGAGATGCTCCAGAGCCCACAGGATTTTCAAACGAATCATAAGAAACATTGTAAGTGTAAAACTTTTGACCCCAGCCTCCCTCCTCCTGGGGGTCATCTACATTTACACTAGGCTGTGTTTGGCACATTAGGGATTCAAGTGGTTGTTAGTTCACAATAAATATAAATAAAAATAACAGAATCGACAGAAATCGCTATCACAAGGCAATACCGACTGCTCGGGCGGACGCACTTGTCGCAGAAGAAGCAAAGGAGAGAAGATCCCAACATGCCATGAGTTGGGAGAAGATCCTCGGAAAATTTACCTTCAAAGAAAGCTGAGAGAGAAGCCAAGCGGCGTGATCATCGGCCATGATAGTTAAAGGGTGGCAAGAGAAAATTTGGTGTTTTGGGGCGTGTTTGAGCCAAGCTCTGGAAACGATATTTATTTCTGTGCGGTCTTGCTTAATGAGGGAAAATGGCGACACCCTACTCTGATTGATTGAAAGTTTACGCCGCCATTTGCTATTCAATACTTAGTGTGCCCTCTGACTCTGACTTATACATCCTCCCCTTTGCGATGTCGCTCTACTGTGAGGTTTGTGGAAATGAGTTTGAGGGCTCTCAGGGTGATAAAGAGTGCGTGGAATGTAGGGAGGGCGACGCGGTTAGCAGCACTGTCCCCCCTCCCGCACCAACGAGCAGCAACAGCAGCTCAAACTCTCAACCGAATTTCAACACCGTCTTCTCAGAAGCAATGATCCAGGATATTGCTCGTCGTCTGGGCAGGGCAGGTGGTGTTGGGACTGGTTTCGGCGCCAGAATGACGGAGAATGCAGAGTTTTTGCAGCTTCTGCGCGGTGGGGGCGCAGCTGTTCCTGCGGGTATTGATTTAGGCCAGCTTTTGCGTGGGAATGGCTTTGGGAGCTCACCTGGTGATGCTCTGTCTGACGAGCAGCTTCAGGCCTTTATTAACTCAACCCTCAATAATGCTGCTAATAATAACCACGACAATGGCAGTGAAAGCAGCGGAAATAATGGCACATCGAAAACCGCTTTGGCGAAAATCCCGCGCATTAGAGTTGCCGCGAACTCGTCTTTGCTGATGGAGGCCACGATTGAGATAGAGGGCATTGAGCCAATCATGGCAATTGCAGCTGAGTTTGGAAAGCACCCAGATGTCGGTTCGCAAACGATTGTGCAAACTGCGAAATTAAAATTAGTTCCCGCAAGTCCTATTCATGGAACGCCTTCCGCAACTCCTCTGTCGAACTCATCTGAGCTCGCCGGCTCAATGGCCTTCTTCAGGAGGGGCGGGGATGTGACTTTCGCTCAGAAGGCTTTGAATGCTGTGGAAAACGGTGCATCGGCTGTAGTGGTCGCTAATGATTGCGGAATTTGGCCGTAAGTTTGCCTCAATTGCGGAGCGAGCGCGAAGCGAATGCGCTGAGCCAGCTAATCGACGTAAACAAATCATTCCTACGTTCGTCGATCCGTTCAATCTCAGCAACATGAAAATGTCAGCCTGCTCCGGGAAAAGTCTAACTCGCTTAGTACCGGCGTTCGTGCGATTTTTCTTCCTAAAATGGGGAGATATCCAGAGATCGTGTGTCTTGTATAGCGTGGTTGACGACATATCTAACACCTCACATTTTCATGTGATTTCGTTTTTTTTACAGGTATGTCATGACTGATTCTACCGGTGAGGGGGCTGGGGTAGATGTGCCAGTGGTCATGATTAAGCGATCAGATGGTTCCCGAATGTTGAAGAAGATAACCGAACAAAACGACGGCTTTCTTCCGGGGTGTGTAGTGAAAATACGGCGGTTCAGTGACAAGGAGAAGAGCTGCCCAATTTGTCTGTCAGAGTTTGACGATGGCGATATAGTAATTCGACTGCCCTTTTGCAACCACGTTTTTCACGAGAACTGTGGGGTGAGATGGCTCGAAGGGCACAACACTTGCCCTGAGTGCCGTAGAGAGATGCCTTGGGAGGACAGCGTGAAAGAGAGTGAGAGGAGGCGGAGGGGAAGTGAATATGCAGGAAGTGAAGGTGTAGGCAACGTTAACAATGGTTGGGAGGATATTTTTGGATAAGCCGACGCGAAGAGAGTAGAGAACTAGAATGTCCATCCATAGTAGGCAGTTTGCACAGATATTTTTTCAGAAATGTTCTCAGGCAAAAAGCACCGTCATTTAGTTATTGCGTGCTGCGTCAGTTGCTTATTATTATTATTTTTTTTGCGCTAAATTATACATGCGTGCGGCGTTAACACGCTTCGTTTTGTTCATTGTCATTGCTATCATACAGTACGAACCATCTCCACCAAAATTATCTGAGTTCCCCCCCTATCAGAGGGAAACACCTTCAACACATTATTCACCCAGCTGTTTAAAAATCAGGGCTCAAGTATTGGTTGGCAACACCACCATATCTGCTGCTGCTGTACTTCTTGTTAACGGCCCTGAGGTCACTCGCAGAGTTGTTCTTCTGCTCCAAGACAGCTCTGGCAACGGGAATAACGTCCTCTTCGCAATACTCGGCGTACTTCAAAAGGGTGGGAGACCAGGAGTTCCTTCCCGCGGCGCGGCGGGCGAGGAAGACAGCTGCTGCAGCCATCTGGGAAGGAAGGTAGTTAAGCAGCGAAAATGACTGCAGGGTGCCGTCCAAAATGTAGCAGCTCAACTGCACCATCTTCTTGTCAGCGTGAGCCGCCTTCAAGAAGCGGACCAGGAAAGCATGGGCTGAAGGGATTGTAATCTGCACAGGGAGGGAATAATGGGAGGTTGGGGGTGACGTTAGTTTGAGTTGTGTGCGGTGGGATCAATGTGGGATCAATGTGGGATCAATGTGGGATCAATGTGGGATCAATGTGGGATCAATGTGGGATCAATGTTGTCGGATTGCAATGCTCACCTTGTAGTGAAGGGCCTTAAGGACCGTCTCCTCCATCTCCAAAATTTCCTGCTTGCTGTATGCGCGGTCGCAAATGTACACAAGGTCCCTCAGTTCGGGGGGGTAAATCTCCTCGTACTTGGAAGCAATGAGGAGGCAAGTCACGCCGACAAGCTGGAGCTTGGGACGAGACACCTTATCAGTATCAAGGTAACGATCGATGAGGTTAATGGTAAGGTAAAGGGTCTCAGGAACAAGCTTGAACTTAAGGTGAACCTCGACTGTGTAGTTGCAGAATTGTGTGGTTGTGGAAGGCGGGAAGCCAAGATTGCAGACACCACCAGTTAGTCAATTGATTCCAGGTATTTCGATATTCGAGCGATTTAAAGGTCTTTGAAACGATTGACATGTCTTGAAACGATTTGACATGTCTTGACTGACAATCTAGCTGTTATAGATAGTCATCAGAAACACCAACATCACCAACATCATCAACAGCAAAAGCCAAGCGAACACTCACCTAACCAGTCGACAAGGATCGAACGCATCTTCTCATTAATATGGGGCTGCTTAGCCATGTAGGTGGGCTTGGTGGAAGTCACAACCTCCCTTTCACGGAAGTATTCGTACATGTCACGGACATAATCAGTGGCACAGAGGGGATCATTCGCATCCCTTGCGTCAATGTCGTCTACCTGGCCACTGTGCTGGTACGAGGTTGATCGTGCGGTCCTTGCGGTCTTCGGCGCGGGGGCAACAGCAGCTGCTGAGGAGGAGGCCTCACTCCGATCTGTGCTCGGCCCAGAAGAAGAGGGTCGGAGCGAAGGTATCGACAGTGAAGGCTTCACAGCTGCGTTCGGTGCGGCACTGCTGCTGTTATTTGTGATGTCCTGTTGGGTCGAGATACATTAGAGTTAGAATCATTCGTAAACTGGGGGCAATTGAGCGCCGATAATTCCAGGTAGGCGGTTTGTTTTTGCTGATTTCTTCCCTATTTTCCAACACTATAGACAATTTAACACAATTATTCATCACAAATCCACGAGATGCATCATTATTACGCGCTATACGAACATTTTTTATCGAAAATACGAAATATAACTCCTGAAATGTGGCTTGAAAAGGCAAGGTGATGATAATTTGCGTTTACCCCAGATCAGAGAATTGGACCTATTAAAAAGGAAAAATAACTTACCTTAAGGCCGCGACGGGATCCATTTCGTGTAAACATGGTATTTAATTTGTGTCGGAGTTTATATAGTGGATGGGAGCGAGCAAATAATGGCCGAAAGAAAAAAATAGCAACGGCCCCATCTTTCCGAAGATGTGGAACGTGGAACAAAAGTAGGGAAGAAATTTTGTCGCTAATGGCGATTATTAACTCCTTCACTCATAGATCAGCACCTCAATAGCCTTCACACGAAGTAAAAAAATCAAAACTCATCAAGTCACATGAAATTCAGCACACGGATACAAGTTCCTTGCTGCTCTCACTCAACTTGTGTGATAACTTGTCAACACGGGGACCACGGACTTTTTCAAAGAGCGCGAGAGGAGAAAAGTATAGTATGATGCGTAGATGAATGCCCGGCTCTGATTAACAATAACTCTCTTGAGGTTGTATTTCTGAACAACAACAAAGATGACACTTGCCACAAGATTTTTTTTGCCTGATTTCCCTTAGTATAAATGCACAGCATTAACTATTACAACCTATGGTCAACTCAACCCTCCCTCTCCCTCTCCCTCTCCCTCCCACACCTCCGGCGCAAATTCACCCCCATTGCAATTGCACATTAACTCAAGTGCTTGATCTCATCCAAGTCCTCCTCAGTGATTTCCTTCTTTTCTTCCTTGACTTTTCGTCTTACAGGCTGGCTCCTGTACATGACCTGTCTTCCGGCCCTCTTTTTGGGTGGCTGGAGGCTCCTCTCGATGGCCTTTCTGTTCCTCTCCTCCTGTGCTATAGCGAGGGCTTCCTGCTGCTCGATTCTCTTCAACTCACGCCTCTTCTTCTCCTTCTCCTTCTCTGCACGCTTAACATACTCCTCCGGCATTTGCTCCAGATCGCTGAGTAATTCCTCTAGCTGTGCCTCGAGATCGCTCAGCATGAACAGTGTGCTGGGGTTGCTGCTGCTATCAAACCCGCAACGTTGATATACCTCCTTAACCTTATCACCTAGATTCTTCAACAGCAACTCCTGCTTTTCCTGAGTATCTCCAGCGCTATTGGCCGCCCTCCGTCCCAACTGGTGCGCCTTTGCCTCCTCCGCGGAGATCTGACCAGTCAGATCTCCGATATTCTCCTGCAAGCTAGCAGTTTTGCTGTCCATCATCTTTCTAGTCGCTCGATAGCTCGTCTTCAAGTCCTCAAGCGCCTGTTCCGTCTCCTGGCTGTTTTGGATTAAAAATAAGTTCTGTTCCTCCAAGGCTGTAAAGACATCAAGCAGCTGCTGAGGCTCCTTGAAGTACATCGGCAATTCTTCCTCGCTTTTCTCGACCGGCACCAGCTTGTCATAGTCTGGTTCAGGGGGCAGGTCAACAGCAATCCGCTCACCCTCACCCGCGCCCCGTCCTCTACCCCTTCTCCCCTTCTTTTTCCCCCCGGGTCCCCCCCCCTGGGCCTGCATTTCGAGCTCATGCTTCTTCTTGGCTTCTGCCATCAAAGTTTCTCTCTTTTCCTCCCACTCAGCCCTCAATTTAGCAATCTTTTCCTGCCTGACAGCTTCCTGCTTCTCCTCCCTCTCCTTCTTTTTCTGGACAAACCATTCAGGGGGAGTAAGTTTATCTAAAAACTCTTTGTACTTGAGACAGTCCTCCAGCGCCTCCTTGTGCTTGCTCATGTCACTCTGGACCATTTGGATCTGCTGGTTGAGCTTTTTGATCTCCTGAACCTTGTCAGTTTTAAGTTTGGTTTCTCGCTCAGCCCTTTTGATGGCCTCGTGCGCTTTTTTGTCGTTCTCCTTGAGAAAGGTATCGAATCGAATCGCATCCTCCTCAAGCATCTGCTCAGACTTCTGCAGGGCCTCCTCCTTCATCTGCGCCTTTTCCTCAAGCTTCCTGATTTCCTCTCTCTTGGTGTCCAGGCTCATCTGAACCAAAAACATTTCCCTTTTTTTGGCGATAAACTCTGTCATAATCTCCTTTTCTTGACGCCGCTCGTTCATGACACCCGCGGCAGCCGTGGACGCTAGACCGTCTCGGGGGGGGTTCCCTGAACCTGCATCCCCTGTCATTTCTTTCAGCCGGAGCGTCCTACCTGCCAGTGCCCCTGTGTTCCCCTTTTCCCAGATCTTCAGTTTCATGTTCTCCTCCCTCTTCTTCGCCCTGTTCTTCTTCTCTTCATCCCTCATTCGAAAGACCTCTTCATCACTGGGTAGGGTAAAGGGATTCACATTGACTTTGTTGCCGTTGTCCCCCATCTCGGGGAAGCCCTCGTGGAGGGAGTCGCGGCTCATCGTTTATTTGAAGTCGATTGTCGCAAGATTGTGCGGTTGCTGAATTGGATATCGAAGTAAAATTATTGTTGTTCCTTTTCCAAAGCGAAAAAAATTTGCTGTTGCTCTTTGCTTTCGGGCGTTAACGACATTCCAAAGTCTGCTTTAGTCAGAAAAATATCTCACTTTTTTTTCGTATACATCGACCTCATCACGCACCTATTTCGGCCGAACGATCACTTGATTCCGTCATTATGCCAGATGATGCTATTGCCAAGGCCAAGGCCCTGACAAAGAAGGTTCGGAAGACCCTCATGCAGCAGCAAACTGAGGTCGAGCCCGCTGATCCCGCGGCCCTCGCAGAGATGCAGGTGAAAAATTTGGACAAGTTTGCCAAGAAGCTCAAGAAGCAGGTAGGTTCACTTGTTTGCTGCAAATTTCATACCATCTCATTCTATGTTACCACTCCACACTCCACACTCCACACTCCACACTCAACACTCAACACTCCAAACTCCACTCTCACACTCACATCCACCCCCCCTGAAACACAGTACCAAGATGCGAAAGATCAAAACATCGACGCGGAGAAGGAGATCAAGGTAAGCAACGCGTTCACACCTACAAGCTCCTTCCCCACCCGCACCTTGGATTCTTCTAACCAACCTTTCGCATGTTACACTTCTCCTCCCCCCTCCCCTGTCAACAACAGTTCATCGACCAGAAATTGGCATATTTGCACGGGAAGAATAAGACCGTGACAGAAAACCTGAAGAACCGGCGTGCCCAATACGAGAGCGTATCAGCCAAGCTGAACGAGTGCATCAAGATTCAGGATAGTCTCATGGGCGACGTGAAGGGCCGCGTGAATGCCAACCACCATCAGATGAGCAAGACCCAGAAGCGCCAGGCTCGGGAGCACAAAGAGGAGATCAACGGTTTCAGCATGCAGCCGGGGAGCACGTGCACGAGGAAGGAGGCGGCCTACCGGGCGAAGAACTTGGTCAAGCTGAAAAAGGAGAGAGACACCATGGTGGCGAAGATGAGGGCAAGCGGTGTCCTCGGGGCAAGTTTGTCGGACATGAAGAAGATATTGGCAAACACGGGGGGGGTATTGGGGGGGAGCGAGAGCGCGGCGACACTCCCGGATCTGGGAAAAAGTCGACCTGGATCCAACACAATCAGGGGATCGGCAAGTACGCCTGCTCTCTGATCGAACAACACTGTTCGGTTTTTTCCATATATCGACCTTTTTTGGAGCGATAACGTTTTTTTACGTGTACTAATGATTGTTGCAAATGCTGTTGCTTCTTTGCTGCTAAAATATTTGTCTGCTTTTCTACTCGTATATACATTGTATTCAGGTGTTGTTTCTGCCACTGTACTGTTCCTACGCAAAGATAATGCTGCCTTTCTTGGCTTCTCCAATTTTGTCGCAGTGGTCCCTGCAAAATTGCTCCGCGATGGCGTTGAACTTTGCGGGCCGTTCGATGTAGAGGTCGAGCATCCTGGGCAGGAAGCTGCCGTGCTTCCCCTCGCTGTCCCTCAAATCGTCCTCCGGCTTGGCCAGGGGCAGCTTGAAAGGCATGGGCTTCATGCTGAAGGGGTCAATGAATGGCATCTTCATCTTCTCCTTCTCCTCCCTACTGTGGGCGTCGGCGTCGGCGGCGGCGTCGGCGTCGGCAGCGTCGGCAGCACCGCCGCTTTTAACTTTCACGCTTTCACTGTCCACACCGGCCACCCCTCTCTCCTCCGGCTTCACTTCCTCCTCCTCACTGTCTGCATAATCCGTGCTTGCATAAGTCGCCCCGACGATGGCCTGCCCTCTCCCGACATTCAGCCCCTTCCCCGTCGGGCTCCGGCTCTCACCGCCCCCCTCGCCGCCCTTCGACTCTTCCCCTCCAAGCCCTCCCAGCAGCGCTCCCTCCCCCACCTCCCCTTCAGCCCCCCCCATCGCAGCCCTGCTCGCGCTCCCAGCCTCACTGAGAAACTCCTCATCCACGCTCCTCGCCGGCAGCCCCAGCAGCCCGTACTTCTCCCTGAGGTACTCGGGCATGAGCCTCGTGTCCGGGTTCCCGATGAGCTCGACGGCGTACCCGATGAGCATCCCGAGGTCCCACCCCCCGTCCCACATCCTCGTGACCTGCCCCAGGGCGCACGTCCCGTCGAGCATCATGTCCACGTTGATGTGTAGGATCCTGTGGGCGAAGCGGACGGAGGGGGGGGAGAAGGGGTAGTCGGGGGGGATGGCGATTACCATCTTTAGGTAGTAGCCGGCGTAGGGGGTACCCGAGGGACCGTTGATCACCACCTCCGCGGAGGGGGGGGAGATGACCTTCTTGAGTACGTAGATGCTCTTGACGCCGTCGATGCCCCCCCGTTCCTCGATATCCTTGACCTCCTGCCTCAGCCTAACGGCCGGCTTGCTCTTAAAGACGGCCTGCGCCAGACCCCCCCCAATGTCCACCTCCCCCCTCTCGATCTTCCTCATGAGCGTGAGGAACTCGGGGAAGTTAATCGTCCCCCCCTTATCCGTGTCGACCGTATCGATGAGATCCCTGGCCTCCTGGTCCCCCATCTCCTTCCCCAGCGCCCTCATCACCCCCCTGAGCTCGTCGGCGTCCACCTCCCCGTCCCCGCTACCGTC
>Ga0115554_1002157_pt1 | contig 13705 bp, 8 predicted proteins | sample COGITO_mtgs_1104_3_FD_87283 | JGI IMG/M metagenome (GOLD analysis project Ga0115554, IMG submission 87283) | Pelagic marine microbial communities from North Sea - COGITO_mtgs_110404 | ecosystem: Environmental > Aquatic > Marine > Epipelagic | place: Germany:Helgoland, sampling site Kabeltonne... | reverse complement strand
CGCCGTTGTCGTCGTCGTCGTCTGCTGAAAAGACGTCCCGTTTCCTCGGGGCCTCGCTCGAGCCGAGACTGCTATCCCCCAGCATCCACCCGGGTGTTTTCTTGACCCCGCCCTCGCCTGCACCTGACTGTTGCTTCTTCACGGGAGGGGGGGGGGTTTCGGGCGCTTTTGCTTCCCCACAACTTCCCCCCTCATTCTTGTCTTTGCGTCTATCTCGCTCTAAACTCAGTCGCCTCTCCTCTCTATCTATAATACCGTATCCATCACTGTCGATGACTTTCCCCAAGGCATCTCCCCAGCTCTTACCTTCCATGGGATTGAACTCAAAATTCATGAGCAACATTAACAGACCGTTTTCTTCCCTTGTTTCAAAAACGACGTCTTGTCGAATGGCGATCATGGCGCAAGCAATTTTACCCAGCTGTCGGATGAATACAGTTTGCTTCACCGATAAGTGTATGGTTTTCATGGCATTCTTCTTTGCATTTTGGTTGAGGATTGAAGGCGTTTGGGGCGTCTGGGGCAATGGTGTTGGCGGGGGAGGGGGATATCCCGGTTCATCCCCAGCTCTGAACGCTTTAAAAACGCTACCCCATATTCTGGTCAGCAAGTCGAAATCGCTTGCGCACTCCCGGATAAACATTAAGCGTAGCCACTTTAGCAAATAAACCTGAGGGATCACATTAAATCTGTCGAGCCATTCCGAGATTTCCTTCCCTCTTCCCCCCTCAACCTTTCTCATCAAAACAGACTGGATGAATGCACATTCATTGACTATGTAGCTTTTCTTGCCGTCAAAAAGTCTCGCCATCAAGTCTTCATCACCCTCGGTATCACTAGACAGCTTCGCATTCTTGTAGCAGCGACCTTCACCAGCTACATCGTAGAAAACAAACAAGTTTTTCATCACCGATGAAAAGAGAGCAAAAACCAAAGAGGGGACTTTGTCTTCTGTCGCTAATTCGGAGGTACCATCGTCCTCGACATCGTCGCAGTGATTTGTTCCGAAAGCTTCATTGACAACGTAGTAAATCACGCTACAAATCTCGTGCATACCTTGCTTGTACTCGCTAATCTTGTGTTTGTTCATCTCTGAATACAGGAACAGAATGCGAAGGAGAGTCCGACGAGCCGCAGGAGTTTGAAAATATTGTTTCTTGGTGTTGTTGGTAGTCGTTAAGGAAGTAAAGGACGGATAAAGACGATCCAGATCTATTTCGATCTGCTTTATGCTGTCTTGTTTCTTGTAAAACAAAGCCCACTCTCCAGAGCTCGCCTTTGAGTTGTCACTGCTATCCACGTGAGACCCCATGACGTCTCCCAGAGGATCGTGATTGTCGCTATTTGTCAGCTTCTCCATCGATGGGTAGTGGTCATGAATGAGTGAATTGAAACCAGCAGGTGAGCAGGGGTCGGGCGAAAGGGATTCCACCCAATCCTCATAAATCAGTTGAAAGTAAGGACGATTCATCATTATTCGCACAATTTGAGTCTATCGTATATATAACTGTACAGTCGGTTGCTTAAAAAAACGATCGAGTATTTGACTGATTTAAGGATGTCTTGCAAGCAATTTTGCGGAAAAATGAAGATAACAATTAAATGAAAGACTCTTTCTGATTTTTCATCCCCATATATATACATACACCCCCACTATCGCCAAAGGAAGCTTAAGTACCGCATTAAAACCTTTACACGTTCCCTTCTTCCTGAAACCTTTTGAATATGGATCTCCTCAAGCTACTCTTCAAGGATTCATTTGACCACCTTTATAATTTTAAGCAAGCGCCAGAGACGCCAGAGAATCAGCTATCTGTCGGGTGGAATGGCGACGTTCCAAGTAAGTGGAAATGTGTCGCCACCATTAAGACCGATGCCAGCATCAGAAGTAATACTTTCCCCAACTCTAATACCATCACACTTCCACTCTCCCTGCAGTCTTCCCTCCCATCCTTATCCTCACCTTTTTATTTATAACTTTACTCACCAAGCTCTACCCGGACAATCTCACTGATTATGACCTATTTTATGAGAAGACTTCCCCTTTAGCAAGGGAAATGATACTGATGTGCGGTTTTGCATATCTAGGGTTGATTGTGAGCAGTGAAGAATGGGCCCTCTTCGAAGTCGGAACAGGGGCAGCATTTTTGCCCGTTGTTAAGCTGGCTACGGAAGACCATGGCGTGTTTGCGTACTCCAGAAACTGTGAGTATATGGTCGACGTCTTTGTTTTTGGCCCTGCTATAGCAACTTTTTTCGACAGTTTTTTGTGTTTCATTCTCCTTACTGCGGGAATGGGGGTGTACTTGCATTTTTGGGTGGTTCCGGCCGAAGAGAAGCTGCTGGAAGATTTATTTGGGGAAGAATATACGCAGTACTGTGAAAGGATACCACGGTATTTCGAGCACGCCGCGGCAGCCTTCTACTTTTGCATGTTCATCCTAGTTGTGCATTTCATTGAGTTTTTATGGAATTTCAACAAACTGAAGAGCCGCAAGGGGCGGTGCATGTTTGAGCACTTTTACTTTACGATGTTGTACGGTTATTTTTATTTGAAACATAGTGTGAAGAGAGATAAAGAGTGGAGAGCTGTTGAAGAGAAGACGTCGCAACGACGGAAGCTCAGGAGCTATAATAAAATAAAACGAGTTTTAAACTGAGCTGAGCTAAGCTGAGCGGATAAGTCGTAATATTTAAAAGTTTTTTACCCTCATCGTTTTTGCTGCTAACTATTCCACCATGCCATGGATGGGAGGATGTTATCGAAGGCACTCCATTTCATCGCCAATTGCTACGATCTCCTGCGGGAGAAACTTCTGTTTCCGTTTCTAATGTATTTGCCAGGTATCCTCCTAACAGGACCTCCCTCTCTATCTACACTCATGCTTTTGTTTGCTTCATTTTCCTCGGCCTCTTCCCAAACCTGTTCCTAAACCCCTTCCGCCTCCGCCTCCTCCTCTCCATTTGCCTCCTCTGCCCCCCCCTTTGCCGAGCACGATGGGTTTGAGGCCGGTGACGAGCTCGCCCTCTGCGGCAGCCTCCCTGCAAGCGGCCGCCAAAGACTTTCCGCTGCCCTTTCCTGCCTTCTTCGTCTCCTCTCGCAGCCTTTCCATCTCCTCCTCCTTCTTCATCGCAAGAGCCGCATTCTCAGCGCTGATAGAACACTTCACACACTCAATGCACCGTTGCTTCCCGGGGCCTTTATTGCATAGCTGGTTCTTATTAAACATTGCGGTGGCGAGGTTTTTCTTGCATGCAGCGCACTCATGTAGCTCGCAATCATCACCGTCATTTACTTTAGTCTGCTCTAAAGACTTCGACAATATCTGCTCCTCCTCCCGCTTAGCCACGCAAACTTTGCAGGTTATTTTGCAAATCTTTCCTGCCTTGAGAAACTTCTGAATCTGATTCTTCGAGAACTCAGCGGCCGTCAGGCGTTTTTGCCGGCACACCGAGCAAGTGAGATCCCCTGCCCACTTTGTATTCTCTGGTTGGGATGTCGGAGGGGCAAGGAAAGTTGTCATCTTCAAGTTGCGCAGTCAGTCGTCCTAAAAATTAATGCAAAGCGATTTTCGGCTGTGTGAGAAATGAAACCTTCCAACCTTCCACAATTAATTTTTCAAAAAAGGGTTTGGAAGCATTTATGTCCATTGTTGCTTTTGAACTACTTTAGATGGTATTTAGAATGGCAACTGCCAAGTCTTTACTTCGCTTCCTCCTTCTCATAATCTTATTACCGTATACTGTGATCTTAGGGCTGTATTTCTCAAAGTCACTTTCTTTCTCAACGCTGAAAACATCTCTGGCAACTGTAACGTGCTTGGCCATACCTTTCCTCATATGGTGGGGAAAGAGAAATAGCGGGAAGGGAGGCAGTGGCGACGAGGGAGTGGGGAGAGAGAGGGAAGGTAGTGCGTGGGGAAGGAGCGAGAGCAAGGGGAAGAATGGGTACTATTACGCTCACCAGAGTATGACAGGCGGGTATAAGGACGGCCTCAAGACGGAAGATTACTGGATGAATGGTCCCAGGAGATTGGACGCAGATGTAGACTCTAAAACCGTTGGTGCCGATGCCAGTTCTAGTGGTGCCAAAACCAGAGCCCCCATCTATGTCGACAAGATACAGCGGCCGGCTTACAGTGGCGGAGATGTGCCGATGGGTGCTCTGCCGGCGTACTCGGGTGTACCGATAACGCAGTATTCATTTGAGGATTCTGGGGCTATGGTAAAGGTGTATGTACGGTCCCTCCCCGGGCATGAGAATTTTTCTGACGCTGGCTTTGAAAAAGGGGATGCCAGCGTCTACTGGGACGATAGGGAGAGTTTGGTTTTGCTATTGAAGAAGGAGAGGGGAGAAACTTACAGCCTATACATTAAGAGGCTATTTGGTTTGGTCAACGATGTGCAAGTCATTGTGAAGAAAAAGTATCTGCTTGTGAAGATAACCAAGGCAGACGAAAAGAAAGAGTGGACGTCCCTTGCTAGTAAGGTCGACAAGAAAAAAGCCAATGTTAAGCCCGTTGAAGTCGACGGAGTTGAGGATATCGACGATGACGATGACGATGACTATGACGATGACGATGATTTCGACGGGAAAGGCAAAAAGAAGAAGAAAACAAAATTTATCAACAAGGGAGATCTGCCTTTCGGTGAAGATATAGATGACATGCTTGACTCGATTTACGACGATATCGATGTAGGAGAAATAAACATATAAGCTCAAGCATACAAGCATCGGGAACCAAACTATAGACGAATAATTATTTTGGCGAAAGAAAAAGCTTAAACACAAAAAACCTTGGGTTTCCACATTTCCACAATTAATAATCCAATCCATCCATTCAGGGTCATGGTAAGCAAGATATTTCTGATCACCCTTACGGTAGCAATGTCTTTATCTCTTGAACAATCTCCCTCACTGCGTCACTTTCCACAAAATGTGCCGTCCCATCCACCCCCTTCACAATCTCTCTAGCATGTTCAATGACAGCTTGAACGTCGATCCCAGGTATCGGCCTCATGACGAGCAGCGACCCAGCGCCAATCAAAAGCCTCTTGATAGCCTCCGTCTCAAACTCTCCCTCTCTTCCAATCATGCCGTTGATTGCCTTCAGCAACCCGATGACAACTTTCTCCCCCCCACCCTCGCTCCCAGCACCGCTCTCCCTTACTGAATGGCACAAATTCGCCACAACGGTGGCAACGGCCAGCCTTGTATTCTTGTTATCGGACCTCGAGAACTTGACGCAGGCATCCAATACTCTCCCTGAGTTGGCTTTCACCAACTTAGAACCAACAGGGAAAGACTTGGCAAGGTTAGCAACGAGGCGAAAGGAGCAGAGCGGGAGAGGATGGAGGTCGGTTGGACCGACCTTTTCATCCAGGAGGGCGTCGAGGGTCACTTGGAGGGATTCTCGAATAGTAGTTTCGTTTCGAGCACTAGTTGTGGCGCCTGGGTGTAGAACGGCGAGGCGGAGGAGGTCGGCAGCGGGGAAGCGCTCGGGGAGTGGAAAGGAGGCGAGGATCTTTGAGGCAGCGCGAAGACCCTCAGACGGCATTGGGCGGCTGTGATAGTGGCTGGTATCGGTGAGGGTGTCACAGAGGGTCGTTAGGGCATCTCTATCGGAGGAATTGAGGAAGCTGTCAGAAGAGGGAGAGCTGAGGATCTTGTTGAGGACCTTGGAAAGGGTGGCAACTCCAGAGGGGAAGGAATGTGGCGATTTCATCGGAATATGTTTGAGCGGGGCTGGAGGCGGAGGAGCAGGGGCGTTTGGTCGGGAATTTGCGGCTGCTGTCGACTCTGCATCTCCCGTCATGTCAATCGTTTGGGATGAACCAGCATCACCAACCCTCTGAACAATGTAATCCGCAACCTGACCTAAAAACTGCTGTTCCATGTTGTTCTCATCTAAGAATCTCTGCGCGCTTTCCCAAGGCGAACTGCCTTCGTTATGTCCGATTTGCAGAGTCTGCACACCACCCCCAGGCGTTTCGAATTCAATTGGCAGCACATGGTCGTATGTCACCCCATTGATGGTGCCGCGATTCTCGTTGGAGCCCGTCACCTCTCCTATCTCGATCCAGCAGTTGGAATCTGCCTGCCACTGCGCTGCAACGGCCTTTCCGTCCTTTCGAAACACCTTGATCATGGCATTCTGAGTACCCAAGTTTCTCGCCTCAGTACACTCCTCCCACTTCGGCAGCTTGTCGATGTCTTCCTTACTCGCCCCCTTCCTACTCTTCAACGCAGCCTCGTCGACTTCCTTAATGAAAGTCATCCTCTCTGCTTCCTCTGCAATCCGAGAATCGTCCCTGGTGAAGATCCGAATCCGACCATCTTGACATCCCGTCGCGAAGTCCCCGTTGGGGAGAGAAATCACGCACCAGACACATGCGGGGTGGTCAATCGTCTGAAGGTGCTGTCCAGTCGAGGTGGAATACACCGCCACTCGTCCGTCTTCAGCAGAGGTGACGTGGAGTGGTCCCTCGGCAGAATTGAACGCCGCGACCGAAAATACAAACGGCCTGTCGTTCGACATGACGCTGCCGGAAGTACAATTTGGATACGGATATTCCTTGGTGACATTTCCAGTGTCTGCAGATCGCAAATGCGAAAAACCCGAGTTGTCAGTAGTAATGACGGAGTTGGAGCTGATCAAATCGTCAGTCATTGCAGAAGAATCTGCCGAAAAGTCTCCAACGTCCTTCGGTAAGGTCGTTATCGATCGAATCGGCGCGTTGGAAGGGGTCATATTCACACAAGCATAGGGTCCATTCTCCAAACCATTCACATCCGTTTGTCGCCTGAAGATCCTAACATTGGAGTCAATAATAACATTAGTAGTATTGTTAGCGTTGGGATCCTTGCGACCCGTAGTTCCCGCGACGATTCCCGAGTCCGGAGCCGGCAGACCAACGCCGTAGCAGGCGTTCTCACCGACACAATCGTCGATGGTCTCTACGCATGTGTAGGCTGCACCAGAATCTGGGGAGATGTCCCAGATCCTGAGGGTCCCGTCCCAGGAGCCCGAAACAAGGAGGGGGGCACCACTAAGTTCCCCACCCGTCGAAGGGGGAGAAACGAACGAAAGGGATATTATCCCCCCCGTGTGACCGCTCATGATCTTCAAAACTTCTCCGCCGTCGCTCACCAACCTCAACACCCCCTCCAACCCCCCGGTAATGAAGCTGACGGGAACTTCCGCCTTCCCCCCGTCGGGCAAAGTAAAAGGGACCGAGAGGGGAAAATTAGGACTGATTATTGATGTGATTTGGTGGGAATGAATGCTGTAATTCAACATCTCCACGCTCCGCGACAGTGGGCAGATCGCGTACTTCGATATCGTTGCGCTCTGTGTCCCCGCCACGACAGTGTACGGCGAAGACAACGGAGATGACGAAGAAGAAGAAGGAGATTGTGGAAGGCAGCACAAGGAACGGACGGGGGAAGAGTCCCCCGAGAGGAGGGAGTAGGAGAGTTGGTAGGGAACCATTCTCGATTTATTTAGAAGATTTAGGGTGTTGACAGGGTTGATCGGCTCGGCAGCAGAATAAATAGTCGTAGCTACAAAAATGGGTTGGAACGAATCTTGCATTTTCGGATTTTCGATGATTTCTCTCTCCCGCCCCGCTTTTTCAAAAACATAAATACGGAATCAACCGCATTTCATTGTGGTACAAAATTGTCTCAACCAGTACGTATAGGACCATCACCCTGTACTACTTCCACTTTCCTGGCCTTGCATATTTTCCTGAGCCTTCTTCTCTTTTTCGAAACCTTGCCCCCGTAATTCCCCTTACCCCTCTCCACCTCATTCGCCTTTTTTTAAATTGACCGCGACACGTCAAGTCCCTGTAGCTTAATTTCAAGCAATGCCCGAGAATTTTATCCCCCCAAAATCGTCCACTGGCCTGGTGCCAGCAAAGTTCAAGGTCGTGAGCGGTCTCTACGGAGGTCCCACTCACGGGCGCAGAGCAATTTCCAACCCCGCATCCCAAAAGAACCTCTCCAAGGCGGGAAAGATCTACAAAACCTCTGGGAGATACAACACCCGGGGGAACAGCGCCGTCAGCAGCACCGTCAGCAGCACAAAAACTGATTTACGCAAGAAAAAGGCGCCTTGGAACCCGTACCACAGTGATCCCGATCGCTACACACTTCCTGAGGACCTCCGTCTCAAGCGGAAAATGGCCTTTGTTAGCAGGAACAACATTCTCATTCCTGCAAAGGGAAAGGACGGAAAGAAAGGGAGAAAGGCACTTGGAGATGTGGACGGAAATGTTGAGAGCGACAACGGAGAAAAGGGAAAGGGAGGAACGGCTGTGGGGAGAAGACTGAGAGAGCTCGAGGAGGACTACGATCTTACGCCCGGCGGTGGAGAAGACGAAGAGGGAAACGATACCCCCTCCGCAGCTCAAGAAAGCGACGACACTAACGACATGAACGCTGGGGACGAAATCAACACCAGGATTAGCGAGACGAAGAAGAGGCTCAACGCGCTCGAGGAGAGGGCCGGTTTGATCCCGGCCCCAAAGTCGCAGGAACTGCAGGAATCTCCAGGGGTTGCCAAGGCGCTACGCAGCGCCGGTGTTTTTGGAGTGTCGGCGGAAGGAACGTCAACGTCGATCCACACGAGTCACAAGTCCGACTCCAACTCAGTCTCCAACTCAGTCTCCAACTCAGTTCCTCCTCCTAAACCCCCTAAATCCTCTCAACCGCTCGCCCAGAGTGTCGACGTGGAGGAGTATGAGAGGATGAGGAAAAGGGTTCTCGAGCTGGAGATTAAATGCGAGAGGATGGAAGCTGTCATTCAGGCGATGAAGACTGTTGGCGTTGGTGCTGTTTCTGGCGATAACGAGGAGCAGGTGGAAAACGACGACGGCTCAAATAAGAACAAAAACATAGATGCCCCGGAAGTCATGGAAGGAGCAATGCCCCCACCGCCGCCTCAACAGCAGGAAAGAAAACGACAGCACCCCAAACCAACAGGTTTCGATTACTTAATCGGTTTCGAAAATCTTACCACCTACGCCTCGGATCAAGGGCAACAACCTACTGACTCTTCCTCCGGTGACCAACCTAACCCGAGACCGCCTTGGACTTCCATCAACGAAACCATGGACCGAGAACAGCTCCTCAACGATCTCGTGCGCGCTAAGAAACACAAGGAGTTCATGCAAGGTGGCATCATCAGCGGGGACAACGGCGTCGGCGTCGGCGTCGGCAGCTATAGCGCCCAACCTGCCAATGCCTCCATCGACGACCTTAACTCAACTGGTAATATCACCCTAGCCTCGTACCCAACGGTGCCGACACCGATGGACACTTCCTATCCGGTCCATCCTTTCTCTCCTCCTCCTAAGGCTGACAACAAGACTACTTCCGCGGTGCGGTCAGTCAAGTTCGCTACCTCGCCTGAGAATGACATCGAGCCCCTTATCAGCCCCGGAACATTCATCAAGAGAGGGGGGAAGGCTGATTGGAAAAAGACAGAAGTGGGAATGGGGAGAGGCCAGGCAATTGTTAGAGTCGTGTGAGATGAGATGAGAGATGAGATTATATTCCTCCCCGTCAATCAATGCAGACTGAACCTACAGGCCGAACCTTGCATTCGGGAAGATGAAAAATTAATGCAACATAAAAATGTGTGGTGATGTGTTTGTGATGATGGAGAATTGACTAGAACCCAGAGCATACGCCATGGCAGCTCTTTTTCATCGAAGCATTTCCTCTACCAAATTTACTCTCGTATTATATTCTAATTCAAGCTGTCACCTGCGCAAAACTTCAAGCCCTCGAAAAAATAGAAAGCTTTTTTCACACTCCGCATATCCTCACACCACGACAAATTTAGGCTCTACAAAGTCTTGGCTATTGTCACTGCTACTCCAACAGTTCCCGTGAGAATTATCGGGGCGACACTATACTGGACCAGTATTGCCTTTGCCACCCCATTCCTGTTGACTCCAGCAAGCTCAGCCATGACCATGACATTGTTTGCCGTTGGTGAGCACACAACGATCATTACCACTAGATAAAAGGAAGCATCAACGTCGTCAGAAACGTTCAGAAAAGTCCGAAGGAGGTAAACAGCACCGACCCCAAACAATGGCATTATAATCATTTTGCATACGACAATCGCAAGGAAGACGCGGAGGGGAATGCGGTCACTATCGTCCTTGCAGCCATCGTTGGAACCATTACCGCTCTTCACGTCGTCTCTCTCTACGTCGTTTCCCCTTTGAGTATTTTTGGAAGTCATTTCGAGAGAAGCACCAAGGATTATCATGTTTACAGGGACGGCTGCTTGGCCCATCGTATAAAGGCCGTTAAACCACCACTCGAGGGGCGCATCATTATCCCGGTCATCGAGTTCGACAAAGAGAGATCTAAAAGCCGGTAAAAGTCCAATCATCATGCCACTCAGAGCGCCTACCACCGGAGGGGTAATGGCCTTCTTTAGGATCAGCTTCATGACGCTCTCCTCACTCTTTGGGCCTTCTGAGGGTCGGAGGACATGATTGTTTAGCGTTACCGTGACAAGAGAATTACTGCTTTCCCGAGTCGTTTCCGAGGTAGGAGCCAAGAGGGGCTCGGAGATCGCGTCCACGGGTGTTTGAGGAGCTAGGAGAAAGCCCCCAATCCCCCATTGAAGAACAGGATATACCAAAAGATAAACTCCCAAAAACAATGTGGGGTCTACTGCACCCAGCTCCGTAGTCTTCGAGAATGAGGCGTGAATCACAGTCAAGAGAGTAATGGGCAGCCCCGTACTGTTACCGAAGGTCACGCAGGCTACGAAGACAGGTTTAAAGGACGGCGGACAGTGCACGATAGTCGCTCCTAAGCTGCCGACAAGTAGTCCACCTAAAACAACAAAAATAGGGTAGAACAGGAGAAAGTATCCCTGGGAAATGCTATCTCGAACATCTGGGCATGGCTCATCGCTCCAATCTTGGTTGCAATAGATTATCTTGCTGAATAGAAGGAGAGGAATCGTAACTTGCTGTGAGATCTTGGCAAGTTGCTTTTTTCCAGAGGGAGTGAGAAAACTGTACCGAGAAATATAGAAGCCACAGCTCGCGAGAGTAGACGCTTGGCCGATGGAACGCAGGCTTGCAACTAACGTATCCATATTCATGAAAAAATAGGCACTTTCCCGCTGAAAATTGAGCAAATCCAGTTTTGGAGGAGGAGTTATAGACGGGTTCGCGTGAATTGAGAGTTAATTGGGAGTCGAGGGGCCCTTAATACAATGGATAAGTCAGAAACGATGAGTTTTAATGTGAAAAATTAATCTTGAGTGGAGAAATTGTCGTTTTTTTCCCCCACAGCAGTCGAACAACAATTAACTTCGACGATTCTATCCTTTGATGAAACTGCACCAAACTTTTTTTCTACCCTCCCTCGCTTGGGGTCTGAATGTTGGGGACGTTTGTTATCGCAACTGTGGAGACGTTGATGGCAACTTTGATTTGTCAACAAACTGTCCCTTCTCAACCTTGTGTATTGCCTCAGAAGATAGCTATGCAAACAAGGAAATCTGCGGGCACGAGGAGGGCTCAGTCAAGTTTTGTGCAGATAATTGCAGTGAACACGGCAGTGATTGCAATGCCTGTCTATCCAGTAATTCGGGTTGTGTCTTCACAATTGGGGAATGCATGAGTGGTTGCTTTGTCAGCGACGTGAGCTGTTACACAGCATCAGAACCAGCACTTGCTGAAGAAGTGTGCAGAGGAATGGATTATGATGTTGCAAATGCTGCCATGTGCTCTGAGAAGACGACTTGTTCTGAGTGCGTTTCAACCCCGCTTTGGGGTCGAGAAGAGGATAATGGCAATTGCATGTGGCACGAGGGCTGGGGCGATGGGGGATTCTGCATGAGCGAGTGCGGGATGATCGGTTGCGGCCAATCAGAGTGTTTTGACCCTTGTTCACTCGTTGACTGCGCTCCGTTTGGCTGTGATGATCCATGGTGTCAAAAGTGTGAGGATGGACAACAATTTGACAGCAGTCTTGGTTGCTGTGGGGGATGCATTGATGGCGAAGAGGATGGTGCAGCATCAGGAGGAGCTAGTGACAATAACTCAACGAGCTATATCGATGGGGACCAAGATAGTGACGATGATGCAGGGTCAGCCACTGACAATAACTCAACGAGCTATATCGATGGGGACCAAGATAGTGACGACGAAGGGGAGGGTTTTGGAACATGCGAAAACGAGCTTTCCTGCGAGGGCTGCTATAAACTGCATAATTGCACTTATCATAAGGGCGGTGGCAGGGGCTATTGCAGCGAAGTAGGAGCGTTAAATGACGGCGATATATACATCGACCAAGAAGTATGCGAGCAATTCAGATTTTATGCTGAAAGCGGGGGTGTGCCCATGGCTGTGCCCTTGTTGACAGTAGTGGTAAATTTGGTTGTCGTTGGAATAATAATTATTACGTAGATTAGGCAATAAACTGTCTTTCTTCGCTAGACTCTCTCTGCTACAAAATTTTTTCTTCTACCACTTTATTTGCACTTTCTCTGTGGGCCGCAATTGGCATTTTTGTTCGCACCTCATCAACCAAAGCCAGATCGATTTCGACAAATCCAACGAAATCCAGTTCTTGGGTTGTCTCATCGAATCCTTCTGAGCTGTAACCACCACCATCGTATAACACTTCACCCCATGGACTGACGACAAGTGAGTGACCATAAGATTGTCGCTTTTCATTGTGCTGGCCAACCTGCGCAGCAGCAACAACGAAGCACTGCGACTCTATCGCACGTGCCCTGAGCAGCGTATGCCAATGTGCTTTCCCGGTAGGCACAGTGAAAGCGCTCGGAAACGTCAGTAAGCTTGCACCCATCTCGCGAAGCTTTACGGTCATCTCAGGGAACCTCATATCATAGCAGGTGGCCAGACCGACGTTACCAACAGGGGTGTCGGTGCACGTAACATATTGGTTCCCAGGTCTAATTGAGCGACTCTCCATCAAGGATATCCCCTTGTCAGGAATTGAAATATCGAAAAGGTGGATCTTCCGGTACAATGAAACAACATCTCCTTTTGGGTTAATCATGAGCTGAGAATTGTACACGCGGTGGTCACTGTCTCCGTTGTCACTCTTCTCATGCAGGCAGGACGACAACCAAATATTACTTATCCTTGCTTCTTCACGCAGTTGTTGAACTGTCGGGCCGTCGACGCTATCGGCATTGCTGATCGTATCGGCCGATGATACGCTCATATAGCTCGCGACCTCGGGAAAGAATATCATTGTTGCTCCCGAAGCAGCAGCATTTTTCATCAGATTCCGCATCGTCGCAACGTTAGCAGACTTGGAATTGGTAGACCTCATTGTCGCCACTGCAATTTTTACAAGTTTCATTTTGTGAGCTCACAGCCCGTTTTTCTCTTTAACAACGCACGCCCCCGAAATGGATTTCACAAATTTCTCCTTAATTTTATTGCGACGACACACAAAGCGTCGATTTTCACTTAGGATTTATATATGAGCTCACAGCCCGTTCTTCTCTTCAACGCCCCCGAAATAATGGATATCACATTTCACAACTCTCTGCCTTAATTTTTCCTTCCACAAAAGGCTGTTGTTGTTGGTTCGTGTGTTCTCTCTTCCTTTATCGCTCGCCAAAGGAAAATACGCAATACAATTCACGAGATTCTGGCAAAATTCTACTTCCCGCCCCACCAT
>Ga0115554_1002156_pt1 | contig 13706 bp, 8 predicted proteins | sample COGITO_mtgs_1104_3_FD_87283 | JGI IMG/M metagenome (GOLD analysis project Ga0115554, IMG submission 87283) | Pelagic marine microbial communities from North Sea - COGITO_mtgs_110404 | ecosystem: Environmental > Aquatic > Marine > Epipelagic | place: Germany:Helgoland, sampling site Kabeltonne... | reverse complement strand
GGTATACGTCGCCTTCGCTTCTAAGGCTTTATCCGTCGCCGCGTCCGCGAGGAACTCTTCGATCTTTTTCAGCTCTGACGGGGATTTTAACCGGACTTTCACCATCTTCTTCTTCTTCGTTTATTACTTCTTTCCGATTCTTATACTAAGGGGGAGAATTTGAAAATAATTGAATCCCCTCTCTCCTCTGTTTTTGAATTTTTCCGACGTGTTTTCTCTCTCTCTCTCTCTCTCTCTCTCTCTGTTTTCTCTTCTCTTCAAAAACAAAAAGTGGTCTCGTTTATTTGGGACAGCGTTGCTCGTAGTATCGCGAAAAGATGGTGCTCTCTATCAAACGCCGCCAAAAGGTCTCTTTTTAAGCGTGAACGCGTTAAAATTATTAAGACGAAAACGTGCCGAGAGCAGAGACGGAAAAAATTCGAAGAAGAGAAATTTGAACGAAAACACGAAAAAAAAATGTTTTTACGAAAACATCCGCTTCTTTCTCTCGGACGCGTGAGAGTCATTCCAGGCCGCGAATTTACGTACTTCTTCTCGGAAAAAGCGTTCGCGTAGACGAGTAGTGACGTTTTAATATATCTTTATTTTACACGCATCCACGCGCGCGCGTTTTCTTACACACACACACATATCTAAAGTTGAAACCAACATGTTGAGCGCGACGAGTGCGACGACCTCGTTAAGTAGCTGCCTTCGAGGCTACTCCTTGAAACAACAACAACAACAACAACAGCGCTCGTCGTCTTCCGCGGAGTCGTCGTCGTCGAGAAGGTCGTCGACGTCCGTGATGATGAGAAGCAGCAGCAGCGAGAAGAAATCATCGTGTACGTCCTCGTCGTCTGAAGATGTCGGTCGCACGGCTTTATTGGCCACCATCGCGTCTTCTCCCATCGTGTTGTCCGCGCAAGACGCGTTCGCGAAAGGTGGCGAGTTCGGTTTACTCGAAGGCCGCACCGCGGCGTTGGTGCACCCGTTTTTCCTGGGCATCATGTACGCCACCAGCTTATACGCCGGGTATTTAGGCTTGCAGTGGAGGAAAGTTCGCACGGTTGGCGAAGAGATTCAAGAGTTGAAAAAGGCCTCGCCTGTCGGCGCGGACGCGGAAACGGCGAACCCGAACCAATCGAAAATCGACGAGCTGACCAAAGAACGCAAAGAGCTAGTCGCTGGGAACTATAAAGAGAAACACTTCAACGCCGGCTCGCTCTTGTTGGCGTTCGGGACGTGCTTAGCCATCGAAGGCGGGATGAACACGTACATTCGCGTCGGGAAGTTATTCCCTGGACCGCACTTGTACGCTGGCATGGGAATTGTGGCGTTGTGGGCCGCCGCCGCTGGTTTAGTGCCGGAGATGCAGAGAGGGAACGACAAGGCGAGAAGCGCGCACATCGCGTTGAACGCCGTCAACGTCGCGTTGTTCACGTGGCAGATTCCGACGGGTTTGGAAATCGTCGGGAAGGTGTTTCAGTTTACCAAGTGGCCGTAAAAAAAAAAGTATGCGAGTAATGCGATGATGCAAAGAGATAATATATGTTCTTCTTTTTAATCGTGCTCATTCTTTCAATGCTATAAATTGTGTTCAATACGCTCGCTTCGTTTTTCGTTTACTAAATATTCTCCTCCTCTTTTAAGCAGTCGATGGCGTCACTTTTTTGTGGCTTCTTCCAACGTCATCATCATGCTTCGACGCTCCTCTACGAGGAAACTCTTCTTTCGGCGCTTGGCCTCTTTGCATCACGCGCAGACGACTCCCACCACCGCGTGTTCTTCTTCTTCGTGTTTTTCAAGCTCGCTAGAGCAGCATGAGCAGCAGAGAAGTGTCGGGGGAAAAAACATCGTCAGACGTCACTGGAAGACCCCCAAGGACGATGATGACGATGTTTTCTTTACCTTTCCGCCTACAAAAGGGAGGAGGTTTTTGAGCAACAACGCGTTCGAGGACGATGCGCTGGAAAAGAGAGGAAGGTTTTTTACGAGAGACGACGCGGACCCTCACGTGCAGAGACGATGGAAATCCACGAAAGCTTCGTCGTCGTCGTCTTCGTCTGCAAAGGAAGGGAAATCGAATTCGAAGCGTTTTTATACCTCTTCGAGCAAAAGTCAAAATCAAAACCAACACTCTTCTCGGTTCACGTCGAAACCGAAATCGTTAGCGATACCGTTCGAGTCTACCTCGGAGGTGTTTGAGGTGCCGGAGAAGCGGTCCACGAGTCTTCCGTGGTACACGCGCATCATGTTGAAAGTAGGCGGGTACGATAGTTCGGAAAGCGTGCAGAATCGAGCGTCGCAGCGGTTGTTTAAAGCGGTGGTAGAGAGATGCGACGAGGCGAAATTTTACGAGATATTGGGATTAGAGCACTCGTTTCGAACGGAGCACGCGATGTTTGTGTTGCACGTGTGGTTAGTTTTAGCTCGATTACGACGCGAAGGGGATTCCGGGAAGGCGATTTCGCAAATGTTTTACGACACGTTTCAAGAGGAGGTGGAGAAAAGAGTCCATCGCGAAGGCGTAAAAGTGAGAGTTCGTTCGACTTTGAAAGAGTTGGAGCAGTCTTTTTACGGGTCCGCGTTGGCGTATGATAAGGCGTTGAGCAGCGGGAACGACGATTTTATGAAATCGTTGAGGAGGAACGTGTTTATGAACGAAGGGGACGAGAAGAACGCGAAGGCTTTGGAGAGGTATTGCAGAAGGGAAATGGCTTGTTTGCATATTACCGAGACGGAAGCGGTGGTAAGTGGGAGAGTGCGATTTTCAAGCATCGATTGATGGTTTTTGATTGCATGGCAGTGTCGAACAAAAAAGCAACGCGGCGTTTTGATACGACTCAATCACGTGGTTTGTTTCAAAATTATTATAAACTTATCGCAAAATTCAATATAGAACAATATTTATTAATATAGTAGTAACAAAAGTGTCTCTCTAGCCTTTCCGTTCTCTTTTTAATCGCTCTTGTGACGCTTGTTACCGCCACCACCACCGCCGCCTCGTCCGCGGTTACCTCTTCCTCGGCCGCCGCCTCGGCCGCCGCCTCGATGATCTCTTTTGTTCCCATTACGGTCTTGTCGATCGCGATCTCTCGCGCGTCTGTCGATGGCTTCCCAGTACGACTTCTCCTCGTCGCCCCCAACGAGCTCGATCGCGCACGCGTCGCCTTCCACTTCAATCGCGTTGCCGCCTTGTATGGATTCGATGATTTTCGCCGCTACTTTTTCGTCTTCGAATCTCAAAAAACCAGACTTTTCGCCTTGTTTGAAATCGACAAACTTGATTTTACCGTACGATTCAAACGCACTTTTAATGCCCTCGCGAAACTTGACGAAATCGTTCCACTCCATGTTTGCTTTTTCGCCCAAAGTGATTCTCGCAATCATCCCGGGCGTGTACACAACCTCTTTCTCTTCGCGCGGTTCGCCGTTGTTTTCTTTGTTCTCTCGTCGTCCTCCTCCTCTGTCGTCATCGTCGTCTCTGCTACGTTTGCTACCGTTGTTGTGATTATAGTTATCGTGACGACGATCGCCCATCACGACTTCCCTTTCCGCTCTTTTCCTCTCCTCGTCCAACTTTGCGTACTTCTCCGGATTGGCCGCTCTGTCCGCCTCCTCCTTCGCTTTCTGTTCCGCCTTCAACGCCTTCTCCTCCTTCTTCTTCTCCAAATACTCCTTCTTAAACATCAACGTCAACTCCGCGCCTTCGTACACCAACGTGTTGGACATTCCAGACACCTTTTTCGCGCTCTCCTCCGATGAAAACTCGACGAAAATGCTCCCTTTGAAATCTTTCGACGCGATGTGTCTTCGTAATCTCACCGACAACACTCTCTCGTCGCACTCCTTCTCGAAGAAATCCGTCAACGACTCAATCGTCGCCGTCATCGGAAAAGGGTTCGCATACAACGACCTCTTCTCCACATCTCGATCGATTTCCTCTTTCGGCCTTAAATCCTCCTTCCTTCTCACTCTCGGATCCGGACTCGTCTCCTCGGCGACTTGCAAACTCACCGATTTCTCCTTCAACAGTTTCGCCACGGCCTCGACAACCTCGGGGTTATTCGAGCCGCCGGAATCGTTCAAAATATCGCGCATGCGTTGAAATTTCAAAATCAATTTCAAATCCACGTACGCGTCCGGGTCTCGTTCCACTGTCTCGCGTAAAAACTTATCCCTGGGTAAGTTTGAATCCGAAAAGTAAAACTCCAATTGCCGGAGTAATTTCCTCTCCAATTTTTCGTCGAACGGGACGAAATCCTTCCGAAATTGTTTTCGGTCGCTCGGCCATCTCTCTTCCTCTTCCTTTTGTTGTTCTTCTTTTTGCGCGTCGTCGTCGACAGCAGCAGCTCCAAAAGCTTCCTCGTCGTCGTTTTTATCTGACATTATTATTCGTATTATACGAGAGTGTAGTGTATATTTCGTGGTTCGTTTCAGCGCTGATGCATTTGTGGCGGCGGATGTGCTCGCGATCTCTTTTTTTTCTTTTTTTTTCTTTTGGGCAGTCGAGAGAAAATTTTTCTCTTTCTTGTTTTTTTTTTGGTTGTCGCCTCTCTTGTTTTTTTCCTCACTCTCGTACCAAAAAAAGAATTTACAAGAGGCTTGAATTGAAATTAGTAGTAAAAAGAAATCATCATCATGCCTCCGCGGCGAAGCGCGCGAGGAGGAGGAGGAGGAGGAGGAGGAGAGAAAAGCGCGAGCCCGCAGGAACCACCCCCAGGAGTGGTGGCTCTGAGAAGAGGACGGTCGAAAAGCGCGAGCGTGGAACCACCGGGAGAAGAGGAGAAGAAGAAAAATGCACCACCAAATTCATCTTCTGCGGCGAAGAAGATGATGATCAAAAGCAATGACGAGAAAAAGACGACGACTTCTTCACCCTCTGCAAAGGCGAAGAGTACGAATAAGAATAAGAAGAAAGTCGCCGCCGGGGGCGCGCAGAAACAGCCAAAAACGAAAGCGACGATGGACACCACCGTCGTGGACGAAACGAATCGATTGAAGAGAGAGACGGCTTTTTTGTGCCCGATGCAGTTTAGGAACAATTTACCGCCGCCGAGGGCGTTGGATTGGAAGTTATTGCGAAGGAAAGGAAGTTTAGTAGACGACGACATGATGGCGGAACATAACGTGGCCTTACTGTACGACGAGTTGAGGCGATCGACGAGAATGTTTTCGGAAGATTTGGGGATAAATTTGGACCCGATTGGCTCGGACGCGTTTCGAGCGGCGAGGACGAAAGGAGAGATTCACCCGGACGATTTGATATTATTAGCCAACGATTCCGCCAAGGATAAGGAGACGAAGAGTGGAACTGGGAGGAAACCGGACGTTAATAAAGCGATGTGGTTGATGAATACGAAATACATTTCCGAAGGCGGTTTGTCGTTGAAGACGGGGATATCGGAAAAGTCGAACTTGATTTTAAAAAGGCAAAGAGAGTTGAGAGAAGAAGAAGAAAAGTTAGATCCGAGTTTGAGAGATTACAACAAATCGTTGTCGGAACGGGAGAAGCAGATCCTGGCGATCAAGAAATCGTTCGAAGCGGCGGAGAAGTTAACTTTAGAAACGGCGACGCACCCGAGGAACAAGAGTTTGAAACCGATCTCGGTGACGTCGGTGTTTCCAGATTTCAAGGTTTGGCCGCAAAACTTTGTGAGGTTGACGTTTGATGAGGACCCAACGTTAGACGTGGAAGGCGTGAGCGATGCGGCGGAGAATCTCAAGGAGAAAGCGATGCAAAAAGCGCTGGTGAAACCGATGATGGTGGAAGACGAAGCCGGGCGGCCGGACAAGTTCATCGCGTTATTGCTCCCGAAAGACGCCGCAAACGCAGAAAATGTAAAGATATTGGACGAAAACGAAAACGAAAACGGAACGGAGTACGATTGGGTGAGAGAGTACAAATACGCGGTGAAAACTGAAGATATTAACACGGTGTGCTTTTATTTCGGTAAAGATCGCGTCACGTACGCCGATTTGAACACGAAGATAACCTGTCAAAAGAAAGCGAAGAGCACGAAAGGCAGGGAAGGCCAGGCCTGGAAACCGGTTTCCGTGCACGTGAAGAAACGTAAACGCACGGAAGAGGAAGAGGAGAAAAGAGCGGGGAAGTTAGCCGCCATAGAAGCTTAATATTGTTAAGTATGTTATTAATAACATAAAACGAGTTGAAAACGTAATTCATTTCATCACATACCAGTAATAATATAGTAGGAATATAACAAACGCGTCGTCGCCGCCGCGGGGATTTATTAATTTACTCTAACATCGCCCGTTCCAACTCCTCCTTCAAACTCCCGTCTTTATACGCGTCCATGGTAATGTCGCACCCGCCGAAAAACTCGCCCCCGATGTACAACTGCGGAAACGTCGGCCAACTGCTGTACGTTTTCATCCCAACCCTTAACTGTTCGCTGGCTAAAATGTCCACGTCCGTAAACGGCACGTTCATGCTTTGTAAAATCTGCACGCACGTGTTTGAAAACCCGCACTTCGGCGCTGATTTCGTGCCTTTCATGAACAGGACCACTTTATTTTCCGTCACGCACTTATCGATTTGCGTTTTCAGTTCCGGTCCGAGATTCGCTCGAATTCTTCTACTGAACGTCGTCGATGATTTTTTAGAGGTGGTGGAATTAAAGGAGGAAGAAATCGACGTCTTGGCGCCACTCGAAGAACGGATCGAGGGAGAAGACAAAGAAGAAGCAAACGTCGTCGTTGCCATCATCGTTTCAGCTGCTTTTCGCTTTTGTTTGTGTGTGTGTTATATTTAGAGAAGAAGAACACTTTTGGGGAAACCGAGAGAGGAGTGGAAAAGAGCACGCACACCAGAGTCTCGACTGATGAGTCGACTCGCGAGGGTGAAAAGAGCTGAAGTTCAGAGAGCGACACAGATGCAAGCGGAAGAACAAATCACGTCAGAAAATTTTTCTTTTTTTTTGTTGCCACGTCTCTCAAAACAGGGGACAAACTTTAGGGGAGAAAGGCAGTCGTATCTCCGAGAGAGAAGACGACATTAGAGAGAGAGAGCGCGCGCGCGTTTTATATCACACTTTATATATTTGTCGAGAAGAGAGAGACAGAGGATAAAGAGCGATGATGACGACGACGACGACGACGACGCATCATCGTCATCGCGTCCTCGCAGTCGTTCCCTCTTCCTCCTCGTCGGAGAATACTAATCGAAGAAGAATTCTTCGAAAAACGACGATTACTCCCCGAGCGACGACGAACGCGTCGTCCTTTCCGGGGAAGAAGAAGAAAAAAGAAGATTCTTCCTCGGAAGATCATCATCACGAACAACAAGACAACAAGAACAAGAACAAATCATCGTCTTGGTCCGGGTGGAACTCGGCGACTTCGAACGCTTCTCACCACGGAGAGCGTCCTCTGAGCGTGAACCGAGCGATTCGAACGTTCGCCGGGAACGCCGCGAGGACCATGATGGTCGCCTCCTCGAAAGGAGGAGGATCGGCCTCCCTGTTGTCCCTTGGGACGACGTCGTCCCAAAAGACAAACGCGAGGAAGGGCGCGAAATCCGCGAATTCGTCAAACAACAACAACGCGAAGAAAAATAATATCACGAACAACAACAACAACAACAACAACAGATTGAACGCGCTGTCCGTGGAAGAGAGCGATGTAGTTGCGACGAGTGAAGAAGAAGAGGAAACGAGAACAGAGAAAGGGATGGCGTTTATCGCGAAGATTACGAATGGATCTATCGTTCCTTCGGGCGGTTTGAACGCTACTAATTCTTCGGGATCGAAAATGTTGGAGAAGGAGGAAAAGGCGAAGAAGACTTTTTCGAGTGGTGGTAGGAATAAAGGCGATCAAATTATAGGCAGAGATAACGTGAGGATTGCAACGAGCGAGGACGATTTTGAAGTGGTTGCAAATTTGAGAGCGACTGCTTTCTACGACGATCTTACGGAACGACAAGCGCTGCCGTTCCCCCCTCGGTTTACGCCAACGTTTCACCGAGAGTTTGCGCAGAGGGAAAGAAAGGCGTTGGCGGAGAGAGTGGTGAGACCGACGTCGGCGTGCGCAAAGTGCGTGTGTTTGGTGGCGGATGATTCGGGGGAACATTTGGTCGTGGAGAGGTTGAGAAATAGCTCCTCAGCGGTGATTGGGTGCTTGGACGTTTCCATTCGGCACAATCCGCAATCGAGTTCGACTCGGTACCAGTCGTCAGCCGCGGGAGTTGTGAACACAAATGATAGCATTAATAGATATAATAGCGGTCCCAAAACGGAAACGTTTGTATATGTGGACAACGTAGCTGTCGCGCGACGCGCTCGGCGTCGAGGCGCGGCGAAGGCGTTGCTTGAAGCTGCTTCAAACGAAGCCATCTCGTGGGGCGCGAGGGAGATGTTCACGCACGTGCACTGCGAAAATGCGGCAGCGAGACGTTTGTACCACGCGTACGGTTTTAGAGCATGCGTTCCCGAAGTCGAAGAGAATGTATTAACAGGAAGAGGAGAAGGAGAAGATGGAGTGACGACGATGACGACGACATTGGCGAGTATTAATAGCAACAGGTTCGGTCGACTGGCCGGCCTCGTCATGATTCGAGCGCCATTGCCGTTAAAAAGGAAAAAGGAAGACGTGCCGTCGTCCGAATCGTGCGATTGCGGATTCGAAATGATTGAAGAAATCGACGAGTGCGTTTGCGGGAAATCAAGCTGCAAAGATCCGTCCAAACGCTTGATTTCTCTGTAAATAGTAAATAAGAAGAGAAGAATTTCGTGGAAGCGATGTAAACTTGTGGTGTATTCTTATAAATTTGTAAATGCATAAGCGCGTGATATATACCAGTAATATATATGTAGTTATTAAAACTCTACTCCTATCATCTCTGTTGCTTCTACTGCTATCAGTTTCCCTCGTCCTTTTCGTAGTAATCCGGCATGGATTCCAAGTCGCGTCTCTCTTTTTTCCTTTTCGACGATATCGGAGCCTCCTTCGCGCTGGTAATGACGGTTATTTTCTTCGTGTTTACGACCGTTAAACCACCAGCCGTTGTCGTGACAACCTTTGTAGAGGTTTCTGTTGGTGTCGGCGTCTTCCTCGCGCGTTTTTGTTTCGGTTTCGCTTTCAGAATTTCTTCGAGTTTCCCTTCCAACCTTTTCGCAAATCTATCAACCGCTCCGCCAATCTTCTTCGCTGGATCGAGATAACCTGCCGCGTACGTCGACGATACCGGGCGTTGCTTATTAACCAAAATCGCATCCAACGCTTTACCGTACGTTTCTGTTTGCTCGAGCAACGTCTGCACGCCCGGGATCCCGCCATTCTCAAGGGATACCATCTCGTCTCGTACCTCCTTGTATGCCTCCAATAACTCGTTATTAACAACTACTTTAGTCGATTCCACCAAATCTCGTCTCTCTCGTTGCGTCAGCGGACGCGTACATCCGACGATAAAGGCGTTATCTGCGAACATCTCTTTAATAATCGCCAGCGTTTCGAGCGCAGCTTCGACGTCGTCATCTTCGTCACCATCTTCGTCCTTCTCCTCCGTTTTCTCGTTGCTACTACTCTTGTTGTTGTTCTTCTTCTTCTTCTTCTTCTTCTTTTTCTTCTTATTATGCTCTACCTCCTCTTCTAACCTCTCCAACACTCCTAGCAACTCTCTCATTCTCTCTAAACTCACGTACACTCTCGCTTTCGGCAACTCCTCGTCCTCTTCCATCACCTTCGCTCTCTCTCGATAGCCTCGACTCACGAAAAACACGTCTCTTCGCGGTTGTCTGCGGTAGAACATGAAGAGTAAATACAAAGCGCCAACGGTCAAACTCGAAGACGTCGGACTCTTATCTTCCTTCTTTCGAAACACTCGGTCGTTCGCGAGATCCCAAATCGCCAACGACGCGTCGAACAGTCTTTGCAGCTGTTCGTTCGGGTTGGTAAACTTTGTTTTCAGGTGAAACATTCGGTCGAAATTCCGTTCGGTATACAGCAATCGAAACGATTGGAACGGCGACTCTTCTTCTTTTCCTCCTCCGCATTGTTTCGACGACGACGACGACGGCGACGAAGGCGACGAGATTTTAGCGTCTCTTATTCTCCTCTTCTCTTTTCCTCCGTCTTTTTCTTTTCCTTCTTCTTCTTCTTCGTCGTCGTCGAATTTCCCCCTACGAATTTGCTGACGTCGAAATTGCCACGCGCGAACGAGGTCAAAGCAATCGGTTTCCAGACCTGGGGGAAGAAGATGCCGTTGTTCCGAGGACTCGTCGTTTTCTTCGTCGTCTTCTCCGTCTGGGGACTGTTCCTTCTTCGTCGTCGTCTTCTTTTTATCAGTCATGGTTTGCCATCCATTTTTGAGTGCACGTGTGAAGAATTTTTCCCCAAACGATGCTCGTACTCTTACACGCGCTCGCGTTTATGATTGAAATCGAATGAACCCCGAGGAGGAGTTCCTTCCCGAATGGCTCGTCGTCGGTGGTCCAACAACAACAACAACAACAATTGCCGCCGCCGACGACGATGATGATGATGATGATGATAATCGTCAACAACATCTCCTTCGTCTTCTCAATTCTCTCCTGAACAACGCTAACGGTTTAGGTGCGTCAACGCTGAAAGACGTGCGTCGCCGGTGTAAAGAAGGGAAGGAATCGATCGAGCGGTATTCTCCCGCGCATTTTTCGGGGGCATTTGACGACGACGATGATGACGACGAGGCCGTGGCATCGCGCCTCGCGCCAAAGCTCGTCAAACTGCAACACGCGAAAGATTTCGTCTGGGAAGAGCTCCACACGGGGGACTGGAAAGACGTGGAGGATAAATGGCGAGAAGGCGAAGGGTTGGTTATTTTCGCGTATTGCCGGATGTGCGTGAGATACGCGCGAGCGCGAGTGAAGAGTGATGAAGTGGGAGCGAAATACGTCGAGCGCGTGTTGAAAAGGGTGATAAAAGAGCTGGATGTGGGAACGTTGCTCGCGGGCGACGTCGGCGGAGGGAAGACGTTGGCGAAAGTCGCGGAGGAAGTGAGCGAGCGTTTGAAAGAGGTGAGAAAGATGATGGATGCGAATGTCGGGGAAGGAGATAAGAGAGTGCTGAATTGGAGATTTGAATGCGAGGACGTGGAGAACGCGAGCGAGGAAGACGTAGAGGACGATGGGAAGAAACGAAAGAGAGAAGCAAGCGAAGAGGAAGAGGAAGAAGAAGAAGAAGAAAAGAACGTCTTATTTCCGATACTCGAGAAAGACAGAGGAGGACAGCCACCGTTGAAAGTGCCTAAATTCAAGGAACCGCTATCGTTGGAGACCTTCATGACGCAGTTTTACTTGCCAAAGAAACCATGCGCCATGCGACGCTTTTGCACGCATTGGCCTGCCCACGAGAAGTGGAAAGATCCCTCGTATTTCCTCGACAACTTTGGCGCTCGAGCCGTGCCAGTAGAATTTGGAAGCTCGTATTCGAGCGAAAACTGGAAAATAAACGTCGTGACGTTCGAGGAGTTTCTTTTAAAGCACATGACGGATGACAAATGCGGCGCTTATTTAGCGCAGCAAACGCTCGCAGACCAATTTCCGAAACTTTTAGAGGATATCCGCGAACCAGAGTACGTCCACGGCTGTTTTCGAGAGGAAGAGGAGGACGAAGCAAACGGTGGAAGTAAGATAAACATCGTCGCGAAGAATTTTTGGATAGGTCCGAAAAACACGGTCTCTCCGCCGCACACGGACCCTCGAGATAACTTGTTTGTCCAAATTTGTGGCGCCAAGCGCGTTCGTCTCTGGAAACCGTTAGATACGGACACAGACAAAGACGATAACGACGACGACGACGACGAAAACGCAATGAACCAGAACGCGACAACGACGACCACGATGTACCCGTACACCGCCTCCTCCACAGAAAACACCAAACTCACCAACACCTCCAAAGCGGGCGATATTTCGCTCGCTTCTTTTTCTCCTCGAGCGTTCCCGAGGCTCTATCGGAGACCTTTTTACGACGTCCAACTCGACGCCGGTGACGCGCTCTTCATTCCCAAAGGGTGGTGGCACTTCGTGAAAAGCGTTTCGAACAGCATCAGCGTCTCGTATTGGTGGTAGTAGTTATGATAGAGAGTAGCAGATAGAGAGGTTTTAGTCAAATACTAGTTTAGGGTTCCTGGTCAATTTCCAACACCCTTTCGTTCGAATCGAATATTGCACAAAACACACACGCACGGGAAAAACAACGCTTCGAGAGTTTAAACGTTCAAACGTGTTGTTTTGCGACGTAATAATAATAAATCAATTAACATGCGCGTCTACGGAGTCGTCAATTCTTCCACGGAAGATGCGCCTTTGATAAAAAGAGAGAAGCAAACGAAATTCGCCACGGCGAGTAAAATCGCCCTCTTGACGGTCGGTCTCGCCGGTGGAGTGATAGCGATCGCGAGCGGCAGCTCGTCGATGCGAGTGTTCGGTCTCGGGACATCGTCGGCGTTGGCGGAAAAGTGCGGGGATTTGAGCGCGATTCCGCAGTGCCCGAGTGCAAAATTAGGCTCGAGCGAAGCTGAGAAGCTTTTGGATTCGGTGCAATGCGCGACGTCGAAAGCGCAGGTGAAGATGTACGCGACGGGGCCGTGCGCGGCGTGGCCGGAAGGACACGCCGCGCAGACAATGTCTGTTTCGAAAGTTGGCAGAAAAGAGATGAGCTCGAAGAAACCTTCTTCTGGTTCTGTTTCTGGCGCCATGAACGACAAAACCGTCGTCGCGGATACGCAAAAGTTCAACCAGAACTTGCAAGACAGCGTCGACGAGGCGGCGCAGCAAGCTGAGGCAGCTGCGGGTAACGTAACGGATGTGGTTCAAGATGGTTTTCAACAAGTTAATAATACATGGAACGAGATTACTGGCCAAGGTGGCGAAGATGATGACGAGGGAGATGATGATGAAGAAGACTCGACGCCATCTGAAGATGAAGATTCGGGAGATTCGGAAGACCCGACGCCGTCTGAAGATGAAGATTCAGGAAATTCGGAAGACCCGACGCCATCTGAAGATGAAGATTCGGGAAGTTCGGAAGACCCGACGCCATCTGAAGATGAAGATTCGGGAAGTTCGGAAGACCCGACGCCATCTGAAGATGAAGATTCGGGAAGTTCGGAAGACCCGTCGCCGTCTGAAGATGAAGATTCGGGAAATTCGGGAGATGATGACGCACCTGATTGCCACCACGACGGAATACCGAAATCGTGCCCGCCGAAAGAAGAAGAGGAAGACACCACGGCGGCCACCTTTGAACACATCGACGAGTATACTGCCCATGTCGATAAAGCTATTGAACACTTTTCCGAAAAGGTTGAAGATTCGCAAGAAGAGATCACGGAAGGTTTGGATCAAATCGATGAAGCCAATAAAGATATTGACGACGAAGTTCACGATGTTATCGATACTACTGTTCATCCGACGAACGAAGATGTGGCGGAGACTGAACAAGCTGCAGAAGAGGAGGACGATGACGATGAAGACGATGAGGACGAAGAAGCAAAGGTCGGTAAAAAACATCACTCGAGCAAAACCAAATCTGCAGTTGCTGCCAACGGAGAGGAAGAAGAGGAGGAATCTGAAGATGAAGATTCAGGAGATTCGGAAGACCCGACGCCGTCTGAAGATGAAGATTCAGGAGATTCGGAAGACCCGACGCCGTCTGAAGATGAAGATTCAGGAGATTCGGAAGTCCCTGCGCCGTCTGAAGATGATTCAGGAGATTCGGAAGTC
>Ga0115554_1002151_pt1 | contig 13726 bp, 4 predicted proteins | sample COGITO_mtgs_1104_3_FD_87283 | JGI IMG/M metagenome (GOLD analysis project Ga0115554, IMG submission 87283) | Pelagic marine microbial communities from North Sea - COGITO_mtgs_110404 | ecosystem: Environmental > Aquatic > Marine > Epipelagic | place: Germany:Helgoland, sampling site Kabeltonne... | reverse complement strand
AGAAGAAGAAGAAGAAGAAGAAGAAGAAGAAGAAGAAGAAAAACAAGACAAAATAGTAGACAATAACAGCGTTCTTAGCTCTAGCGACGCGCAAACACTCTCTCACGAAAATGAAGAAGAAAAACAAGAAGAAAAACAAGAAGAGGAGGAAGAAGACGACACCGATCGTCGTCTCGCCGGTGGCGTTCAAGCGTTCTTCGAGAGCTTTCTTTTTACTTCTTCTAAAAGCTGATCGTGAGATGATATGCGTTTTTGACGGCTACAAATAGTTTTTAGATAAATTTAGAGGAAACAAACATCCACGTCACAATATCTATTCTATCTGTCACACACATGCTTCGCGCCGCCTGCAATCGATTCATACTCGCATCGAACCCTTTAATAAGAACAATGTCCACGTCTGCCACCTCTGGCGTTTGGAAGCACCACAAAGTCGTTCCGGAGACACCCGCGGGGTTTACCATGCGAGGAACTGTCCCCACGGACGAGAACGGCGTCGATGTGATGATGGAAATGTGGGAACGGGGAAGTTCAGAGCCTCCGCATTCGCATCCGGGCGATGACATGACCGTGGTCATAGAAGGGAAAATGTCCGTGCAATTCTTCAAAAAAGACGGGGAGAAACTCGTCGAGGACGGGAAACCGTTAATTTTGAACAAAGGCGATGCGGGGTACATCGAAGGTGGGCGCATACACGACGCGAAATATTTGGAAGATTGCAAGTTGGTCTACGTGCACGATAAACAATTCGGATTCGACGCCGCAGCCGTGAGCGCTTAATACTACTAATAACAGTACTAATACTACTTATCTATCTATTAATACTCCATCGTGGTACGGTAGCGATGGAAACATACTATTAATACTAATATGCTTTAATAATAATAATAATAATATCTATCTATTAACGGTACGGTACGGGTACCGATGGTAATATAATCTAATATACTGTGTTGTTGTTGCTATGTGTTGCTGTTGTTATTACTCAGTTTCTATTCCTAATATACCGGCAGTATCTATGAAACACTTAATAATTATTAATAACGATTGTAATGCTGCTGACTGAGTTCGCGAAACGCTCTGGAGGCCTCGTTACGATTTTCAACATCGTTCGTGAAATGGTACGTCTGCGCGAGTAAATATTGCGATTCTTTGACGATGTCGATGTTGCCGAGCTTTTCTCCGAATAAAGATGCACGGTTCAGGTCATCGACGATAGATTCAATCGTTTCTTCCATTTCCTCGTCCGTTTCATCTTGGATGTTGACTTCCAAAGACGCTTTGGCGTTGATCAAATGAAACCGAGCTCGTAAGCGCAGCTCGTTCGAGCTTAAAAACGCTCTCGAGTACTTCTCCAAATAGAGTTTGCCCAAGTTCGCGTGCGAGCCTTTCAACTCAATCAAACACTCCGCGACGATAAGTTTCGCGAACAACGCGTACTGGTCGACGCCTAAATCTGTCGCGCGCTTATCCACTCCTAACGCTCTCAACAATGCAAACGCGTAGTTTTGCGAATTCTTAAACGTCTCCGCGACGCCCAACTCCGATTTCAAAACGTGCATCGCGTTTCTCGGGTCCGCGCTGCTATTTCCGTTTTTCATCGACGAATCGCTTTCGAGTTGAGAGAAAGCAAAGGTCAGAATATCTGCACCTCTCAGAAAGCTTTCGAATGATTCTGCGTAGTCTCTGTTCATGGCGTAAATTTCAGCCAACGCCCGATTCGCCTCTAATACCGCACTCGAATCCGTCTTCTCGCCAATCGGATGAACCAACGCGTGCATCTGTCGCATGCACTCGTTCGCTTCGAAACACTCGTTCCGTGCGATAGCATCGTCGAATAGTATCGAAATTCTCGCCGCGTTCAACTCTCTCGAAACTTCCTCGTTATCATCCACGTGTTCACGCAAACGCGATTCCGCTTTTTCGAGTTCCATCAAGGCGCGTTCGGTGCCTCTCGTCCTTTGCGTGGATTTCGATAAAACTGCAAATGCTCGCGCGGCGTCCACGGGCGAAGCATCTTTCAAAGTACCCTCGGATAATGCTTTCAAATTGGCAACCCTCGCTAACCCGTCGTCGCCTCGCGTCGACCACGTCGTTGATTGCATCGAAAACGCCGGCGTGCGCAAACAGTTGATGGCGTTTTTCGTTTCTTTGGCGGTGTCAAAAGTGGCGTAACGTTGTAAGGTGCCTAAAGACGTGTGCGTAACTTTCCCACCAGATGTTGACGAAGACGCCATCGTGGACGAAGAAGCGGGATATATTTCGTTCATTCGAATCAAAGACGTCGCCTGTGCGACGGCGATAGCATCAAGCGATTGGTTACCGCCGCCTTGCGTTTGTTGTTGTCCGGTGGTATTCGCGCCGCCGTTCGCACCTCCGGTATTTCCGGAAGACGGGTTATTCGAAGCGCCCTTTTCTCGTAAAATTATCTCTTGTTTGCGCATATGTTCTGCGGTCGTTCTCGTAGCTGGCGCGGAAGCAACGAGCGTTGTTTTATGCGACAAAACTTCGACGTTTTGAATAGCTTTTTCAACAACTTCTGGTGCAGATATTTGAGTCGATGTAGGCGCGGAAACGAACGAGGTGGTACCTTTCGTCGTTGCAGCCGCTACGCCAGCGTTTTTGCTCGTTAATGCCGCTCTACGTTCCTCCATAACGCGGTCTCTTCCAGCATCGTTCGGAAACGCCGCCACTTGTCTAGCTAACGCCAACTCGGCGTAGCTCGCCAGCGCGGGATTTTTCAACTGTCTTCCAAGCTTTAAACACCGACGTAAAAGTGTTCGAGATCGCTTCGCTTTTTTCAAGACTGATGAAGACGAAGATAACGAAGAGGATGTCGAGGAACTATACTTTTGTTGTTGTTGTTGTTGTTGTTGTTGTTTGATGTTGTCTAAAGATTCTTCGAAAGGCTCGTCGTCGTCCTCATCGCTATCTTCATCCTCGTCTACGTCCACGTCGTCGTCGTCGTCGTCGAAATACTCCGACTCGGCTAAAAGCCCACTCAACGCTAACGCTTTCGCTAATGCGTCTTCATCTCCAGATTGCTGCGCGATTCGCGTCGCCTCCTCTAACGCTCTCGCGGTTTCTTTTCGATGTTGAAACTGCGCGTGCGTTGCGCCGAGCGCAATTAAAGCCTCCGCTGCTCGTCTTCCAGATTGCGACACGGGCGTTATGGAGTGCGCGCTGCGACTTCCTCCACCACCAGCGCTAATCAACTCGTGCAACAAAACAGACTCGTCCGCGGGGATATCTCCGTTTATTTCAAAGTGTCTGTGTAAATGGAACAAAGCGTTGACGACATCTTTTTGTTTTAAACTCTCCACATGTCTCGCGCGCGGATGCCTGTTGTGAATCGCCGTGTTCTCATGTTCCGCTAAAACTTTACGAAGCACCGCGCCTACGCTCTTGTTGTTCTTCGTCGGAAAACCAGAATTCCCACTATTGCTGCGACTGTTAGTATTTCTAGTGCTGTTATCTTTCTCTCTCGGGTCAAGAATACCTCCTAAACCCATAGCGATGCCAAACGGAAGCGTTTCGTCCTCCTCGTCGTTACTTTTCTCTTCATTCGCCGAACTCTTCTTAACCCCTAATCGTTCGCACTTCTCCACCAACGTGTCCACAATCGCGCGTTCGTTCGCTTTGCTCGTTCTGTGCAGCAAAAAAGTAACTTCTCCTTTCTCTCCACCGTTCATCTCTTCCGCCGCCGCGTTCACGAACGCATCGAAATCTTCCCGATACCTTCTCAACATCTCGTGACACTCGCACACGCCGTCAAACGACAAGCGCTCAAATTCAACCAACTGTCGTCGTAAAAACCTCCCGCACACACTTTCCGGATCAATCTTCCTCACCGCTAAATCTTCACCGCTCGACACCGCGAAACAATCTCTCGCCTCCCTCGCTAAACATCTCGGCAGACGTTCAAATTTTCTCACCAGTTCGTCAACCGACTCGAGTAAATACTTCTCCTTCGTTTGCAACACGTGGAAGAAATCCTCGATTTGCTGCGCTTTATCGCATCTCGTTTCATCATCATCATCATCATCATTATCGGCGTACTCTTCTTCGTATTCATCGTAACCATTATTATTATTCGCTCTCGACACTTCCATCTCTTCTTCTTCTTCTTCTTCGCTGTTCTTCTTTGTCTTCTTCTTCGTCTTGGAGGAAGAAGGAAGCACAAAAAACCGATACACTCGTCTCCAAAACTCCTCCGAATCTGGTTCGCACAACACCAATCCATTCGACGACGACGTCTTCCCTCTCTCCATCAAAACCTCTTTCGTCACGAACCGAACGATTTTTTTTCGAAACTTCAAGGTTAAACTCTCGTACGCGTTTTCCGCGTCGTAATACTTTTTCCTCTCCTCCTCTTCTTCTTCCCTCTCATCAAAATCATCGTCATCGAGTCGTTTCTTTTTCCCTACCGAAGAAATCCCTTTAACCTCTGCGTTTGGTTGGCACGCGATTTCGAGCAAAGAGCACAAATGAACGACGTATGGGGTTGGGATTGCAGAAGTCTGGTCGAACTGCACCGTCTGAACTCTCCGTTTTGACATCATATACTCTTCTTCTTGTTAACAATGTTGTTTTTAATGTGGGCGAGAGAGAGAGAGAGAGAGAGAAAAAGAACTGAGTGAAGAAGAAAAAAAGACAAACGATTTTTTTTTTTGAATTTTTTTTCAAAACAACTCTTTCTTGCCTTTTTTTGGTTGTTTTTTCGTTTTTGTTTTTTCATCGTCCGTCAGTTTTTTTGTTGTGTATCTCGTTCTAGGTGATGTAATTTCTGTTGTCTTGTCTCAAATCATCAAACTCTAAGAAGAAGAAGAAGAAGAAGAAGAAGAAGTTAAAGAAGAGGACAAAGAAGACAAAGAAGGCAGAGAGAGGAGCCCGCGTTTCAAATGGTGCTCCCGAACGGCAGCACGCATTACTTCAACGACGACTCCTCGCGGTTGTTACAGCCGGCAGATTTAGTGTTCTGCGAAAAGAGACGACAAAAGAAGAAGAAGGTAAAGAAGAAGAAAACGATGTCGAGGAGGAAAAAAAGTAGGAATACAACGAAGAATGTAGGTGATGAGGAGGAGGAGGATGAGGAGGAGGAAAAGGAGGAACAAGATGTACCGATAGAAATAAACGAAGCGTTTGAGAACGCGTACCACATAGGGACAGTCGCGGATACCTATCACGACTCGGATTCGGAATTTTTTGATTACGACTCAGAGGGACAGATTTTAGAGGACGACACGGAAGTTTTAGTCGCGTTCGGGACGACGGAGCTGAAAATGGGAGAGACTTGGGGTGGGATGAGAGTCAACAAAGGGGGGTCAGACTTGATCTGTTCTAAAGTAGAGGACTTGACGATATTAGACAGACGGTATTTCGCAGTTGGCGATAATTGCGTGAAGGCAAAGAATACGTTGGGGATGTGCGGGAAAATTGTGGACATGAACGTGAAGGCGACGCTGTTCTGTCCGGCGACGAAGGAGTACGCGTACGGAGTGGACTCGAACGAGTGCCAGACGTTACGGAGAGTGTATCCTGAGGCCACGGTTGTTTATGGAAACTGGATAGGGATCGTAGAGACTGTGACAGATGTTATCAGGGTGGGATTGTTGAAGGACAACGGAAAGAAGGCTACAAAGAAGAAGAAAACCGGGAAATGGCTGAAACCCTCTTGGCCGCTACCAGCCGGTGATGCTTTCGTCAAGAAAGAAAAAGATCGAGAAGATGTCGAAAATCACGCGTATCTGGACGAGGAGTTGCCAGATTTGCTAGTGGAAGTGAAGCCGAGCGGGCAATCGGACGAGTATGCCAGCGACGGTGAAGAATTATCGGACGAAGAGGAACGGGAATATTATTATATGAACACGCTCGGCCTCCGCCATTGCGACGAGGCCGAATCAAGTAGAGTTGACAGGTTCCATCTTGCATCGACGCAGTGCGGGTGCTATCGCCCAGGCGATATCGTTGACGTGGAGGAACAAAAAGTAGGGCGAGCTGTACAGGAAGTTCTGCGCGATGGAAGGGATAAGGTAAGACTCGACCGCGCAGATTTTCTCGAACACTGTTGGATTAAAGGTGACGAGGATGACGACGAATGGGTCACACTTTTTTCGGCGTTTGCAGTAGATAACGAACCCCATTATGCAGAGGATTACGAAGAAATTACAAGTAAACAAGACGAACAATACGACGCAAAGATGGCCGTTGTGTGCAAGAAACTTGTATACCAAAAGCATAGCATGGCGCAAAGGGCAGTCGTGAAATCCATCCACGACGGCATGGCACAGGTGAAGTGGAAGATGCAACACCTTTATAAAGAAGAAGGTATGGTACGAAATGCTCGAGAGTATAAAGACGATCCTTTACGTCGAGTTGCACCGAAGAAACTTCCTTGCGAGGAAGAAGAAGTAGTTTTAGAAGAAGAAGAAGATGCGCCTCCCGATGGCAATCCTGAACATTTTTTGCCGCCATGGTGTGAAGGTTCGTGCAAAGTACAGGAGAAACCTCCGCGCTATATGCCATCGTCAATGCTCACCGTTGTCGATAAGTTCTGTGCTCACTTTTTACAAGCCGGAGATCACGTCTTGTGCGATAAAAATGCTCTGAAAAAATACTTTCCGGAAGCGCATAAACGCGCGCTTCGCTTCGAAGAAAAGCGCGAGAAGCTTTGGGTGCAGGAGGAGAAGAAAGAGGAAGAAAAACAGAACTTTTACAAATCGTCGTTAACGTCAAACGATGAAGTTTATTGCGCTCGCGTCATTTCTACTGAAACCACGTGCGAAGTTCTGTGGCAAGACGGGTCCAGAACGCTTGAAAAGGCTAAAGATTTATTGAAAATGGAACACTTAGAAGACCACGTGTACATGTGCGGTGACTTTGTGGTGAAATCCAGCGAGTTTAAGAAAGCTGTCGGGTCGGAGAAAGTGCAAGATCTCGAGAAGACGTGGGAGGACGATTTAATGAGGAAACGCGAACAGTATAGCGAGAAAACAGTTCTTGACACTTTCGCAGTTGGTTACGTCGAAGCTACGAACAGCGAAGAGCGCACGGCAGACGTTGTCTGGATCGCCGATGCGTTTGTATTTGAAGCTTCAGAGAATGATAACGAGAGGTTCTTAGCAAACGCAGAAGGTAAAGAACGACCACCGCACGTCATGGAGCTCAAATGGCGCGAAGACTGGGATGATGATGATTTCTCGAGCGAAGGTAAACCCCCGCAAGTTTCCATCGATGGCGGCGGTGCTTCGTATTTCGATAATCACTATAACAAATATTACGCCAATACCATGAACAAGTTACTGGAGCTAAAGAAAAGAAAAGCGGGAGAAAATGAATGTACTAAACGTGGCGTTGTAAGATTTAAGTCCAGAGAAACGGTTCCGGTGTACGCACTTCAGTCATACCCTTCGGTATTGTTCCAAGCGTCTGGAAATGACGTCGTTTTGAGAAATATTCCGGGAATCGACCAATTGCTTGTGGAAAATGATCAGCCTGATACTATGGGCATCGAAGATTTCATGACTGTTCCTAACGACAATAACAAAGAAGTTTCAGCTTCGACTGGGCCTAAAGTTTTAGACTCTTTAGTAGAACAGTGGGGTTCGACCAGATTCATGCACGAGTTGAAGAATCACGATATTTTCAATCGTGATCTGGCGCCACCGCATGCGTTGGCGGCGTGTGAACGCATACTAGGATCAATTCATATCGACGCCACAAAACGCGATCCTGTTCACTTCTTGTGCAGTGCTGTGAAGGATGTTTTCGTGCCTTTCTATGAACGCGAATTACAAGTTATACCGGGGAACCCGTGGTCCGTTCCCAAACTCGAGGAGAATGTGTATTGGTTCCGAGGATCTTCCAAAACTCCAAAAAGGTTAATCGCAACTTCCCCGGAATGGCAACAATCGCATGGTGAACACGTGCGAGTGTGGGGTTTCGCCGCCGCAGAAGCTTACAAGCACAGACACGCGAAACACCCTAGACTGAATTCGACTAAATTAGACGAATTCGGCGCGCGTACATACATCTCAAGTTTTGTACAAGACGTTTCGTGGGTCGGAGAGATCGTAGAATCGAGTGCTGGTCTGATGAAGATAGCGTGGGGTAGTGGAACAAATACACATCAACCGCCTTTTAACATCGAGCTGTGCGAGCTTTTGGATGATTCAGACGATAGTGATTCGGATGATGGCGATTCAGACGATTCTATGGAGAGCGGATGGGAAACAGATGAGAACGAAGATTATTATTCGGAGTTAGACCAAGAGGAAGACGACCAATCATGGGGGAGTTTCCCCACCGGCAGAATCTCGGAAACACATTCTGATGATGGGTTTTCAGACTCGGAACTTTCCAGTGTGCCAATGATGGATTTTAGTGGTGATGAAGGAGAAGAAGAAGGAGAAGAAGGAGATATGGGTTTGACGATTGATGATGATTCCTTCGACGATGAGGAGAGTGACAGGGTTAGCGGTAGCGAAGACTTGGACCTTCTTGACGATGAGAATGGTACGATCGAACGCGGTGCTGGTTCAGTAGCCGTATTTGGTTCGCTTCTCGATGGCCAACTTGAATCAATCCGTCGAATGGTTGAAGATACAGCGGCGAAGGATTTTATCTGGAGAGGTAAAATCTTCGGGAAAGACCAAGACGATATAAAGAAGAGTAGTGGGTCTATCGACGCAGATTCGATATCTCGCTTGGTCAAAAATGCGTTACCGCCCGGTCTATTCGAAGAAGACACTGCCGACGCGGCAGTTGACGACATCATGGAAAGATACAAAAAACTGAGCTTCAGCGCCCATACTGAGCTAAAGAAGACTTTGACCAGGTATTCCGACGAAGAGCTGAAGCTATTGCTCATCTCCACTCACTTCTGGCGCCGAAGAAGGGGGGCTGGCTTTGAAGAAGACGACGAAGTGTTAGGAGATAATGCAGAGCCAAGTGATCTCGAGAAGGATTTTGTCTCGAAAGCACAGTTGAACGCCGAATATGCCGCCAGATCTCGGAGATACAAGGATATGGCACATCCACGCAACATCGCAAAAGCCTATCCTGGTATATTTCTGGATGCAGACGACGCCCGGACCACTGTTTCTGATGTGTTACGGGACTCTTGTATACGCTCAAATATGGTTGGGTTGAACGCTTTCCATTCCTTGGTAGAAGCGAACGGACCTCGCAATACCTCTAGAGATGAAATGCCGTCATTATTGGATTCGCTCAATTTCGTCTGGAGACAAGAGAGGAAGGAGAAAGTGAAGCAGCTCGAGAACCAATTTCTTTGTCGCAGTCCAAGGCAAACGTTGTCGAAAGTTGACGACGATGCAACGATCGCGGATGAGAATAATATCAACGACGAGGATGAAGAGGCATTGTCTACAAGTTTTGATGTCGTCGACGGCGGCTTTTCTGATTTTTTACTCAGAGATTCGAGTTCTCAAATGAATTTGCCGCGACAAGTTCAGAAAGCTGTTCAAAAAGAATGGTCAATCTTACATAAAGGCTTGCCCGCGAACGAAATTTGGGTAAAATCGTCGCAAGCGAAAATGAACGTTTTGCGGGCGATGATCAAAGGACCATCGTTGACGCCTTACCACGACGGTTTATTTTGCTTTGACATTTTGTTCGACGAGAACTATCCGTCTGTTCCTCCAAAAGTTCATTATCACTCGTACGGATACCGACTCAATCCAAACTTGTACAAGGAAGGCAAAGTCTGCCTGTCGTTGCTCAATACGTGGGACTCGGAGGAAAATTCGGAAAGATGGAGCAGTTCATCAAGTGCGTTGCAGGTTTTAGTTTCGCTCCAAGCGTTAGTGCTGAACGATAAGCCTTATTACAACGAAGCGGGCTACGAAAAACAACGTGGAACGGAAGAAGGCATTCGAAACTCAGCCATGTATTCAGAAAATGCGTATCTTCTCAACTTGAAGACGATGATACAAACGATCAAACGCCCACCCGTAGGGTTTGAGGCGCTCGTTCGAGCGCACTTCAAAAGTCGTCGAGCCTCGATATTAAAGAGCATTGCTGCGTATCTTGAAGGTGCACCAGTTGGTAGCTATTGCGATGACCCGAACGTACAGCACACGAAGCACGACACGCACAATGTGAAACCGACGAAAGGGTTTCTACTAAGTTTACAAGGGTTACAAGAAACGGTGCGAACTGCATTCCGGAAGATTTGAAGATGAACGACAACTACTATGATTGTTCTTCTCATACATTTTTTCGTGGAGCTAACATACCCCGACCTTAGAATTTTTTAATAGTAATGCGTGCGCGCGGCTTTTTCTACGCATTTCATAACAAATGCACCAATCTTCACTTCTGTTGGACCAAGTTCACTGGCGCCTCTTGCACACCGAGCCATCATGCGGCTCAAATTTGCATTCTCCGCCAGCATCCGCATCGCAGATTCCTGCGTTTCCGTAATCGAAAGAATATGCGCAATCATAATGAGCGCATATCGCAAGACTCTCGCGTTGATCCCAGAAACTGGCGCGACTTTAGACGACGGCGTTTTCCTTGTCTTGATCTTAGCTTTCTGAACCGCCATCTCCCAAAGCGCCGTGTTTGCCGCTGCGGCCAAAACGTTTTCCTTACGAACAACTCTTGGCCACCCTTTCCAATCCAAGTGCGCAAACGCGGCTAAGACGCGCAAAGATAAATCGACGAGCTCTCTCGATCGAGAGCACGTGTAGTTTATGTAAGTTGCATTTTGATCCTGCGTCGTCGCAATATCCATGATATTCGTGGACGTCGAAGGGATTTCGTTCCTCAAAACAGATACTACATCGCTCAACACCGCATATTCGTTCAAGGCGTCTTGGAATGATTTACACGTAGATAGCGTACGGATGAGAGACAGGCATGCCATTCGCGTATCTTGCGGCGAGCTTGCTTTCAAGCAATAGTTCAACCAACACGAAGTCGTAATCTGTGACTGCTTTGGCGCCGAGATAACACCGGATTGTGGGATCTCATCTTCTCCAGTTTTTAAATTTGTCGTCGGGACCGCCCGTCTCGACGCCACCATTGTCATCACCAAATCACTCGCGGGTAATACGCGACTACCAACTACATCTCTCCCATTTGTAATTTCAGAAGCAGCAAATGAGGTTAACCAAGTGAGAGCACCTAGGAGAGGCGATGTAGCTTCCCATGCTCGTGCACCAACACATCTACGCAAACAATCAACGACAATCGCCACCGCATCAAACTTCTCATCCACTACAGCGGTAGCGCTTCGAGAAGGAGCGCTCGAAGAAGCGTCGCTCTTTTTCGATTTTGACGCGCCCTTAGATGGAGCGGTGATGTAATCTTCTGTGGGAACTTGCTCTTTCGTGTGCACGAAAACTCTCCCAGTGGTTGAGAGCGGGTGCGGTAGCAATGAACCGCCGGCGAAAGAACCGGCGCACGCGCTCGCCACATCAAACTCTGAACCGTTGATTCTTCTGCGAAGGATCTTTCTCTTCTCGTTACCTCTAACATTTGTCGTTATCGAAGCTGCGACCGTCGCTTTATCGGTGATCATCATGTCATCTTCCTCTACAGAATCTTCCGCTTCGTCATCTTCAGTAGCTCCACCTCTTGGGGGCGGTTGCGATGTTGAGAGATTTCTGAGCAAGTTGCGCCGCCGAGCTTCAATCACTCTTCGACAGCACGTTTGATCGTTCTTAAGCAGAATTAGCAAAAGTCTCGCTGCTGAAGCCGCGAGTTCATCTCGGGCGTTATCGTCTGCAAACTCGTTCCTCGGTGGATTCAAGTCTTTGTCGCCGTCAAACGCTGCGACAGATTTCAGCGCCTCAAGAAGCGTGATGAGGAAATTCGCGTTACTGAATACCTCATTGATACTATCAATTCTATATCCGCTGTTCTTCGGGGTACCGTCTACATAGCTATTATCGTCTCCCTGATCTTCATCGTCGAGGAAAACAGAAGCGAGCGCTCGGCCAATCGCCACGCTGTGGTACTCCCATCCTTCCTCTATATCGCGCAGTCCGCTCCCGACTTTCTTGCTATTGGTATGACTACTACTACTATTTTTCTTCTTTCTCAAAGACGCCAACGTGGCACCTTTTTCAACAGCTTGAGTGTGGAAACCGAGAAACACCAAAGCATCACGTTTGGCAAAAGAATCTAAAAAGAACGCAAACTTCTTCGACGAGATTCCTCTTTGATTGTCGGCGTTGTTATTGTTGGTAGCATTACCGTGATAGTGGTACAACGCTGAAGCTGCCATTGAAGCTTGATCAAATAAACCTTTCGGTGCTTTCGGTAGCATCGGTCGCCAGTCCGAAACTTCTTTACATGTCGTCGTCGTCGTCGTCGTCGTCGTCGTCGTCGTCATTGCTTTTGGCACCGATGCTATCGTCTTTGTCGTATCCATGTTCTTGATTTGTTGTTGCTGTTGTTGCGCTTGTCGATTTGTCGCACCAGTAGCAGCATTCGCGGCTACGCTGAGGGAATGCTGCTTTTGATGGACGTTGTTGTTGTCGAACCGTTTAATTGCATCCGATACGCTCAAACCACCACCACCGCCTTCCACATCTTGTTTCCTTCGCTTCGCCTCGTTCCCTGCGACCGTCCCAGTTTCATCCTCGCTTCTTTTCTTCTTCTGTAGCTTTTGTTCCTCGAATTCATTCTCTCTCTTCTTTACTTGCTCTCTCAAACCGTAAATCTCGTTCATCAACTCTTGTTTCTCCCTCCTCGACCGCCTTCTCGCGTTCTCTTCTCTCTCCTGCGCCTCTTGCAACTCTTCGTCTTTAAATCCGAGCAAATTTCTCAATTTTTCAACCTCTTTTCGCATCTCTCGGATTTCTGCCGCTGCAACGTGATGCGCCGCGCTCGTGTTCGCGTACGACGTCGTCGCGATCGCAACCTCCGATTGTTGCTGATGACCGTGCGCGATCGCTATCCTACCACTTTGTCCGCCTCCCGCCGTCGCATCCTTCGCCTCCCGTTTCAGCTTGGCGTTTTCCTTCTCGTATTGCTCCACGCGAGAGCGGAGCAACGAGAGCATGCCATCTTTATCTTTATCTCTCCGCTCGAGCTCGTGTAATCGGGATTGTAAAAAATGCGCGTCTGTTACTTCTAAATTGTTCGTATTGTTCTTCTGTTGTTGTTGTTGTTGTTGTTGTTGTTGTTGCGAGACGTCGCCCATCTGTCGCTGCTGCTGTTGAGATTGCGTGATGTTGACGAGATTATTATTCACATTATTATTATTATTATTATTCACGGTTTGTTGCGTCGTCGTCGTCGCGTTCCCGCCGCTCGTTCCAGTGCCACCGCCTCTTTGCCTGCTCGCCTTTTCCGCTTGCTCGATGATGGAGTCAAAGTTACTATTGAGAGTCAGAGAGTAAGTTTAATACATGTTGCAGATGCCTAGATGATAAAAATCCCCCCCCGGAACGAACACACACACAAACAAACAAAACGAGGGATGAGAAGAGAGAAAGAAAGAGAGAGAAAGAGAAAGAGCTTCTTCGCAAGAAAACAAATAAACTCACCTGGCGTCCACGTTCGCCCACACGTCGTCGTCGTCGTCGTCCTCGTCGTCTTGGCCAAAGCCGAACTCAGGTGTTGTGTTCGTTCCCATTCTTCTCGCAGAGCAGAAAAAGCAGTGAAGGAAGTACGAAAAAATTCAAAAATTCTTCTCGAGACTGTCGATGAGTGAAAAAACAGCAGAGAGAAATTTTATTTTGGCCGCACTTTT
>Ga0115554_1002125_pt1 | contig 13782 bp, 9 predicted proteins | sample COGITO_mtgs_1104_3_FD_87283 | JGI IMG/M metagenome (GOLD analysis project Ga0115554, IMG submission 87283) | Pelagic marine microbial communities from North Sea - COGITO_mtgs_110404 | ecosystem: Environmental > Aquatic > Marine > Epipelagic | place: Germany:Helgoland, sampling site Kabeltonne... | reverse complement strand
CGTTCCCGAGTAAGATCAGGAGGAGGAATCCCATCGATGACGTGAACGACCTTGTTGTTGTTCGCACTGCTCTGCTTCCGTCGCGACGACATCTTCTTCTTAAATACCTCTCTTTTTGCCGTTGTTGTAATAAACTCTCCCTTCTTCTTCTCTCGCTTAAAGAATACTTACTAAGTGTGTTTTGGTGTCAAGCTTGACAAATTATTATTAGACAGCCACAAAAGAGTGAAAAAAGACAAGGAAAAAAATTTCAAAAAAAAACAAAAATTTTTTCTCTCTCGTCTGTCTCGTCGTTCTCAACTATCTCGTCACTTTCATCAGAGCTCTTCTTCTCTTTCGAGAAGAAGAAGAAGTTAAAGAAGAAGGAGAAGACGAGAAGAACACAGAAGAACCACAAAGAACCACCTCATCTCTTCTTCTCGAACAACCACAAAACGCGCACAAACGCGACAAAAGTGATCATGCGTTTAAAAGACGAGGCGTGGAGGAGGCTACAAAAAAATTAGTAATTTGAAAACGCGCAAACAGATTTTGCGCAAAAAGCACGGAAGAAGAAGAAAAGAGAGACAACGAAACGATTCAGACGATGACGGGCGAACAACAACACGAACCACCAGGAAAGCCGACTTTATTATCGACGTGTTTCCTGTGTTGCAAACCTAACTTCGTTCCGAAACGACCTCGGAAAGTCGTCCAGGACGTCCTCGCGTCTTTGCAAAAAGACGAGTGGCTCGGTCCGATTTTTCTTCCCAACGACGTCCACTCCAAACGAGTCCACCAGTCGTGCGGTCTGTGGTGCCCGGAAGTGTATTACGACCACGAGAAAGAACGACTGAGGAAATTACCGGACGCGATTCAACGGTCGAAGAAAATTCCGTGTCACAAGTGTAAACAGAAAGGCGCGGCGATCGGGTGCGTCGTTCCGGAATGTCCGAGGAGTTACCACTTGATTTGCGCGCACGACGATAAGTGCGCGTTTAACACGAGCACATATTCGTTGGCGTGCCCGATGCATATTAAACGGTTGACGAGTAAAAACGCAATCGAGTGGACGAATTTCGCACTGGAGGAGTTGTTACATCCCAAAGAGGAGGAGGAGGATGAAGGAAACGAAGACGCGTTGGAAAGAGATTCGGAAGACGAGTTTAACGGTGAGAACAAAAAGAACAACGCCTCGAGATTTAGAGTTTCGAGAACAATCGCGGACGACGGTATGTCGTACTTGCCGTTAGCGGCGGCCAGAGCTGGCGCGGAGATTAAACCGAGAGGGAATAAAGCCGCGCGATTCGACCACACGTTCGCGCGAAGTCGCGAGGCTTTGATTCGTAAATCCGTCCAAGACGCCGAACGGAGAGAACGGAAACGGAAAGAAAACGAAATAGACGAGATTATTCTACACGCGAACAACGACGAGTTGGCGTTTCACAAACGAGAGAAAAACAGAAAAATGAAAGATACGACGCGGATCGAACGCTTCACCGTCGGAGGCGGGAGTGTAAATACGGAAACGAACACGTTTGGCCATCCCGACGGGTGGGATTCCATCGCCGGTAACCCGGAGATTATACACGCGTTGAAAGAAGTGACCGTTTTACCGTTGTTGTATCCAGATATTTTTAAAGGCGTGGGTGTGAATAAAGCGCGCGGGATTTTACTCCACGGCGCGCCTGGGACCGGGAAAACCGCCGCCATTCGCGCGTTGGTTGGCGCGGTTGCGAAGCAGAATATGAAGAGAGTCAACGAAGGCGGCGGCGAAGACCAACAAAAAATAACCTTCTTTTGTCGCAAAGGCGCGGACTGCTTGGGTAAATATTCCGGCGAAGCAGAAAGAACGTTGCGATTGATCTTCGAAGAGGCGCAGAAATGCGCTCCGAGTGTCATATTCTTTGACGAAATGGACGGATTAGCTCCGAACCGAGCGAACCAAGCGAGCGATTCGTCCAACATTCACGCCTCGGTCGTGACGACATTATTATCGTTAATGGATGGCGTTTCCGATCGCGGACAAGTCATCGTCATCGGCGCAACAAATAGACCAGACGCTATCGATCCAGCGTTGCGACGTCCCGGTCGGTTCGACCGAGAAATCTTATTCTCGTTGCCGAACGAAGACGCGCGATTCGAGATTTTAAAATGCCACACTTCGAAATGGACGCCCAAACCGCCTACGGATGCAACATTGCGTTGGGTCGCGAAGGAAACGAACAACTGCTCCGGTGCCGATTTACGCGCGACGTGTAACGCGGCGTTGATATCATCCTTGATGCGGTTTTTGCAAAATCAATTGTTGAATCCTCCGACGATTACTCGCAACGTTCACAAAGCGAAAAAGACAAAAAACAAACTCCTCAACGAGTGTTTCCAGAGCAGAGACGAGTTAATGGCGATGTTTGACCACGCGTTACCGGAGAACGAAACGACTAAGAAACTCAAGAGTTTCGTCACGAAACAGCACGAGACGGACGTCGTTCGTCACGTCGGTCGCGAGTTGACGTTGCGAGGCTGGGACGCGTTGGGCACTCGCGTGGAAGTGTATTGGTCCCGAGCGAACACGTTTCGTCGGTGCACGATATCCTCGTTCGATCCTACAACTTTGCGACACAGATGTGAATACGATGACGTCGAAGGTTCGATGTTTCGAAACGGCGAGAAGATTATCCGCGAGGAGTGGTTACCTTTGTTTCGTCCCGGGACCCTGGTGAAAATTTTAAAAGCTGAAGACGAGGATCGAGAAATTCTCGACGAGGCGAAACGGAACACGATTATTGAAATCGCCGTTCGCGCGAACGCGTTGAAGAAACGACACAAAGAAAGTTTAGAATCCTTCACGTTGGCACAAAGCAAAGGCGAAGTGAAAGGCGTGGAGCGCGCGGATTGGAGAGTTGGTTTGGAAAAGCACAGCGGGAACAAGGCGTCCTCGAGAAGGTCGTCGGCGTTCGCGCGCGCGCCGGTTGGAGAGGCGTTACCGAACTATTTAATCGGCACGACAAAACTTCACGAATGCATAACGTCGGCGTCCAAACCGATGAAGAAAATAGGTGGATCTTTGAGTAAAATTCTGTTCGCAAACTGTCCGGCGCAAACGTCTTTACTCGGATTAGCGAGTCTTCAATTACAGTTGGATCCGGTGAAAGTCGTGTGTCAAATCGACTTGGCGTCCATCCTCGAACGCGGCGACGGCGACGCGTTGATCGGCACGCAAAGAATATTGAGCGAAAACTTGGTGAAATTAAAAATCGCCGAAGGCGAAGACGAAGAAGACAACGCCATTCTTTTGCTCTTACCAAAACTCGAGACGTGGGCGCTCGCCGCCGAGATGCACGAAAGCGACAGGATGGAAGGAGGGGGAGGGGGAGGCGTTTTAACCACCTCCAAAGCATGGGATTGCGTCGCGCAAACCGTGGACGACTGTCGCGGGCGGGGTATCGAGAACGTCTTCCTTGCCGCGACGTGTGCGTTTGATTCGAAACATTTACCGAAATCCATGCGCGCGTTTTTTACGACAAAGACGTATTCAAACGTCGGCGACGTGTTGGACTTGGATGCGCTGAAAATGAAGTTGGCAGAGAACGTCGTCTCGGCTTCGTTCGTTCCCGCGTTCTTTCGAGAACTTTTACGGTTAGAAGAAGAACAAGAAGAACAAGAAGAGGTTGAATACGAGGACGAGGACGATCACGAAGAAGAGGAAGAACAAAAAGAGGAAGAAAAGGAACGCTCCGATTTCATCTTACTCAAACGTCTTCAAAAAGAAAACGACGACATCAGTTCCGAGTTGCGCCTGTTAACCGCGCACTTAGTCCGTTTAGACCGCTTGAAACCGTTTTTTGAGAGCGAAGCTGGCAGGTTTTGGAGAGACGTGGACGCGAACACGTGCTTGTCCTCTCTGGACGAATTCGTGGAGTCGTTACAGTTGGCGACGGCAAAAATCACGCGTGGCCGCAATCCAAAGTTCATCTTAGGTAACGGGAAGAAGATGGCGTTGCGAAGCGCCGCCTCGTATTGCCTAGATTTGACCGAGGAGTTCATCGTCGCCAGAGGTTTACGACAAATGCAAAAGAAAAGCGACGAGACGAAGAAACAGTTGACGATGTTGAAAGCAGCGGAACCTTTGAACGACGACGACGAGGATGGAAAAGAAGAACAAGAGAACAAGAAGGAAAATAATGTTCAAGTGAAAGCGACGACGACGACGACTCGAAAGCGCAAACGCAGAACATCTTCCTCTCTCCGTCATCGCTCTGCGCCAGGAATAAACGCGACGATTAAAATCAAACGTACCGTGTTACAACCGATACTAAAAGCCGTGGCGGAAAAGATGATGTTCGTTACGTCCTCCACGACGACGACACCGACTCATCTCACCGTCGAAGACGTCTTGCGCGAGAGAGACTCGCTCTCGATAACTCTCGCTCGCCGCGCGAAGCTCGCCGCCGCGAGAGCCTTCGAGAAGAGAAAACGTTTCTTCTTCGCTTTTGATAAAACAAACAACGAAGGAGATACAGAAGAAGAAGAAGATCGGATAGTGAAGAAAATCAACGAAGATAGTGCTCGCGATGATAGCGACGATAGCCATTTAGCTCTCATCCTCCGTTCCATGATGGATGGTATTTTATAAATTGAAACATTTCTTTTTACTTTTTTTAATTTAAAGCAGATTGAAATTTTTAAAACGCGTACCAACACCAACAACAACACAACAACACACACACACACACGAATACTAATAACAATAACAATAATAATAATCGGACGACGACTTTTACTTTTATCACGACTTTTAAACGATGGGAGGAGAGACAAAAGAAACCGAGTCAGACCCGAACTGGTTCCAAAAGAACTACGATATAGACGACACGGAAACGTTCTCTTTGCATTACGACAAAGATTTCCACGCTCGAAAATACGAAATGTTGGAAGTGTCGGATGAGATTTACGAGCAGCTAATGTCCGACGGAAACGACGGCACGATCGAGTTTAAAGGCGAACCAGAGGAAGAAGCGGTGTTGTGCACGAAGAACAAAACGTTCGTGGTGAAACGAGTGGATACTTCGAACACGTTACTGTTGTGCGCACCTCCCGGGAAGTTTGACGACGGGACGATTGAGAGAGATGCGGATGGGAAGAAAATAGCGAAAACGCACGCGCAAGTGTCCTCGCATTTAGATTTGACGGAAATCGCGCCCAGATTGGAGAAGTTGAAGATGTTTTTAGAGAAGAAGTTTATGATTACGAAATCCTCTGTCGAAGAGGAAGAATTAGAAGAAGATGGAAAGGAAACTTCAAAATCGTCTTCGTCGTACGGGTTTGATTTTTTGCTCTCGAAAGTGCAAGCGAGCGAGATGGAGTTGAAGGACGCGTTGGAAAATCCGTCGAGTTTGATTAACGCGGTCGAGGTTGGAGAGAATAGATGGAGAGGAATAGACGAAGAGGCAATTGAGTACGTTTTAGGGATTGTCATGGCGAGCGCGGTGGAGAGTGGGAAGTATGATTTTAGTAAAAGTGAAGACGTGGGGATGACCGCGCCGGAGGCGTTTGAGTTCACGGAAAAGAAGTTTCCAATGGAGGTGTTAGATCTCGTTTTGAAAAAGTTTGGCTTTACTAACAAAAACATGAATTCTACGCTCTTGGGGAAGAAGAGAGCAAGGGAGGAAGAAGGAGGAGGAGAACAAGAACAAGAACGAGGAGTAAAAACAACGAAAGATTTAGTCGTGCGGTTCAAGTTGGAGCGATACATCAAGCACAGATTCGAGCAAAACGCAAAATTCAACTACTTGGAAGCTATCAAAGCCGTCAACGAAGAGATTATCATCGACGAGTTTAAAATCGATATCGATGAGGATAAGAAAACGATGGATGCGCTGTTTGCCGGATTGGCATTTTTCGCCTCCGAGAACGAGTTCAAACGAAACGTTGCGAGCGCGTTAGTCGCGAACGCGATGCCGAGAGAACCAAAAGATAGATTCGCAGTCTTGTGGAAATCAAAGCCGAAATGGTTGTTAACAGAATTAGAGCCGTATTTGGAAGGGATGGTGAAAACTCCCGGGATGACGCGAGAGGCGATGCTGTTGAAATATTGCCGAGTTTCGTCCGGGAGCAAAAAAATTGGCGGCGAAATTGGTGGGGACTTTTACAGCAAACGGTGAAGTAGACGGATGTAATTAATACACACAAAATATATAAACCGCGCTGGAATCACTGTAGTAATATATAGTACTCCCATCTACAAGCAAAAAATAAACGGGCTTTGCCGATAATCGAAATCGGGGCCTCCCCCATGTTTAGAACATTTCACTAAGGTTTTACCCGAAGGGGGAATCATACCACTAGACCACAAAGCCATTATAGGAATGGATTTCGCGCGATGAAAATCGCACAGCATTTGCGCATTATTAAGGGTTTACGGCCGAAATTAAGAAATAAGAACGTCACATTCAGACCCTAAAAAAAAGAGAAAAAAAAGGAAAAAAGGGAAAGAAGTGCTTTAAAAAAGTCGTCGACGACGACGACGATGACGACGACGGGATTACCACGCGCGTCGTCGTCGCATCGTCAGGCTTTTCCTTCGTTTCGTCGTCGTTGTTGTCGTTGTTGTTGTTGTTGTTCCCGAGTTTTATACCGCCGCAACAAAGAAGAACAAATTACCCATAACCAACTAAGAAGAAGAAGAAGATATTATTATCCAAAAGCGCACCCAGAAAGAGAAACGAAAGAAGAAGAAGAAGAAGAAGAAGAAGAAGAAGAAGAACGCGACGACGTCGTTCGAATCAACGAGCGATTTCACTGGAGCAAGAAACTTTCGAATTCTGACGAGGACACGATTACGAGGGATGATTTGCGGATGATGCCGAAAGAGTACTTTAACAAAAAGAACAACAACACCAATACTAACATTCAAGAAGTGCATCGAGATCGAGACACGTCGGTCTTGGTGACCGACGAGCAATTGCAGAGAGAGTTTTTCAGGGACAATCGCGACCGCGAGATAGAATCAGAAGAAGACGGCGAATACTCGAAAATGAAAGAGCGCTTACTTTTACTTCTGCCGTCGCTGCGAACGACAACGAACGCGAACAACAATAAGCGACTCGTCGAAGATTTACTCTTCCGGGTCGGTCTCGAACGCGTTTCGTCTCGATTGTTGTCCATGCGGAAAATCTTCCCGACTTGCGACGTGGCCGAAATGGCCAGTAAGAATCCCAAAGTGTACTTAAACTTTAGTAGTAGTAATAATAGTAGTGATAGTAAAATCGAACGCGGCGCCGAAGAAGACAAACGCGAAGATGCTAAAATCGAACGCGAGTGGCGAATGGAAATCGATACATTGGAAGACATGTTCCCATTCGCCGGCCAAAACGGCTTACCAAACGTCCAAAGAATGGTACAAGCCGTGCCTCAAATGCTCGATTCTCGCTTTGTCCAAAGAAGCATCCAAGCTTTGATCTCCTCGAAATTAGCCGAGGACGAGCTCGACGCGAAAACGAAACTGCACAAAAATCCGCGTTTGATATTAAACGTGGAATCCTCCAGCAACCGATCGCGGTTCGAGAGCGCGAGTCATTTCGATCAAACCAACGTGAAAAGGAATAAAGTTGTCTTCCACGATTCGAAAGTGAGGGAGACGTATTACGATACTTCGTAATAAAAGTAGTAATATAATAAGAGGACTCGCAGTAGATGTGAATAATGTGAGCACTTTACCTTGTTTTTTTTGGATGTTTTGGATAAAAATTGCACGCAAAAAACGACACAAAAACACACACGAGACACACATGCGCGCGCACTCCTCCTTCTCCTTTTCTTACTTTTGCACGACAAACCACAGGGCGAATACAAACAAAACCACTACGACTACTTCCACGACTGATTATTCCAGAAGAATTTTAATGATATACAACGCGAGAAAAGCAAAAATCGAGCGCGACCGACGACGCATCCAACAGCAGTCGACGTTAGATGACGACGAAAGGATGAACGAAGAAAACGTCGACGACATCGAGGTGAATTTAGATGTTGCCTTAGCGAATTGGACCAGAGAACGACGAGGTCAAACGTTGTTTCAAACGTTTATCGAAGAGAACGAGGCGTTCGAGAGTTCCCAATACGATCTTTTCCACGGCGCGTGTTTGATAGCGATGCACGCGAATCCAGAGTTGGACGTAAACGAGCAGAAAAATCGAGTGAAAGCGTTGGCGGAGGAGGTGGAGAAAGAGTTGCCGGAAAACCGAGAGGAGCGCTTTACCTTGCGTACGATTAAGAAAATCTCCACGCTTTTATTCAACAAAGAGGTGAATCCAGAGACGGCGTTTCAAGGGAATCTGGAGGATTATTACGCCGTCGGAAACTCGTGCGTGGACAAAGTTTTGGATACGAAGCGAGGAATTCCGATTACGTTATCTTTGATATACATGGAAATCGCGAAAATGGTCGGAATTAACATGGTTGGCGTGAATCTTCCCGGACATTTTATGATTCGCCCAGCAGATGTGCCCGAATGTGAGATTTTAGTCGATTGTTTTCACGATGGAGACGTGTTGTTCGTAGAAGACGCCGAAGAAATGCTCTCCAAACTGTATAGACTACGGAAAGGCGAACGAGTCACCATCGATAGATCTTTTCTGGAAGATAACCACTTAAAACCGAGAGCATTTTACACGAGAATGCTGACGAACCTCAAGTCCATATACTTTAACAAGAGCGATTACAAGAACGCGTTGGCGATGTGCGAATACCAGAAGTACTGCTCGCCGGATGGGGCGATAAGAATAATGAACGTGAGAGACTCTGGGATGTGTCATTTTTTACTACACAACTACAGCGACGCAATGTTAGACTTAACGGAATATTTAGAGTCTGAGTATTCCAGCAATATCAGCGCGGAAGATAGAGCTAGCGTTCAGAACATGCGAGATCAAGCGAGGTTGCACTTATCGCGCTTTTAGGAGGATTAAAATATTAGCCGTTCGATTAAATCATCATCGTCGTCCTCATCATTAGTTAGTGTACACTATTTCTATTATTATTATTATTACCCACTACAACATAATCTCTCTTCTATGCTATTTCTATTATTCCTATCATCATCATCATCATTTCGTGTACGCTCGTCGCGCCATCTTCTTGTTATGCTTCTTCTTCTTCTTGGACATCGAGCCTATAAACACCGGGAGCTCTACCCGTTCCTCGTCCTCGTCTGCGTCACCCTCTTCCACTCCTTCTTCTCGCATCATCAGCTCCTTCTCTAGCTTCTGCTCCAAAACCAACTCAATTTCCGCTTTCCTCGCCATCATGATCTTCTTCCTCTTCTCGATCGGAAACGCTTTCCCGCTGTATTCCATCTTCCCAACCACGCCTCCAGATTTACTCTTCAACGATTTGACCAAAATCTCCTCCCCGGGTTCGCTCACGCACGTTTTCAAATCCACCTTCCTCTCGTCCGGTTTCGAGCTCGATCCGTGCACCGTCGGCACCTCGCTTTGTGTTCTTTTCCTCTCCAATTGCTCCATCATTTCTTTCTTCTCCTCTTTTTTCCTTTTCGCGAACGCTTCCATGAACGCCGCCTTTTGCAAGTACACATCTTTCGTTTTTCTTCTCGTCAGGTGCGTTTCGCGACTGGTGTGTTCATATTTGCGACCGATGCCTTTCGAGCGCGCTCGGTGCATTCTTACTGTTTATGCACTTCGTCTCCTTCTCTCTCTCGTTTCTTCTTTACGTGTTATAAAAGCCCAAAGTGTGTGTGTGTGCTCTCTTTGTGTGGGAAACGTCCAAGTTTTTATTCTTGCGTGCATTTTCCCCCAAACCAAACGAAAAACATTTTCAAAAACCACCCAAACGGCATAAACGCAAACACACTTACACATAAGTATGTTTGAAAAGCTCTTCGCGTGGTGCGGGTTACACCGCCCCGGGAAAGAAGACGGTAAAGAGAACGCGACGACGACTGGAGGATCGGACGATCTCGCGATCGACGACAACAGCTCCGACGTCGGTTCGGAAGCCGGGAGTTCCATGATCTCGGTGGAAGAACTCGACCCGGTCACCGGGAAACCGACGAGAGTTTTGAAGAAGAAGAAAAGTTTAATCGGCCGAGCGTACCGGAAGGTGACGAAATCGAGGAGCGGGAAAAATAAGAAAAGCGGTGGTGCAGAGGAGGACGGGGTAGCAGCGGCGGGAGGAGTAGCAGGTGGTGGGGCGTAGAAGGATCAAGGAGAGAAAAGAAATGAATATCCGAACGGACTAACGGACACTCTCGTCAGGAAAAGGAAACAAAAAATTGAACACAACACGAAAGAAGTAAATACTTCACGCTCGAAAAGTGAACGACGAGAGCGAGAGAGAAAGCGCGACGAGAAACAACAACAACAACAACAACAAGAGAGAGAGAGAGAGAGAGAGAGAGATCGAGAGGAATCTTCTCTTTATTTATATATATATTTTTATAACGTTTTGTACTATTATCACACACACGCACCAAAAGCTCTGCTCGTGTACAAATATCTGCGCTTCGTTTCCCTGTCCAGGCTGTCCTCTCGTTCCCCAAAGGTCACGAAAAACCTCACAACGCACAAAGCGCGCTGCTCGGAGTAAAAGAAAAGAAAGAGCTTTCTCTGCTCTCTCTCTCTCTTTCTCTCTCGTCCTCATTTTTTGTTGGTCTCGCTTCTCCATCTATATATAATAATACTATGTTTGATTTCCAAGCCTGTTGCGGGGGCGCGAGAACGGGGAAGAAGAAAAAAGCATCCGATGATGATGATGATGATGCTGACGGTGATGATGAAAATGAATGCAAAAAGAAGAAGAGGATGCCAGAGCTGACCATATACGGATTAGAGAAAATCGAAGAGAGCAACGAAGAAGAAGGCGAAGAAGAAGAAGAAGAAGAAGAGTCCGATGAAGAAGACGAGCTTGAGGAGGAAAAGAAAGACGACAGCGCGAAAGAGTCCGAAGAAGATGAAGATGAAGATGATGATAAATCCACCCCTGGGCTTCGTCTTTCTCCAAAAATTCTCGTTGAGAAGAAGAAAACGAGCAGTAGTCTAGTCGCGCAAACGCGAGCGGCGAAAGCAGCCGCCGCAGTAGCAGCACAATCAACAACAACAGAAATACAACCGACGAAAACGAGAAATAAGAAAGAGAAGAGAGAGTTTCGTAAAAAAATGGCCGAGGAGAAAGCCGAGCAGCAACTGGAACGCCGAGCGAAGAAGCGAGGGAACGACGGCGGGCAAGGGAAAAGGAAAGGGTCGAAGAGCAAGAAGGCGTTTTTGCAATCGAACTTTAAGCCGACGTTGGCGTTGTAAAGAAACAAATGTTTTTATGTATTGTTCTATCCTAAAATCTGTTGTTAAAAGTTTTACGCTCCTTCTTCCTGCTTCGCTTTCGCTTTCGCGCGCTTCTTGGCGTTTTTCTTGGCGTTGCGAGACCGAGTATCCAATGGGGCAGCATTCGGATCCACTCCAGTTTCGTTCTTATTTGAAGACTTATTTCGTTTACCCCACGCGGAGGAGGCGTACGACGCCATGCGCGCTTCTTTATCGTCGTCGTCATCATCATCGTCGTCGTCTTTATCGTCTTTATTCTTGCGCTTTTTACCGTCGCCTCGTTTCTTCTCGTCTTGCCTCTTTTGCTTCAAGAACTTCTCGGCCAACTCGCGCGCTCTCGCGCGATTTTTCGCGCTCAAGAACCCTTCGTCTTCTCTGTACGGCGCGATTTTCTTCAAACTGACTATTTGATTTAAATCCTTATCGTCCAAGGAGAGAATTTCGCGCGTAGTTAAGCCGTAGTTGGACGGCGCGACTTCTTTGTATTGAAACCGAGTCGGTAATCCATCGACGAAATCTTCGTAATCGAGGGAATAAAACTCATCCATTTTCTGCTGCAACTCTTTCTTCCATCGCTTCAAAGCGCGTTTGGAGTACACGTTTTCTTGATTTTGATCGTTATCGTCGTCGTCGTCGTTTTGATCATCTGCTGCGTCTCCGTCTCGCTCCTCTGCTTCGTTGTCGTCGCTATCGTCTTCATCATCATCTCCGTCCAATAAATCCTTCTCGGCTTGTAACTTTGCGTCTACTTTTGCCATGTTCTTCCGAATCTTCTCGAAGCGTTCGTTTTCTCTCGCGTTGACCTCCTCTGGTGCTTTCATCAACACCTTCAACTCGTCCTCTACATCGTCGTCAAACTCCGGTTTAATTGGGTTCCCGTCTTCATCCTCCAACTCTTGATAGGCTTCGTCGTTCTCTTTACTCTCGTACAATTCTCGCATCGCCCGATCGTGCGCGTCTGGATCAAATTCTTGAGTTAAATCGGCAATCTTTGCCGCGTCGGTGCCGGAAATGCCACCAATTTTCGAAATCAAATCGACTTTTTTACGAATCTCTTCTCTCTTTAAGTTCTTCAAGCGTTTGACTTCCTCCATCAACTTTTGCCGCTCGGTCTGTTTCCTCTCTTTTACGCTTTGTCTCTTCTCGCGACGACGGGTGTCTTCGCGACGAAGCGTCCCGTCGATGTTTCTCGCGTGCGACCGAATAGATGTCCCCCCTGGCTCTTCGAATCGGAAGTTGTATTCGTGTTCAAACTGTTCTTGTCTTTCTAAATCTTCCTCGGAGGAATCCGAATCTGAATCTCCTCCGTTTGTTCTTCCATCGGCGTTGATATCCGTCCATTTGCGATTGACGATGTAATCTTTCAAAAACTCGTCCTCGTCTTTCAAAACCTCGGCTAACTTTTTCTTATTCTCGTCTTCTATTTTATGAGTGCTGTCCTTCGCGTTGTTGTTGTCGAATTTCTCTGCGCGTTTCTTCACGACTAATCCTCCGATGTCGTCGTCTGAATCTGAATCTGAATTTCCGTCGTCGTCGTCGCCGCTACTACTACTACTGTTATTGCTCCTGCTATTACCGGCGGCGCTTTTGAACGCCTTCTTCAACGCCTCTTGCTCTTCCACGTACGACGGGCCGGCATCTTTGTTTCGTTTGCCTAACCCATCTTCGTCTTCGTCCGATTCATACGTCCTGGCGCCGCCTTCGAGCAAGTCTCTCGCTTGCACTTCCCGCAGCGTCATCTTCTTCTTCTTTTTCTTCTTCTTCTTTTTATCGGAGTCATCAGGTCCAGAATCCGATTCAGAATCCGAGGAGGAAGAAGAGGAAGATTCGTCGTATAACTTCGCGTTCGGATCGTACACCGACGGATCTTTATTCTTCAACTTTGTCAACACGTCCACGAACTGCTTCTCTTTCGTCTCTGTAATATCGCCCTCGTCCGAACTGCTGCTCTCCTCATCGTCGTCATCATCAGAATCGCTGCTCCCATCGCTCTTCTTCTGTTTCATCATCATCCCTTTCACTAAATACTCTTTCCCGACTTTCTCTTTCAACCGGTGTTCCTCTTTCCTCCGTTCGTTGTGTTCGAAGCGCGAGGCAAATTTTTGGTTGATTTTCAGCGTGTCTTTTTTTTTCATCTTCTTCTTCTTCTTTTCCTCGTCGTCGTCGGAAGACAAAGAAGAAGAAGAAGAAGATCCATCCTCGTCGCTTTTATGACGGTCAAACATTACGCGAGAAGAACAGTCTCACTTATAGTCGCAGAGCTCTCTTCTTTTTCTTTAACTGATACTACGTGTTGATGATGATGAATGAGATTCCAAACGAGTAGTAAATTCCAAGTGAAGTGCAGACGTGTTTTGGCGGCGGTTGCGCTCCTCTTTTCCTTCTTTTTTTTTCGAGAGCAAAAAAAAAAATGAACACGCGAAAAAAATGAACAAAAAAAGGAGGACTTTTTTATGAACGAAAGGGG
>Ga0115554_1002124_pt1 | contig 13788 bp, 7 predicted proteins | sample COGITO_mtgs_1104_3_FD_87283 | JGI IMG/M metagenome (GOLD analysis project Ga0115554, IMG submission 87283) | Pelagic marine microbial communities from North Sea - COGITO_mtgs_110404 | ecosystem: Environmental > Aquatic > Marine > Epipelagic | place: Germany:Helgoland, sampling site Kabeltonne... | reverse complement strand
CTTTTAGATGAGAGATGCGCGTTGTATCTCGAAGACAAGTACGAATGACACGAGCTTGTATTTTCATCGATGCATTCCACACAAATGTACGCGCAGACGACGAAAACTCTGCTCTCTCTCGCGCGACAAAAACAAGTTTGCGAAAAGCAGTCGTCGTTTTTGTTTTCATCCTCGTCCTCTTTTTGCGGGAGATCCAAAAGTCATCGTCGTACGAAACCATCATCGATTGGAAACATCGCTGCCGCCGCCCTCAACTCAAACACCACCACCATGAAAAGTCGTCGTCAAACAATCATCAGAGACATCGTCCTGGTCGGCGGCGGACACTCGCACGTCTTCGTTCTGAAAAATTTCACCATGCACCCAGAACCTGGCGTGAGAATCACGCTCGTCGCGAAAGACGTGATGACGCCGTACAGCGGTATGCTTCCCGGAAATGTCTCCGGGAAGTACACGTACGAGGAGTGTCACGTGGACTTGGGGAAGTTATGCCGCGAAGGCGGACATCGATTGATACACGACGAGTGCGTCGGGATCGACGACAAAAGTAAGAGAGTTTTGTTAAAGAATCAACCGAGCGTGAAGTACGACGTGTGCAGCTTGGATGTTGGGATTACGCCGGGGATGTTGCCGGGAGCGGCGTCGTCCTCGAATTCGCCGTCGGAAGCCTCGGCGAAGAGCGAGAGCGCGAAAGAAGAGGCGCTTCTCGTCACGCCGGTGAAACCAATCGGGACGTTTGCGACGAGGTTTGAGACCGTTCTGAGACACTTCAAAGAATTGTGCGATGAGAAGAGGAAAGAAGATGAACGGTTTCGAGTGGTGGTCGTCGGCGGCGGCGCCGGAGGCGTGGAACTCGCTTTGGCCATGGAGCGAAGGTTCGCCAGCGAAGTTGGCCTGACGTCGTCATCCTCTTCCTCCTCCGACGCTGCGTTGCCGTATCAGTTCGCGCTCGTGACGAGGGGTGAAGTCCTCAAAGGACACGGAAAATCTGCGCGGGAGAAAATATTAGCGGCTTTGAAAGCGAGAAACTTTGAAGTGTACGAGAACGACGGCGTCGAAGAAGTGGCGGAGTCGAGTTTGTCTTTAGAGTCTGGGAAGAAACTCGGTTTTAACGAGTGCGTGTGGTGCACGGATGCGAAAGCGCAGAAATGGCTGCGTACGAATACAAACTTAGAGTTGAATGAAAAAGGGTTCGTAAACATTAAAGCGACTTTAGAATCGACGAACATTCCAGACGTCTTTGCGGTTGGCGACGTGTGTAACAACGTCGAACATCCGAGACCAAAAGCGGGCGTGTACGCCGTCAGACAAGGTCCGCCTTTAGCAGAGAACTTACGAAGACGGTGCGTTGGAGAAAACGTCGTCCCGTTCACGCCGCAAAAGACGTGCCTAGCGCTCATTAGCACTGGCGACGGTCACGCCATCGCGTCGTACGGATCTCGATCTTGGGGCGCGCACGATACCGCCGTCGGCGAAAGATTGTGGCGGTGGAAAGATAAAATCGATAAAAAGTGGATGAAAATGTACGAACCGAATTTAGAGATGCTGGAAAAAATGGAACGCGAAGAGCAGGAGAACGCGCTAAATGCTAAAGCGAACAAAGTTGCCGCGTTCGCTGGACAAGAGGCGCTAGATGCGATTAAAGCGACGCCGATGCGATGCGGCGGATGCGGCGCGAAAGTCGGCTCCACGATATTATCGCGAGTTATGAAACGATTAGAACCGATTCCAACGCATCCGAACGTTTTGCTCGGCGCAGGTGACGACGCGGCTATCGTTGAAACCTCTCCTGGTAAAGTTTCTGTCCAAACGGTTGATTTTTTTCGAAGTTTCATCGACGATCCGTACGTGTTTGGCCAAATCGCCGCCGTCCACGCGCTCGGCGACGTGTGGGCGATGAACGCAGACCCCGTGAGTGCGCTAGCGACTGTCGTCGTCCCGTTTGGCATCGAATCGGAAGTTGAAGAGACGTTGTTTCAACTCATGTCTGGCGCGTGCGACGCGTTGCGCGACGCCGGGTGTGCCCTTGGCGGCGGCCATTCTGGCGAAGGCGCGGAACTCTCGCTCGGTTTCTCCGTCACCGGCGAAGTCGAAAAAGATTTGATTTTGAGGAAAACGAGCGTCGAATCCGGTCAAGTTCTCGTTTTAACCAAACCAATCGGTACCGGCGCTTTGTTCGCAGCCGACATGCGGTCCCGAGCGAAAGCCTCGGACGTCCAAAAAGCTTTAGAAAGCATGCGACAACCGAGCAAACGCGCGGCGGAAATTCTCTTCCTCCACGGCGCCACCGCGTGCACGGACGTCACTGGCTTTGGTATTTTAGGCCATCTTCACGAAATGATCAAAGACAGCGCCACTTCAGGTGCCACTATTGATTTAAGTTCACTCCCTTTACTCGACGGCGCCGTCGAGTGCGTACAAAACGGCATCACCAGTAGCCTCCAAAAGTCCAACGCGCGGTTAAACCGAGCGATAGCGAACATCGACGACGTGAAAAATTTCTCCGCCTATCCACTCTTATTCGATCCACAAACCGCCGGCGGTATGCTCGCGACGATTCCAGCGAACGAAGCGACTGAGTGCATTCAAAAACTTCGCGAAAACGGATACGCCTCTTCCTCCGCGATTGGTAAAATAGTCCAATGCGACTTATCCACCGGCGTCGGCCTCGGTCGCGTGTTTGTCGAAAACGCAGAGGAAGGGATCTCATTTGACGGATTTTAGTCGTAAAAAAGAATGAGCAGAGAATGTAGTCACGACATGGTATACTTATGCGAGTAAAATCATCTCGATTATTCTCTTCTTCGTCATCAAACATCTCATCTTCATCTCATCTCGTTGTTCGCATTCGAAAAGTAGTTTTATTACTGCAGTTGATGCTGAAATTCTCTTTTTCTAAATTCTTCGCCCAAAAATTTGGCGCCAAAATTTGAAAAAAAACGCTCCTTTCTGAAATATCTCTCTCCATTAGTATTGATATTGATTACACTTATTGTTTCGTTTCTTTCTCTTTAATACCATGACGACGACGACTTTTGCGCTTCCGCAACAAACCACCGCGACGACGAGGACGACGAAAAGTTCCTTCGTCTCCTCTTCTTCCTCTTCTTCGTTCTCGAAAAAGAAAGCTTCTTCTCTGAGCTTTGCGAGACGAAGGAATAAAATCTCCTCCAAACAACGCGGGGTCGAAATCCTTCCAAAAGCCTCCTTGTTGGGAGATCGCGAGGACAAGAGTTTATGGGACGAACTGTTAGAGGCGGAAGACACCTCTTCCGATGATGGTGGTGGTGAGTACCAATCTGATGCTTCTGCAAAAGTGATGACGACGACGACGACGAGAACCGACGACGATAAAAACGACGACGTATCGTCGGAACAGCCTCTGTGGGAGATGTTAGCCGACGAGGAGGAGGAGGAAGAAGAGGAGAACAGAAGCGCTTTGAAAAAAAAAGCAAACAACAACTTTAAGGCGAAGAAAAAATTATCATCATCATCATCGGCAAAGACGACGACGAAAGCGCTGCGCGCGAAATCGTCGTCGTCCTCCTCCTCCTCCTCCTCCTCGCAAAAGAAGAGAGAGGACGAGACAGACATCTCCGCGGAAGACGCGGCGGCGGAACTCTTTCGCGATACCACGAGAGACGCGTTGAGAATATCGAAATCTGATTTTACCGTATCCTCAATCATCGATAAAATCAACCGAGGGAAGGTTGATTTGAGACCGAGTTATCAGAGAGAGTACGTGTGGACGGTTCGGACGGCGTCGAAGTTAATCGAGAGTTTATTGTTGAACATTCCAGTGCCGACGATGTTTTTCCACGAGGTGAAATCGGGAAAGTTGGAAGTCGTGGACGGGAAGCAGCGCTTGACGTCGATATGGTCGTTCGTGCAGAACGAGTTTCCAGGCGGGCAAGCGTTTAAGTTGAGTGGGTTGGAGGTTTATCACGAGTTGAACGGGAAGACGTTCGACGAGTTGAACGAGACGTTCCAGGAGATTATTTTGGATTACCCGTTGAATGTGCACACGATTTCCAAGACGTCGCAACCGGATTTTGTGTTTGAGGTTTTTGAGAGGTTGAACATGGGTGCGACGCAGTTGAACGAACAAGAGTTGAGAAATTGCATCTATCAAGGCGCGTATACGGATTTGTTGGAGGAGTTGACCTTGAACGAAAGCTTCTTGTTTGCGAATCGATCGAAAATGCCACATTTGAGAATGCGCGACCGAGAGTTGATTTTGCGATTTTTCACCATGCAACGCACGACTCCGAGCGGGTTTTATTTGCCAGCCAAGTCCTGGTTGAACGAAGAAATGCGAGAAAACAAAGATTTGTTGCCAAAAGAAGCGACCGAGATGACTGAACTTTTCGAAAAGACGTTGAAATTATCCGTCGACATCTTTGGTGACTGCGCGTTTCGACCGGCCAAGTACCCGGAGGCAAGCAAGAAAGGCCAAAAAGTCACCGCGGAAGACGTCAGCGGCATATTCGTTCGCGAATACTTCGAATCCGGAGAAATTTCTGTCGCTTTGTGGGACACCATCACGAGTTCGTTCGCTAAAATGGTCCGAGATGAAAACGAAACCAAATTAGCCTTGGAGATCAAGGATGAAATCGTCGCCGCGTGGATCAACCTGGCGACGAGCGATAAGTTCAGACGGAACATGGTAAGCCAACCGAAAGCGGTTTTAGCTAGAGACGAAATGTTTAGAGATATGCTGTTGAGTTTAGGTTTGTTATCTCCGAACGACGAGGACGAGAACGACGGGGAGGAGGAAAGCGAAGGGAGCACTAAAGGACCGAGATAATAATAGACATCGTAGTAGTGAACGGAAAAAGAAGATGTGTAAAAATACTAAGTCTTTTTGCGTGAATCTTCCTCTTATCTGTGACGCGCTTGTTCACACTCACAGAATCATCATAACACACAAATAATGAACGCAAAGAAGAAACATCGACGATCGACACCGTAATAATAATGAGCGGCAATGGATACTTTCAACCGTGGTACACCGTCTTCATCGTCTCCATCTCTTTCGTGTGTTTGGTGAAAGACTACGTGCAATCTGATTTACTGTTTTGTGCCGCCCTCGCACTTTTAATAACCGGGAAAGTAATCACGGTGGAAGAAGGCATACAAGGATTTGCCAACGAAGGATTACTCACCGTGGCGGCTTTGTTCGTGGTCGCGCAGGGCATATCCAGCACGGGCGGTTTAGATTGGTACATGGGCCGCTTTTTAGGCAAGCCAAAGACGATTGCGTCGGCGCAGATTCGGTTGATGATTCCAATCGCCATTATATCGGCGTTTTTGAACAACACGCCGGTGGTGGCAGTCATGATTCCTATCGTCCAGCGGTGGGCGGAGAATAATGGGATATCGAAGAAACAAGTTTTAATACCTCTGTCATTTTCTTCTATATTAGGCGGGACGTGCACGTTGATCGGGACGTCGACAAACTTGGTCGTCGCCGGGATGTTGGAGACGTGGGCGAAAGAGAATAAAGACAAAGTAGGCGCTGAGAAGGTGGATATTGGCCTCTTTGATTTAGGAAAGTATGGCGTACCGGTAGCATTTAGCGGAATAGTGTATGTGCTTATATTTTCTCGATATTTGTTGCCGGGTGGGAATCTGCAAAGAGGAAGACGAACCGGATCGTCTTCGCAAGCAAACAGAGCTGAGAGAGACAACGATAACGAGGACGTTATCGTTGGCGCAAAGGTGACGCCATGGTCGGACGCGGTGGGGAGAACTATCGAAGCGAGTGGAATGAGAGGTTTGCCAGGTTTATACCTCGTTTCGGTGAGACGAAGTGGAAGTTTGATTCGAGCGGTTGGGCCCGAATTCATCATTAATCAAGGCGACATTTTATACTTTACCGGATTGATTGAATCTCTCGGGAGCATATGTAGCGACCACGGTTTGACTGCGATGACGCACGAAGACGACGACCACGACGATTCATCGCCATCGGAAGTTTTGACTGCTGACGAAAATGTGGTGTCCATATCGAAGACTGCTTCCTCGGAAGCGATGAGAGAAATTCTCGATTTACAGGCATTGGCGCGGTCCCAAGCTATTGACGGGAGAGACAAAGCCGCGCATCTATACAGAGATGGTCGCGATACGTCCGATACCATAGGAGGCGCTGAAGCTTCCGTTTCAGCTGCGGAGATGAACGTAGCACTTGGCCCAGCTTTAGTTTCCGTGGAGAAAGACCCGGACGCATCCGAAGACGATCACACGCGAATGGTACTTGGAATCAGCGCAGCCGATAGACCTGGTTTATTACACGACATCTCCAAGAGTCTCAATCGTCTCAAAGTGCAATGTTTACACAGCGAAGCAAGCGCGGTTGGGGGACGCTCTGTCTCTATATGGAGAATAGTAGCGCTGGATCCTGATACGAAGAGAGAAGAGATTCGAGCTGTGGTGCAAGCGATGCTGGCGCCCACTGGCGCCCAAGCGCAAAAGGAACGAGGCCAAATGGTTATGAGATGCAAGGTGAAAAATGGATCGACGTTGGTGGATAAGTTTGTAAAAGACGTCGACTTTCGCGCGACATACGGTGGTGCCATCGTTGCTGTTCAAAGGAACGGACGCGCAACGAGTGGAAAGTTACGAGACGTTCGATTAGAAGCAAACGACGGTTTAGTCGTGCAGGTCAGACCAGATTCGCCTTTGGTGACGTTGCAACAAATAGCCAGGAACGCAGCTTTGAAGGCAAAGCAAGAAGGAGGGCGAGGAAGCGGCTCAAATAGTCGAAGAAGTAGTCACGATAACTTACTCAACTCTTCGGGACGAAACCGGAGCTCGAACGACTTACCGACGACAACGACGGCGGTTTTAGATGTCGAACGCGGAAATGAGGAAAACGAGGACGCCGAATACAACGAAGCGTTGAGGAACGAACTCACCGCGGTTGCCAACATGGAGATGAACGTCGAGGATTTAATCGGCTTAGATAGATGTAAAGTTGATTTTGATATTCCCTGGGAAGATGTCGCGCAGTTGGGCGAGGACGCCAAAGAGTTTTTGATCGGCGTACAAATTGAAGACACAGCGAGGCAATTCATTGGAAAGAGCGCGATTGAAGCCGGATTGAGAACATTGCCGAAACTTTTCCTCGTCTCTATCGAGCGCGGCGTGTACGATGCTAGCAATGTGTTACAAGAAGAGTTGACCATCGATGTTACGGAGCAATTACAGCCCGGTGACATCCTTTGGTACGCGGGATCGGCGGTCGCAGTTTCTTCCCTTCGAAAAATCCCAGGCTTGACGACGCTCGGCTCTGACCAAGCATCCAAACTATCGTCTTCAAATCAGGACCGAAGACTTGTTCAAGCCGTCGTCGCTAAAAACGGGCCTTTAGTTGGGAAAAGTATCAGAGATATGAAGTTTCGTACGCGTTACAACGCAGTTGTTTTAGCAGTTCATCGTGAAGGCCAAAGAGTCCATGCCAAAATGGGTGAGGTTGTGTTGCACGCTGGAGATGTGTTACTATTAGACGCAGGCCCAGATTTAGTTCGAGAAGGATTTGCTTTGGTTTCCATCTTAGAGGATTCAGCACCTCCGCGGCTCTCCCTGTTAGTACCGGCCATAACCTGCGCAGTGGCGATGATTGCTTTATATACATTTGGCGTGATGAGTTTACTAGTCGCCGCAATTTTCGCTTCTGGTGTCATGATTGCCTCGGGCGCGCTGTCTCAACAAGAAGCGCGAGATGCCATCAAATGGGACGTCATTATCACCATCGCCGCCGCGTTTGGTTTATCTAAAGCGCTGCAAAATTCCGGCGTGGCAAGTTTTATGGCCGAACAGCTCGTGAAGTTGGGAACGGCGACAAATACTGGAGAGATTGGCTTATTCGTTGGCGTCTACCTGGCGACGTTTTTGATATCCAATGTCGTCACGAATAACGCCGCCGCGGCTTTAATGTTTCCCATTGCCGCCGAAGCAGCTGCAGAAGCCAACATATCGTTACTCAAAATGTCCTACCTTCTCATGCTCGGCGCCTCGGCGTCGTTCATGTCGCCGTTTGGGTACCAGACGAACTTGATGGTCTACGGCCCTGGAGGATACGTGTTTAAAGATTTCTTAAATTTTGGTTTCCCGATGCAACTCGTGCAGTTAGTCGTGTCTGTTGCCGCAATCGCCGCGGATGATTTATGGTGGCTTTTATGGATTGTCTTAGGTGGAATCTTGTTCGTCGTTTCGTTGGCGAAAGTTTACGGCATATCAAACGGGATGAAGATATGGAAGAAAAACAATTAAGAAGAAGAAGAAGAAAAGGTATTTACTAGCAGTAGTAGTGAGTAGTAGTATATTAGGTAGTATAATGTACAAATCTAGAAAGTAAGCTCCGCAGAAAACAGCATCATATTCATCGCATATTCATCACATATTCATCATGCCTTTCTCTCTCTTTCCTTTTTTTTTATTGTTACATGCGTTAATTACACACGCAAGAAGAGATAGTTTTGTATCTCATCTCATGCTGCTCCACGCCACGGACGCGTTCACTCTCCGCCGCTCGATATCCGAAGATTCCACTCCTTCTCCGCGAACGCTACTGCTCGGTCCATCGTTTTGGTGGTGGTGGCGTCGTAAAACCGTCGCCTCCTCGGCTTTTTCTTCTCCCGCACTATTTCGTTCCTCCTTCCCTCCTTTGTGCTGACTGGACGATAAAACGTGACTGGACACCCATCTCGAGGTGGGCACGAGCGCGCTCTCTCCACTCTTCATGGTTTGGATAAACCCGTACGCAAACCCGCCAAAAATGGACACTTTGGCCAAGTTTTGCGTGTTTCGCAAAATCGCGTTGGAAATGTTCGTTATTATCATTCTTCTTCTCCTTTTAGTGGTATAACAAATGTACAGTCACTTCTGTAAAAGCGTGCTGTGAGGGCACGGTCCGTAAATTCTTTCGATTCCGAAAAGTGCGCTAAACGCGCGCGCTAAAGAAGCAAAGTTTGTATCGAGTATGAGTAATACACCAAAGAAAAACAAAGACAGAAAGTATTCTTCCGTCCTTTTCGAGCGAGAAATGCGCGTATTTCTCTTCGCGCGTGTTGTATGAAAAGCGTTTAATAAGCGCGTTTCTGTGTGTGTGTGTGTTTGGAAATTACAGTTGAGTTTTTGCGATATTTTCTTTTGCGCTTAGGGTTTAAGGTTTGAGAAAAAAATTTCTTTCTCGAGGAAAAAAGCCCGCCAACTTCTCCTCCAAAGTTGAACCACCACTCCTCCGCGTGGCGCTTGGAAATAGAGAGAGCAGTACTCCTACTACTGTCGAGCGCAAGGCGCGTGTTAGTATTAAACGGATAATATACAACGCGCACGAGGAGGCTAGGCGAAAACTTTTATTATTATAAACGTGTGGTGGTGGCATCCAGTGAGTGAGAGAAGACGAAGAAGAGAGACGACGGCTGTTTGAAATCTAGAGCAAAAAAAAAGATGTCCGTGACGACGACGACGAGGATGGACAAAGAGAGCAGAAAGAGAACCACGAGCGGGACGACGACGACGACGGTTTCGTCCGCCGCCAGTCTTTTGAAAGGTACGCGTCTCTTTTTCTTCTCTGTAACTCTTCTGAGTTTGAGCGCATTCGTAGTACTAAATCTCGCTGATTTTAAAAACTTCGACACATTTGACTTTTCCCCACCGCTGACTTTTCTCTCTTATTATTAAAACAGAAACGGATGTCGAAATGATGCTTCAAACGCCGTTGCGCCCGAACTCAAAGTTAAAGATGGAAGAATATTTCTTACACTGGGTCCACGAGGCGAACAATCGGATCGCGGTACGACGCTTTTTCTCTCTTTGCCGAGTCGCTTTTAAAAATCATCGGATCGAGACGACTCTTCTCGTTTTCTTCGCCTGATATTTTTCAAAAACGCTCTCAATATTTCAACAACGTCTCACATTTCTTCTCTTCTTCTTCTCTGTTTTTTTCTGTGATGCAGATATCGAACGCGTTTCTTCGCGAGGAAGAAGAAGCGGCGAATGCGACGTCGTCGTCGTCGTCGATTCCGTTTGGTTCGCCGGTTCGAAACAAAAACAATACCAACCTCGCGCCGCCGAAGTCGCCGACGAGGAGTAGTTTTTATACCAAGTCGAGCGTTACGGCAGCGTCGCCGCCAAAGTCGCCGATTAAATCGCCCGGGTCGATGTTGTCGCCGACGAGAGAGAGTAAAAAGAAGCAGTTGAAGTTTGGTGAGGGTTTATCGACGTCGTCGTTTTCTTCGCGCGACGAGGAGAAGAGGAACGACTCGGAGCTGCCGATTCTTGATATCCCGGAGAGCGACGATAGCGAAGATTTTAGCGTGAGAACAATCACGAGTTCCGTGCAACAGTTAGCTTTGGAGGCAGAGAAGGAGAACGTAGTGGAGAAGCAACAGCAACATCAAAAGTCCTCACCGTTGATTTTGGAGAATAAGACGCCGTTTGCAAAACAGCAACAAGGTTTGAGTCCAAGCCGAGGTGGACAAAGAAACGGCGCGTTGAGTTCTCATTCGTCTGCATCCTCGTCGTCATTATCGTCCGCGATTTCGCCTTCGCCGAACTATTTGATTCCTCAGTTCTTCTTCCCGAACAAGAAGTGGATTCCAGAGATCAAATCGGCAAAGATTATGGAAAAATTTACGCAAAAGTTCAACGACGTCTTGCATAACGAAACGCCGGGCGTTTTGAGCAAAGAAGCGTTTTCGAGTTTGGTGAGAGAATTCATCGGCATTCCGAGTTATTTTGGCCCGTTGATTATGAAACGCGCGACGGATATGTGCAGTAGTAAAGTAGAGGATGGTCCGACATCGTCGGTATCGTCTACAAAATCAGCGAATACGACGGAAATGAAGGATTTTGAAGATGACTTTGGAGAAGAGGATTCGGAAGACGTGACTCAAATCAAAAGAGATGACTTCTTGCGCTTTTGGAAGAAAACATTGTCGAGATATAACGACGAGACGGAAATGATTTACAACATCTTGAAAGATCCGAAGCAAAAAGGCGATTTCGTCTCGCAAAACGATTTCAGATCAGTTATTCGAGCGTTGCTCGATACTCATCCGGGATTAGAGTTTTTGAAGCACACGGCGGAGTTTCAAGATCGATATTTAGAAACCGTCATATATAGAATCTTTTACACGGTAAATAAAGATTGGAACGGTCGAATGACGTTGAGAGAGTTGAAGAAATCCGATTTGATCAGCGCGTTTAAACAGTGCGAAGTCGAAGAGGATATCAACAAAGTCTTGAGATTTTTCAGCTACGAGCACTTTTACGTGATTTATTGCAAATTCTGGGAGCTCGATACCGACCACGATTTCTTAATCGACCGAGACGATTTGTTGCGATACGGGAACCACGCTTTGACGTATAAAATCGTCGATCGCGTTTTATCGGAAAGCGTGAAGCCATTCACTTCCGGCGTTCCTGGTAAAATGGGATACGAAGATTTCGTTTGGTTCGTCCTATCCGAAGAGTACAAATCTCAAGACTTGTCCATTAAATATTGGTTCAAGTGCGTGGACATCGATAACGACGGGTTCTTATCTAGCGGTGATTTAGCGTATTTTTACGAGGAGCAATTGCAACGAATGGAGTGCTTGGCTCAAGAACCAGTGTTCTTCGAGGATATCGTGTGCCAATTGACGGATATGATAAAACCAAAGATTGAAGGTTTCATCACTTTAGAGGACATGGTGCGCTCGTTGCCCATGAGTGGGAACACGTTCAACGTCTTGTTCAATCTGAACAAATTCATCTTATTCGAAACCCGAGATCCGTTTACTATTCGTCAAGAGCGAGAAGAGAAACACTTAACCGAGTGGGATCGATTTGCACGAGTGGAATACATGCGTTTATCTCAAGAAGACGACGAAATAATGTCCGAAGCCGACGACGTGGAGAACTTGTCCTCGTTCGCGGTGAGCATGAACGAGGACGAGGACGAGGATACTAATAATAATAGCAGTAACAACAGTAGTGATAGTAGTAGGAGTAGTAGGAGTACTGGTGGTGGAAAAACGAACACTTCATCTGCCTGGGACGACGACGACGATGATGATGATGATGAAGAGTATTAGTTTTCCGTCAAACACGAAGAGAGAGTTTGTATTTTTTTAGTACTCGTTAGAAATTTGTTGTAATAAGAGAGACTTGGCACAAGACCATCCATCTCTCTTTCGCCTTTCTCTACGCTCCCGTTCGAGATTACGAGATGAGATTTTTTCCAACACTCTTGCGTTATCGCCAGAAAATTTCCAAAGAGACGCTTTTTATTATTTAAAGACACACTCGACGACACACGCAACCTTCACGGGTTCTATTTTCACATCTACACACACACACACCATGCACGCTGCTACCGCACGCGCGCGCGCCCCGGTTGTTGGGTTATGCGCGAGGTACGTTTTCGTTTAAGCGCTTCGAAAAATTTCGTGAAAGAGAAGAAAATGTGTCTGACTCACGAGTTTTGGACCCCTTCGTCTCTCGCGTCGCTTCCGAATGTTTTTTTTTCTTTCCTCTTTTCCTCTCTCTCTTACTCTCTCTCGTCGTTGTCGATCTCGACGATGATGATGATCGTCGTCCTCGCTCGAACAACGCGAAAGATCTTCGCATTGGGTGGTCACCCGCCCGATCATCGAGTCGATGATCGATTTTGTGAGAGTGCGATCTTCAAAGAGGAGAGAGTAAAAGAGAGAGTTAAAGGTCGTGTCTCGTGTCGTTTCCTCGTCGAAAAAAAGAAATTTGTTCTCTTTCTCGCCTGAAAATGTTCGATTTTTTCGACGTGTCGAACGCTCGAGGGAGAGAAAGAGGTGCCTCTTTCTTTGAGATAAGACGAAAAAAAGAGGGCCCTAACAGCTGAAGAAGGAGAAAAAAAAATACCAACAGCTCATAATACTGACATCATCGATCGCTCTCTTTTAAATTAATCTGCAAAAACAATAATAACAAACAGAACGACATCGACGTCGAAAACGACCCGCAGAGCGAGCGTTGTCGTCACGCGCGCTTCGGCGACGGACGAAGCGAAGAAAGTCGTCCCGAAAGTTATCATCGATAACTTGTCGGACCCGTTGGCGACTATCCTCGAGATTGAGTTTGGAGACAAACTCGGGGAGCTCGCGGATACCTGCGAAGCGATTAGAAATTTGGGTTTGGATATTTCCCGAGCGGAAATTACGGAAAGCAACCAAAACCGCTTCTACGTGACGGACCACCAAAGTTCGGAGAAGATTACGGCGTCGGCGAGATTGGAGGATTTGAGACAAACGGTGTTGACGACTATGTGCTATTATCACCCGGAAGCGCAAGAGTTTGTGCAGCAAACGGCGAGAAACTCAAAGCCGTACGAAGTGGCAGACGATGCGGAAACCGAATACGTGACTCCGACGAAGAAGAAGAGACAAATTGTGCCGACGAGAATCACGGTGACCTCCGTCTCCAACGGGACCAAGTCCAAGTTGTTGATTGAAACTACGGACAGACCGGGGTTGTTGTCTGAGATTGTTCGCGTGTTGAAGGATTTGAATTTGAACGTCGTCCAAGCGGAAATCGACACGATTGGTGCCGCGGCTGTGGATACCATGTTGTGCACGTACCACGGAAAGGCGTTGAACGACAATATGGAGCAGTTGGTGGTGAACACGTTGCAATACTATCTCGGTCGTTTGGACAGAGACGAAAGTTATTAAGAAGAAGAAGAGAATAATAAAAGTGTTGCTGCGCGAAAATCATCATCAAAAACAACAAATAGAATAGCTAAAAGTGAGAGAGGGAGAGAGAGAG
>Ga0115554_1002111_pt1 | contig 13854 bp, 16 predicted proteins | sample COGITO_mtgs_1104_3_FD_87283 | JGI IMG/M metagenome (GOLD analysis project Ga0115554, IMG submission 87283) | Pelagic marine microbial communities from North Sea - COGITO_mtgs_110404 | ecosystem: Environmental > Aquatic > Marine > Epipelagic | place: Germany:Helgoland, sampling site Kabeltonne... | reverse complement strand
CTGTTGCTGCTGCTGCTGTTGCTGCTGTTGCTGCTGCTGCTGTTGCTGCTGCTGCTGGCGTAATTGTTGCTGCTTTTGCTGTTGTTGTATCTGCTGCTGTTGCATCTGCTGTTGCTGCATATGTTGTTGGTGAGGTACAAGGGTGCCGTGCTGAGGTACTACCGAGCCGAGGAGGGACGTGTCGGGGTCGTTGAAAAGCGGGAGACCTTCGTTGGCAGGCTCGGGCTTGATCGGGGAAGAAAAAAAGGGGTTAGCGTGAGCAGGGGGGAAGAAAATACGGGAAAAGGAGGGATTACGTGAAAAGGAGGGATTGAGTGTGCTAGTTCCTGATCATTGGACACTTTGTCATCCAGGCATCTACGACTACGGCTGATTTTTTGCGCAAATCGTCCAGGGATTCAGTAGCCATTCTCTTTCGCAACTTACCTTGTTCTGGTTGGATAGCTCCTGCTGCTCTTCTTCCATCAACTCCGCGATCTGCGCACCACGCTCTTCGTTGTCTTTGGGAGCATTGAACTTAGTTTTATCCTTGTAGCAGGCGAGGCCTAGGTAGTTCCCGAACGTGCGGCAAGCGCGTTTGAGCGCGTCAGTCTCAGCAGCCTTGATGGCCAACTCCATGCAGGCTCCGAGCCCACCCATCTCGCCTTCGTGGCAGCCCGACGACTCGCGAACGGTACCGTCGCGGAGCGTGATGCGGCAGGTAACTCTACAAAAGAACTTGTAGTGCTGCTTGGGGTGATTGTTGGGGCCGCAAATTTGCTTCGTGTCGAGGTTGTGGAAGGTTTGTGACCAGCCGTTGATGCCACTTGTGAAATAAGGGGGTTAGAGAAGGTTAGAGAAGGTTAGAGAAGGTTAGAGAAGGGGAAACGAAGAAATGATGTTGGTAACACCTAACGCCTTCACTCACAATACTTCGTTCATGTGATCAATGATTCTCTCTCCAGTCATGTACTCCACGGCTTTTCCGCAGTGGTTCTTGCTCCGAATGTCCGCCTTGATGGGGGAGACTATCGACTGCGCGTTCATGAGAGATAGCTGAGATTGAGACCAGACTGAATAACAGGACGAACCGATAAAGCCCCCGGACCCTGAAGAGAGGGACGGCTTGGACTCGATCGACGGCTTGGACTCGATCGAGTACATTGCCCCGGACTGTTTTGCCTGGGACTCCATGAAACTCGCCTGGGACTTCATGAAGCTCATGAGGACTTGGTTCTGTGCCAAGAGCTGGGTGAGAACAGTGCCAAGAACCTCAGAGGAGGGGGGAGCAGTGGATTCGGTTGAAACATTTGAAGAAGAGAACATGCTACTCGATTTGGGGAGGAATGTCTCGACGGAGAGTTTGACGAGCGTATGTGCGTTGGTAGAGGCTTCCTGATATCCTTATCAAAAAAACGAAAAAAAAACCTTAAAGAATAAAACATGGCCTTTCCCACTTTTTCAAGAGGATCGGATGACTACACTGCAACCGTAATTGCAACAGCTTTGGCCTCGATCCTGGTCGTCATTATCCTCGTCAAATCAATCCTCCTGCAGTCCCGTCGAAAGCTGCGTTTGGGCGAGGGTGATCACATAGTTGTGACAGGTGGTAGCAGCGGAATAGGGAAGGAGATTGCAAAGTTGTGCTACGCGACGGGTGCCAATGTGACTCTGATAGGTGAGGAAGAGCACACACACAACAACAACAACAATACCCCCCACATTAAGTAAATCCCTCTCCCCGCTCCTCCTCTCTCACCATTTCACCAATCACCATTTCCCCATCTATTTATTGTCCCTATAAAAAACCAATGCTATGCAAAGCTCGCTCAATTCCCAAACTGAAAAGCGCAGCCAAGGAGATTGAATCTTACTCGGACTCTTCAACGGGAAAGGTCGATATTCTCAGCTTGGATTTATCTTCCAAGGATTTTGGTAAGACGGCAAAAAAGATCGAAGAATTGGTATCAGCTAGGGGGGCGCCAAAGATCCTCTTTAACGTGGCGGGAACAAGCTCTGCGGCGACTTTCCTGGACACACCAATCGAAGAGTTTGACCGGCTGATTGACATTAATTATTTAGGCTCTGCGTATGCCACCAAGGCATTCCTCCCTCACATGATCAAGAGCAATGCTACAAATAAAAGCAAATCTCAGATTGTCCTCACTAGTAGCGCCGCGGGGCAGATCGGCGTTTTTGGCTACACAGCTTACTCTGCCAGCAAATTTGCGGTGCGTGGTTTTGGAGAAGTTCTGAATCAAGAGTGCTATAATGATGGGATTGGTGTCACTGTTGCATACCCTCCCGACACTGACACTCCTGGATTCGCCGAAGAGAACAAGTCAAAGCCCGAGGAGACAAGATTAATTTCCGAATCAGCCGGACTATTCACGGCAGAGAATGTGGCAGGAAAGATGGTCAGATCAGCATGCAATGGAGACAACCTTGTGTATTGGGGTGTGGAAGGGTGGATGTTATCGATGTCGAGTGCAGGTATGAGTGCCTGCGACAATTTATTTGACTTCTCGTCTCAGGTTCTGTTGAATGGTCTCCTAAGATTCATTGGGTTGTTCTACTTAGCGGACTTTCGGCGCATTATTCGGGGTGTTTGGAGGAAGAGGAAAAATGAAACTGGTAGTGAAGTTAAATAATTGAAAACGATTGACAAAGTTAACGGTGATGGGAGAGATACCTTCGTTTTCTTCTAACAAAATTGTCGCCATCGTCGTCGTCGTTTATACCTCTAATATAATTTCTTCTTCTCTCCGAGCATCTTCTTCGTGATCCTCATCGTCTGTATCATTCATCTCGTTCAAGGGACTTTGCATCTTCCTATAAAATGATCCGTCTTTTGCATCAAAAGAAATGTTCTGCTGCTCAAAAATTTCCTTTAATTTCTTTCTTGTGTGAATCGTAATGAGTGCGGTCGCGGCAATAGTGAAAGCGATCCCAACACAAAATGTTACCATTCCTGCAGTCGTTGAAAGACTCAAAACATCATCACCATCTTCCAGATCGCTCACATTCGAGAATGCGCTTCCGAAATAACACAAAATTCCAGCGTAAGGGACACTGCCAATGAAATTAGCTACTAACATATCCTTCACTGTGCAGTGCTTCATAACCCCAAGACCGTAGTTCATCACGCAGGCATTCACCAAGGGTGACATCCGCATCATTGCCTGTATCTTTATTGAGTCTGAGCTATTTTCAAATAAACTATCTATTGCCATGAAGAGGAGATAGTGGTTCCCCCTCTTAGTGTCCGCATTAGACAAATCGCCATCGTCTTCATCATCTCGCAGGAACAGCCGAGATATGAGGAAGCACACCAAACTCCCAAGGACAGGAGCAGTGACTGACAACAGAGTCCCACAAAACATCGACACTGCGACATTGCTAATCTTCTGTTCGTATATGAACGCGCAAAGTAGGGGAAACAGAGTGAAAGGAAATCCAATTATAGGTGTGATGACACCAAAGGCAAACAAAATTGCTGTCAAGTTGAAGAGGTTTCTTTCCAAGAGGAAATTGGCAAAATCTTCGAGTGCGTGGAGGGTGTAATGCGTTGTTGCCGTATCGATCGTTATATACGTCACGGTCCCGACAATAAGTAAAGGCAAGATACACCTACAAAGCCACCTACTTTGTCTTCTATCTTTGACATTTTCTTCAGAATCAACTGTCTCACCGTCTGCACCGCCAAGTGGTTCATACCGGCTGTCCATTTGGAGCAGCCAGAATATATCGATGTTGCGGCCTAGAGGGGATGTTATTTAATGAACTTTCCTTGAGAATTGATCCATGCAAACAACACTAATAGAGATAACATTTTTTTTGATCGATCCATTCTCTTTACCAATTACCCTCCACCCAAACATCCTCGCCCGTTTTTTCGCTTTCAACGCGCGCCCACTTTGCCTCTTTTTAACACAAGAAGTGAAAAAACTTAAAATGAGCGTTACTTCACGCCTAATGCTTATTCTTTCCACACTTCTTCTCTTCGCAGAGGCGTGCACAACAGTCCACCTCCCTGTTAACGACGAGCTTCTCATCGGAAGAACAATGGAACTGGGTGGCACCAAAGTCAACAACATGTGGAGTGCTGTCATTCACACGCGTGAGAGCAAAAATAGAACTTACGGCTTTGTGTCCTTTGATGTGCACATTGACACTGCGCTCTCATTGCCGAGTGAGGGAATGAACGAGGTTGGATTTACTGTTTCCGTGCAGACACACCAGCAAGCTGTATATCAATCAGCCTTAGCTCACCCTGGCAAGCCGCATGTGCTAATAAACGAGTTGGCAGGAAAACTCTTAGGGAATTGTAGAACGATAGAAGATGCGAGCCAATACTTGGACAATGTCGTTGTTATTGGAAACGGTATTCCGAAACAAGACAGAGTGCATTGGAGCCTCGCTGATGCGGAGAAAAACACGCTCATCGTTGAGTATATTGACGGAGAATTGGTCACCCATGAAAATATTGCTGGTGTGTTCACCAATGACCCACAGGTGAGCAAAAAGGAAGGAAAGGAAGGAGGTTGGATCAGTCACATTTTTTGAAATTTTATCTCAAAACCACCACATCGCATCGAATTCGTCTATACTGACACGATATCATAACCCCTTGAAATGTTGAACGCTCAGTATATGTGGCATATTGATAATCTAAACCTCTATAGCTCCATCGACACAAGATGGCCAGACGCCAGTGAGTGGAGTATCGATACTAGTGATAGCGTAGAACTGAACCAAGAGAGGCTCCCTATTGGACTTAGTCATGGAACCAATTTGCTCGGCCTTCCGGGAGGTTACACTCCATCTGCTCGGTTTGTTCGGGTATTCGTTCTACGACAGCATACGCTGGCAGCCAACCCCCCGAAAAACTTCGACGATGGAGTTCGAATTATCCAAGGTTTGCTGAACACCGTGCACATTGTTTTAGGAAGTGTTCCATCTGTTGACGGTGGTAGCGACAAATTTGAATCCACGGAATGGTCGGTGCTCAAATCGCCAACTTCAAAATGGCTGTTCTATCGCAACTACTCTGACCTGTCTTGGAGAAAAATAGATCTAAACAAAATCGATTTTGGGGACGAGAAGAAAGAAGGAACGAGCATTCGAATCGCCAGTAATGTTATACCGATTAAAGATGTGACGAAAGATTTTGCGTAAAAGAAAAAAACGAGAAAAAACCTTCTTTTTCTTTCTCTTCAGCTACTCACAAACCTCTCCATCTCAGCTACTCCAAATCTTCCATCACCGCAACACAATCACCGATAGTTGCCACTCCACTACTCAATGTTCTCGAGATCTCCTCCAGTGTATTATAATTCCTTCTCAGTAGCTCACAGCTCTGATAAAAGGCCCACCCGATCAGTCCCTCTTTTGAGTCGATGAGAGCCGCGAGCTCATTCCTATCGTCGCCATCTTCAAGCGAGTCAAGATCTTTCTTAAGCTCAGCAAAGAAGTCATCGGCCTCTCGAGGATCACTTGACACCAGTGGCGGGGGGTATTTGAGGGTCTCTGCCGCCACAGGCGACATGAGCCAAATGAGAACCCTCAACACATAGCTTTCTGAAATTTTCCCCTCCTCACCGTCAAACACTAAATCTCTTGCTTCCCCGCCCGTCGGAATCAACGCAAATACAGGCAGACCTAAAAGATAGCTTGTCATCAATCCCGCCGCCTCACACCGACAGTCACGGTCGAAATCAGTAGTGACAAGCCTGGAAGCCCCAGTTAGAATGGTCCCTGTAATTTGACCCCTCCCAAATGTCCAATCCTCTGGTATCTCCGGCAATTCCGGCGCCTTTCCCACAAAGTTGCTCAGCCTGCTGATGCCCGCGTAGAAATTATCGAAGAAAAAGCCGATTCCGACAGCCGCGAGGACAAAGTCTGAAGGCACCTCCGAGTACTTGTCCCCTTGAAAAATTGGTCCGAAGAAGTTGGCAAGCAAGGATAAAAGCACAAATCCTCCGAAAACCAGAGCAGAACCAACCTCAGTGGCACGATTATCTTGGGGAATCGCATCGCCTGCTCTCTTGAGGGTGCGCTCGCGGACAGAATTGTTATTCACGTAACCCTTGACTCTGACCATGTCACGACCCCACATTGAGATCCCTCCTCCCTTCGTCGTCGCCTTCGTCGTCGCCTTCGTCGTCGCGAGAGCGGTCATAAGTTGAGTGGTAATGGAGGGGTCAGACAGCGACGAGACCGCGTCGATTAATGCCAGGATCGTTGGGGCAGAAGGGCCGAGGGAAAGGGAAGACATCTCAGAAAGGATGGACAAGGGAAGAAAAAAGGTTGATTCAGAGCCCGCGGCTGCAGTTGTGCCGGGAAGGGAAGCTACAGACTTTTCCTCTTCAGGATCTTCAGGATCTTCACCACCCCCAAGAATCTCCGTGCAAACCTTTTGCAGGACCGCATCGTAGCGCTCAGCCTTGGACAGGCCTACTTCAAGCTCCTCAAGCAGGTTGTTGAATTGAGGTTTACAGAAAAGAGGGCTACGTCGCGCCATCGGAGAAATTGTAAAGGAAGTCACAGACACCAGATGGGAAAATATGGCCAGGACAACTGCTGATCTGTGGGTCATTTTTTCCGCTGCGCCTGCGCCTGCAACGCGCCTAGTGGAGGAGGAGAATTAAATGGCGAAAAACGTTCATGAACCAGAGTAAGACAAGGAGAAGGGAATTGAAAAAATACACGGCGAGACGTTTAATTTCTTGCTGGTTCTCTTGCTGGTTCTGATTTCATTACTGCTGCGAGGGCTCCCACTACTATTCAGTAACGAGACACCCCAATGGGTGCCTTGCTCATTATCTTGCTGCTCGGACACTCCTTGTCGACGATAGGGTTTCTTCCCCATCCTGTTTCGAGGCACTGTTTTCAACCCCTCTTCTTGACTCAACCAGTGCCGAAGGAAGCCTCTGAAGCAAGTATCAGGGCTCAGCAGGACGCCCAATACCAACGCTTTCAGCAGCAACGATCTCAGCTTCGTTCCCTTAGTGACCCAGACCCTCTGACATCGTTGCCCCTTCAATCTATCCAATATGCACCTCCGCTGAAAGCGATGTTATTTATTGACGGAACTTGGCTTTATTACAGTATCTATCGACGTTCCCGAGACGGCAACCACCCTCACCGTTGTCCTATAGCAAACAGATTTGGTCCTGGTTGGGCATTTTCTCACCGTGTGCGGTGGGAGGAAATTCCGAGGATTGTCGAGAGAGAAATCGCGAAGGAAACCGGGAGGAGCGTAGAAGTCGTGAGAAGCAATGTATTTACAAGCATGAAGAAGGAGACAGAGGTGAACTCAGCTCGTCATCGAATGTTTGACGACATGGAGTCCTTGAATTTTGATGTCGACCAGATGGTGACTGAGGGTCAGGCAGAGAAGTGCGTTGATATTAAACTTGCGGTGGAGATGTTACACTACGCGACCGTTCCTGATGCGTATGACATTGCTGTGGTGGTTACTGGCGACAAAGATTTCATGCCAGCTCTGAAGCGAACCCGACAGAAGGGTAAGCGAGTCGCGTTGGCTTCCATGATGCCAGGGTGCAACAGAGCTTTGCTAGATGTCAAGAATAGGGTCAAGGACTTTAAGACGATATGGTTGGAAGAGGTGAGTAGGATCCAGGTTAAGATCGGACTCTGCAAAATCTTTTTCATCGAACATGTGTTCTTTTGCCTACTTTACTAACCTAATCTAACCTTACCTCCTCCTTTGTTTTTTTGGCAGCATCTCGACATTTTGATCGAGGAACTGGGGATCAATAGGGGAGCCAAAGGAGCTATGTCGGCTGCAACGATATTGAAAGTTGTAATTTCTTTTCTTTCGACACCTCAGATAAAAAACAATCCCGTCAATAGCAGAGACATCGGCCGCCACCTCAAGTCAATTTCCCTCGGGGGGAGCACACTGCTTCACCAAGTCAAGATAACTCATGGCGGTATCCGGCACTTTTTCAATACACACAACGACTTTTTTGAGGTCGTGGGAGGAGGAGAAGAGGATTCGGACGCCAGCAATGCTTTCTGGCTATCGTTAAGGGGGGGAAGGGAAGAAGTGATGAGCAGGCTCGAGGCGATGGCAACAAAGTGCATGATGAGCGAAGTTGAGGGAAATTTTTATTTCCCCTACAAGTACAAATTCGATACTGACGACTTTTTATACACAACAAACAGCATCGGAGGGGACGAAGACTGGCATTCCAGTGCGTATGTGAAAGGAGACGAGTCCGTCACGGTCGAGACTTTGTCCAAAAAGACGCTCAATGAGCTTAAGAAGAATTGCAGAGAGCTGCTTCTCCCAGTGAGCGGAACCAAACAGAAGGTCATATCTCGATTGGTAGAGTATTATGACGAGCGCGCAGCCATAGTCAACAAAAGTAGCGACGGTTCACCACTCATTGAGGCCGATCCAATAGCTATTGCCTATTTAAAGAATGCTGTTGTCAGATACTTGGCCGAGCAAGATGGAGGTGAGTCGGCGATTTTATGCGGAGGCGATTTTCGTGAATGAACTAACCACCACTTACCGACTCTAATCGCCTACATTACCAATTATCACCATCACTCTTGCACAGTATCGGCTGGCAGTCGCAACATTGGGCGCCACCTTCAAACCCTCCCTGCAAGCCCTTCTGCCGACGATAAAACCAATGTCACCAACGCCCTACAGGAGCTTAAACTGCACTTCGGTAACCTTAGGAACTTCCTTGTAGAGGGTATTCTTGGAGATGAGTACGAAGAGGGAGAATTCAGAGCTCAAGAAGGATTTTTAGTGACAAAGAGACAGTAAAAAAATACAGAAGTAGGCAAGAAAGTGGCTTCACAAACAATGCTTTTCGATTCTATTCTACATCACTGTCCTGATGCGTAATTAAATCCACCATTAATGTTGACACTGCACAGCTCTTAAGCCTTTTCTCCTTTTCTTGCTTTGCTTTCCCCCTCTCTCATTCCCTCTTCTGTACTCCCTTTCTTCGTGTGTAAGATGTGTTTCTTCTCCTCTGGTATCTCTCTTTTCTTCTCTTCTGCAAATTTAACTCTCATCTGCGGTATTTTTCGTGAGTATTACGTATCGCGCGTTTGTTGTGTAGACTGGATAAGTAAGTGGAATGTAGTGCGTGAGTGAAATGTGCACAACAGCGACTTATAGAAGCTTTCCATTTTGTTGCTGCTGCTGGGTAGACAGCTGAAATAGCTGCTGTATTTTCTGATTGATGAGAGCGTGGGCCGTTTCGCAGCTCTGTTGAGACCCAATTATCGTCACTATCCGATTCGTTGTACCAGGAATAAATTCGTTCCTCTGGCTGATCTTTATATCGGCCTGTGAAATCAGTTGTAACTCTGAAAGTGTTTGTCCCCCACGACCGAGCAGGGACCCAATCATGCTATCAGGGACGGGGATCTGAACTTGCATTGACGCCTCCTCTTCAAGGTTGTTGTTGTGAGATCGGCTGTAGTTGTTACGGGGGTGGGGGTGAAGTTGGGGAGGAATTTGCGAGTGGTGCTGTTGATGGTGGTGCTGCCGTTGATGGTGGTGATGCTGTTGACGTTGAAGTTGATTGTGCCTGGTCATCATATGTTTCCCCTGATTGAACTGATGAAATTCAGCCATATTTTGAGTGCCGGCGTAGAATGTATGGAAGTGTGGGGGGCTGAGGCCCATCAAGAGTTGTTGCTGTTGCTGTTGCTGTTGCTGTTGCTGTTGCTGTTGCTGTTGCTGTTGCTGTTGCTGTTGCTGTTGCTGTTGCTGTTGCTGCTGTTCGACCATTAACCCCCCCCCGCCGTCAGCTCCCGGGGATTGCCCCAAGCCTCCAGCGCCTCCAGCGCCTCCTCCACCTGCGGCACCACTTCGGTTTACAACATTGCCCGACACCAACAACGGGCCACCTCCTCCCCCCCCTCCAACTCCTACCCCAGCTCCACTAGCATTATTGTGATGCGTGGGAGAAACGTGGCGCCAATTGTTCTGCGCCAGCTGACTCTGAGCTAGCTGGTGCTGCGACACGCCCCCGATGCTGTGGGTGTTAATGAGAGAGGGGTGTTGATGGTTTTGGTGGAGGGGGGAAGTGGGATGAGGGGACCCATGGTGAGAGTGCGTAGGACTGTGATTCTGAAACGCAGATGCTATCGCCTTCGTGTAACTCGTCGTCATATTCACATAGGTCGACTGCTCTGGAAACTCGAGCATCTTGGTGAAGATGAGGTGAACACAGTTCACACATGAAAGAAGATCGCCAGTCACAGAAACGATTCGCTAATTGATTGCAGGAGAAGAATTAGAAAAAGAGATTAAGCTTGCTAAGGAAGCGCTCGCTAGGCCTTTCAAATTCGCTAAGCGCTAAGCGCTAAGCGCTAAGCGTTAAACGCTCTTAATGTTTCTGTTTCTCACCTCCTTCGTCGCAACGCTAGCCATCTCTTCTTTCTGCGCCAACTGAATCTTTGTCCCACTCCTTTCGGCTATAGCTTTTATATTAACACCAGCACGCCCAATTATCATTCCGCAGCAGGGGGAGGGAATCAAGATACGGACCAGATATTTAGGAGAGGAAGACGAAAGCTCTGGTTCGGGCGGAGAGGAAGAACTTTCCTTCTCCCACTCCTCACTCTTCTCTGAAGTTGTTCTAGAAGTGTTATGCAACGGGGGCTGTGGCATGGAACCGTTGGAAACTTCCATGTTGGGGCCAATTGCCTCTGCGTCAGCATCTCCAGCCGTCTCAGTCTTGCGCTTGGTCTCAGATTTGGTCTCAATTTGGGCCTCAGTCTGAGTCTTAGTCACTGCACTACTCTCACTCTGGAGATTCCTATCCGCCTCCACAACCAACTCTGAAGTGGTATCGAGGTTTGCCGTCGAGGAGGATGTCTCCATCTTCCCGACAGCCTTCGTTTCAGGCATTGTATCGTCATCAAGACTGGTTGACGACGACGACGTTGCGAGCAGATCAACCTGAGACGTTAAGGCAGCAACATCCTGGTCAGAACCCACCACATTGTCAAGGTCCGAATGGTTGGGAGGAAGAGGCACACTCTGCATGCGATCACCAGTGGAGTTTAGACACTGTTGTTGTTGTTGTTGTTGTTGTTGTTGTTGTTGTTGTTGTTGTTGTTGTTGTTGTTGTTGTTGTTGTTGTTGAAATATTTAATATCGTAGCGAGGAGGAAAAAAGTCAGAAAAAAGAAGAAACAATTACATCAAGACAAGCTCACGCCAATAACTCACCTCCCTAAATTTCCTTAGAATGGCCTCCAAGCCTGCCCTCATGAAATCCTCTTTCGCTGCGATCAAGCACACCCTCTCATTTGTACCTGGAAAATAATCCCCAGACTGACTTATCTTGATCCGACAAGATGTTGACTGCTGCAGCTCGGCAATAGCCTGCCCAGACTTCCCGATTATACACCCTGCTGTGTTGTTTGAGACAAGGATCTTCAGAAATTTATCATCAGGCGCAGAACGAGAGACCCTCACATAATTTAATTGCCCAGATTGTTCGTAGGGGACGTGAGGCGGTGTGGCAGATGTATCAGACGACGGGACACGCGACATTTAATAGCCTTTTACTGTTATACAGTTAATATTGTGGGACAACGGTAAATGTATACGGTGGGCAGACTAAACCCTTCGTTTAAATAATGTAGGGATTATAATTGAGACGATTTTTAGTCTGGTCCCTTCTGGATGTGTCCTTTTGACCTTCAGATGTCTAAAGGTTTAGTTTTACTTTCTAGGTGGTAGAAATTTGTGGGTTTCTTTGAGCAGATGGGCGTGTTGTTGTGGATTTCTCCGCTGCTGGCCGGATTTCAACGAAGTCGGTGAATTTATATCACTCTTTTCCCTTCCTTTTTTTCGAAATTTCCTCCTCTACACGTGGAGGTAGTATGAGGGAGGGGTAGGGGACAAAGATCGGCACCACTTGGTGTTTCCAGAAATTCAACACCAAAAAGAAGTTGCCACACGGACAGGTTTCTATAATTGTGTAGATGCAAAAGCTCTTTTTTTGAGAATTGATGCGACCGATGCGGTCACCGAGGTATATTTGACACGCACGTGAATTTTCAAAGCAAAATTCGAAATTATTTTGGATGGACAGACACACAAAAAACAGTGGGGAAGTAGGGAGGGGGAAAATTGCCTGGAGTGGTGCAAGGAGAACAGGACGAGGTGTTGATTAACGTTGAAAGGGTGGTGGTGGGGGGGCAGGACGCACCACGGAGAATGGAGAAGTTGAAAAAAAAAGCATCGTAGTCTTTTGGGATGTTAGTATAAGACTGTTAAAAATCACAAAAAATCACCAATAGAAACACACAACACAAAACTCCATCACATTTTACAAACAAAAACAACGAGAAGCGAAGTGAAAGTGAAGCCAAAAATTCTCCCCTTGGTGTCCTGTTTTTGTCATCAAATGAAACCGTCTCATACAGCTTCTCATACAACTAACTCCGTTTCACTTGCAAGTTCACCACTTGCAGAAACAGAATCATTCATTCCTCAGTAACAAAGCCATTCTCCTCCATCCACTGGTCATTATAAACCTTACTAAGATACTTGATTCCGCTGTCGCAAAGAATAGTGACAACAGTGACAGGTTCTTCGCTCTCCTCAACAATTCTCTTGGCGGCTTCAACGTTGAGGCCGCTTGACCCTCCAGCACAGATGCCCGTCTTCTTTGCAATTTTCCGGCACATTGACATTGTCTCATTGTCGCTGACTTCCACCACACCATCGACAACGCTAAGATCTAAGGAGCCCGGGATGTTGTTTTTTCCAACTCCCTCAACCAAAAATGGCTTCTCAGGTCCAAGCTCTCCAGTCTTGAAGTAGTTCTTGAAGACACTGCCAGAGGGGTCTGCCAGAATGACCTTGACAGAGGGTTTATTCTCCTTCAGAAAGGTACCAATACCGCTGATAGTCCCACCAGTACTACCGGCGGCAACAAAGTGCGTTACATCGCCATTCGTTTGCGCCCAGATCTCAGGGCCAGTGGATCTGTAGTGACCCTCTGGGTTGTTCAGGTTGTTATACTGATCGACGCTAAACCAGCTGGGGTTCTCTGTAGCCAGATCTGTCTCCATTTGCATGTAGCACTTGCCCTTAGGAGCGATTATAAGCTCAGCCCCATAGGCACGGATAGCTTGCCGTTTCTCTTCCGAGCACTTTTCGTTGGTGATGATCACGGCCTTGTAGTTCTTCATCGCACACATCATTGCCACGCTGCAACCCGTGTTACCGCTGCTGGCTGCAACCACGGTCATTCCGGGTTTCAATTCGCCGCTGTCTTCAGCAATTTTGAAGATGTTTGCCGTTATCCTGTCTTTCATTGAGTAACCAGGATTGAAGAACTCAACTTTCCCAAGAATGTAGCTCTCTGGATTCTTAGGGTTGGCCACCGGCGTCAGGTCAACAAGAGGAGTGTTGCCAATGAGGTCAAGAGCCGTAGGGTACCTGTTCTTCCCCTGATCCACGATGCTTCCCTCACGGTACGTCCTAGTTTTCCGACCAATTCTCTCCCATCTTTCTTCCTCAATAGCCGAGACAGCCTTGACCTCACTCGTCCGCACTTCACCGGACTTATCAGTAACTCGGTCGGTGGTCGAAGAGAAGAGAGCACTCGACTTCGACGAAAGGGGCCGGATAAACGAAACTTGGGTTGCCACAAATGATTCACTTGCTGGTAGGGTGACAAAGAAAACCAGCACCATTGATAAAATCGACTCCATCATCTTGCCGGAATCGTATACTTCTTTTTCGTATTGTCGTCGTTGTATTTGGTGGGGGAATGTTCTGGAAAACCAAACTTTCTTTCAGCATGGGGCGTGGGTAACAACTGTGAATGACTTCGAGTTTTTATTATGTGAG
>Ga0115554_1002107_pt1 | contig 13881 bp, 9 predicted proteins | sample COGITO_mtgs_1104_3_FD_87283 | JGI IMG/M metagenome (GOLD analysis project Ga0115554, IMG submission 87283) | Pelagic marine microbial communities from North Sea - COGITO_mtgs_110404 | ecosystem: Environmental > Aquatic > Marine > Epipelagic | place: Germany:Helgoland, sampling site Kabeltonne... | reverse complement strand
TTTTACAATTTCTAAAGTTTTTGTCAACACACAAAAGCTCACACAACGAATTAACCATGGATGTCAAGAAGATGAAGTACGTAAACGTCACTGCAGACCAATTTATAGCATAGTTATGTCTCTGTCTTCTGCCAGTTCACTGCTGCACCCGCCCAATATCTCTTTTCGCCACATAATCTTACACAATCTTCACACACTATCGCTCTCCCACAGGGTTGCTGAGCTGAAGGCAGCTCTGACAGAACGTGGCCTGGACACTACTGGTCTCAAGGCTGATTTGCAGGTGCGTCTGCAGGAGGCACTCGATGACGAAGAGTTTGGGGGAGGGGGAGCAGAGGAGCCAGCAAAAGAGGCCCCTGCTGCTGAGGAGCCTGTCGTCGAGGAGCCGATCGCTGAAGAGCCAGTTGCTGAAGAGAAAGCGGACGATGTCGTGGTTGGCGACGTTGCTGCTGATGCAGAAAAGGTTGAGGAGAAAGTTGAAGAGGAGGAGGAGGTAAGGAGAATTGAAAAAAATCACCTCATACCTTTTATCGCGCGCGCGCTGACACAAGTGAACACACAGTCCGCACCGGAGGAGGTTAGCGAGGAGCAAAAAAAGTTGGACGAGCACGAGGCGAAGAAGAAGGCTCGCGCTGAGCGGTTTGGTATCCCCTATGTGGCGCCTAAGCCCAAGCCTCAGCAGAAAAATAACAACAAAAACAAAAACAAGAAGAGGAAGAATGAGGGCGGCAACGGCAACGGCAACAACAACGGCAACAACAACAACAACAACAACAACAACAACAAGAAGAACAAGAAGCCCAAACAAGAGAAACCTCGCCGAAGCAAGGAGGATCTCCAGGCAGAAATCGCCATGAGAGAGAAGAGGGAAAAAAGGTTCGGGCAAACTGACAAAGGGCTTGATGCGCTGAAGGCCGAGCTGCGTAGATATACCTTTGGCACGTGAAAAAGACCGGGTAAATATAGCTAAGCATTAAGTTCGATATTTCGAGAAGCTGTGGAGACAAGTCCCTTTCGTTTTTTTACAATTTTTAGCATTTTTTTTATTATCTCTTTGGCTTTTTCGCTTTAGCGTTGCTGTACAATAATATTCCACCACTGACAATTACGCTGCTAATGCCTCTATTAACAGTGAAGCATTGGGAGGCTTGACGTTCGCAAAACAGCAAAGCGCTGATTGCAAAGGTTGAAATTGCTCGACAGGACTGCAAAACACCTACTGAAACTGCACCAGCATTTTTGACAAGATTGAAGTAGTTGACAGCGTGAATCATCTGTGACGTCATTAACGCGAGGGAGCAGACGACAATTATCCCCCAATCACCACCAGCATCAATAACCCTATCTTCCACCACCCTGTCCCACTCCGGAAAAGTGTAAAAGCACATGTAAACTCCGCATACCATGGTGCTCACAGCCCCGCATTTCTCCGCCAGTTCCTTGCCCGTCGGCGCGCCTGGGAGTGTCTGCACCGTCTCAGCAAGTATGTAGTTGAAAGCAAAGCACCAGGAGCCAATAAGGGTCATGAACATTCCAAGGAACGTAGTGTGTAGCTGTATGGTCGGTTGGTGAGTGAGTGAGTGAGTGAGAGAAAAAGGAACAACAAAAGCAACAACAAAAGCAACAACAAAAGCAACAACAACAACAAGCAACAACAACAACAAGCAACAACAACAACAAGCGACAGGTTTTCTTTTCACTCACCTCTTTTGTTTCACTTGCAAGGTCATCACTACCAGCTCCAAAAAGTCGCCGAGCCCCATCAACCCCACCAACCTCACCCTCGCCGCTGACCAACCGACTAACCCCCGTAAAATTCCCAATAACCGCACTGCGCTCATCCCAGATTTTCTGCAGCGCCCCTCGCTGCTCTCCCCCCGTATCTCCCCCTAAAATGCCGCGATCGAAGTGCGCTCCGTGCGCTCCGCCCTGCGACGCCGCGCTGCAAACCAATCCAAACATTATCACAAAGAGGGACACCCAGGCTGTTTTTCCCAACTCCTTACCCAAAAAAATGACCGACAAAAGAGCCGCCCAACACACGATACTCGAGTGAATCGTCATGTAAATCCCCGATCCGGCCCAACTCAGCCCAATCATACCCAAAACGCTCCCCAAGAAATCGCAAGCGATCATTAAATTCACAGCCGCCCCGAGGGGAAGGCGGTGGACAAATGTCATTTTCTTTTTGCCGTTGTTGTCATTGCTTAGATAGTTTGGCGTGGTCGTAGTGGAACGGTGGCGACGCGAAGACACGTTGTGGTTGTGCAGAGGAGATTGAGCCTCGGAGGGAACGGACGAGGACGAGGACTCTCCTCACCGGCAAGCAACGCAATATCTTCACCCATTCCCATTCCCATTCCCATTCCCATTCCCATTCCCATTCCCATTCCCTCCTCATGGTCATTTGATGTGTGCTCAAAACCCTTCACAGAAACCCGAGGAGTCAGCATATCATCATTAGGATTAGGGAGAATACTGTCCTCACTCGAATAAACCCCTTTGCCCCCTTTGCCCTTCCCCCCGTCTTCAGCAACACCTGAATGACGATCATCTTTCTCAACATCCTCCACTTTATTGCTACCTCCTCCCCCAAAAACCCAACCAGGCAGAAAAGCCACACTAAACATGCCAATGTAGTTCAGACCGGCCAAAATTAAAGTTTTCTGATCGTCCAAGCCCTGGTAGGACAACACTTGACACATTACGGTAGAGAAGACACCCGTGAACAGGTAGGAGACGTAGTGGGCTGAGGCGGGGATCCGGAATGACAACATTGTCGAGTTTGTCGAGGTTTGATCTGGATTTGTAGGGCTCATACTTCTATGCTACCCATATCATAGACTCATAGACTCCTATTTGTGCGAGGGGGTATTTTTTCAAGACGTTTTTCAATTGAGGCCACTCCCCTGATTAAAGCTCAAATAAAAAAAGCGAAAAAAAGGCACTTCATTACATTCCCCTGTGGTCTTGGAAGCTCTCTCACCTTTCGCAGGCCGAGAGACCATCGTTGACGATCTAACAGTTCACGTAACCGGCGAACACATAGTGCAAATACATTAAACCCCCCGTCTTTACTGCAGGAAATCGAGCGACTTCGTTATTCTGTCCCTCGAGCTTCACCATGAACCTCCTCCTTACCCTCCTGCTACCCCTCTTATCTTCGACTACCTTCGCCTTCTCCCCAATCACCCCTTCGAAAAAGACCGCGTCGATGGTTCTCAGGGCAGAAATGCCCCGCGTGGTCGTCACTGGAATGGGCATTACAAGCTGCCTGGGGAACAACATTCAAGATGTAAAGGAGGTGAGTCCCGATTTTGACGACGGGTCGTCGACGGCACAATTGCTACGTAGAACTCTACTCCTCCTTATCGAGGTTGACGTCCCGTGATTGATTGATTGATTGATTTAATTCTTCATGATTTAATACTCACCGAATTAATAAACTCACCGAAATGAATCATCAAGAGCCTCTACAATTGCAAATCGGGCATCACCTTTAGCCAGGAGTATGCGGACTTGGGCATCAAGAGTCAGGTCCGAGGTCGTCCAGATTTGACCGACGAGGATTTCAAGGCGCTTATCCCCAAGAGCAGCATTCGCTTCATGGGTCAGAATGCTAAGTACGCTTATATTGCATTGGAACAAGCTTTAAAAGACAGTGGGCTCCAGCCGGCAGGTGAGTAAGAAACGAAATTGTTTTTACCGGCAGCCGTCATCGAAAGAGCGCTACCATTACCGTGCCGCGATACCGCGGTGTTTTCAAAACTAATTGTCCTCTGCATATTTGTCTTTTTGTCTTTTTGTCTTTTTTCTCGTCTCATCCAGACTACGAGGAAAACCCCCGGGTTGCCTCTATCTTAGGCCAGGGGGGGACCTCGATCCAGGATATTACCGAGACTGTCGATGCCGTTAAGTCAGGGAAGCCTAGGTGGAAAAACAAGGTGGGGCCGTTCAGAGTGACAAGGAGCATGGGTAGCACTGTTAGCGCCGTCCTTTCCACCGCCTTCAAACTCCAAGGACCGAGCTACAGCATTAGTTCAGCTTGCTCCACTGGTGCGCACTGTATTGGAACAGGCATGGAACAGATTATGCTTGGAAAGGCAGACGTTGCCGTCTGTGGTGCAGGGGAGAATGAGGGCTGGGAGTTCACAAGTATGTTTGACTGCATGGGGGCATTAAGGTGAGAGGAAGCGACCGCGAAGCGACCGCGATTAGCACCGTCAATTTTGTGTACAATTTTCCGTAAATTTTGCCGCATTCTATTTACTGCGTTGATCTCGAGCCGCAGAATGGCTCTGCCTGCGGCGGGGGGCATTTTTGCATTGACATTCCACTCCTACCTACAGTACCACTGACCTTACCCAACTCCCAACTCCCAACTCGCAACTCCCAACTCCCAACTTCCAAACTCGTAACCCAACTCCAACTCAACTTCAGCACCGGCCGTAACGATACCCCTGAATTGGCCTCTCGTGCGTTTGACACCTCCCGCGATGGCTTCGTAATTGCCGGCGGTGGAGGCGTCTTAGTCCTCGAGTCCCTCGAACACGCCAAAAAGAGAGGCGCGCGAATTTACGCCGAACTAACTGGCTACGGAGCGAATAGCGACGGGTACGACATGGTCGCTCCTAGCGGCCTTGGCGGGCAGCGTTGCATGAAGCTGGCGATTGAGCAGGCAAACAAAATCGGCGGGGAGAAGCCAGTTGATTATGTCAACACGCATGGTACCTCAACACCTGTTGGGGATGTCATGGAGTTGTCGGGCATCAAGAAAGTCTTTAGCGAGATTGGGTATCAACCTAATGTCGGGAGCACCAAGAGTTTGAGCGGACATGCACTGGGTGCGGCTGGCGTGCACGAAGCGATTTACACTCTTTTGATGATGGAGGTGAGTGCCAGCTGTTTCCACACACCTTTTCTCCCATTTTTCTATTAGCGCGCTATTACTTGTTTCCCCAATCGCAAAAACCTCTTTCTTCGTGCCACTTTCATGCCAACTGATTCAATTTGCCAAACAAATATCTTCGCGCCCCAGAATGATTTCATGGCTGAGAGTGCCAACATTGATGAGCTGGTGGAGGAAGCTGAGGGGATGAACATTCTCACCTCGCGGAAAGATGCGAGCTTCTCCAGGGCCATGAGCAACAGCTTTGGATTCGGGGGTACCAACTGTGCTCTAATCTTTGACAAGTTTGTCGACTGAGAAGGGGCCTGGTTTCGTTTATTTCGAGTAGGACTTATTGGACAAATGACAAGAGAAATTGTGAGGCTATTTACGGCCAGCCACCACCTTAGCTAGGCAAACATTTAATTTACAAAATTATTACTCGGCAGTCTTCGTCGCTTCTGTAACCCCCGCTTTATTTTTGAGGGCATCCCAGTCAATCCCCCCACTCGGAATGTTTTTAACTTTATCGACCACGCCTTTTATATCCTCCTCTATTGCACCCTTTGCGATCTTCTTAATTTCCTCTTGGCGTTCCTTGCTCAATGGCTTGTTATCGTCGCCACTAGCATTATTTGCAGCCGCATCGATGTCTTTCTTCAACTCCGTCTTTATCTCCTCAGTCTCCTTCTTCAGCTCCGTCCTTATCACCTCCGTCTCCTTCTTCAGTTCTTCATTTTTCCCAGATACTTCCTCAACGCTCTTCTTGATTTCAACCAAGCTGACTTCAGTCTTTTCATCCAGTTTGATTACACTGCCCTCCGCCCCCTTGACAGCTGTCTCGATGTCCCCAAGCATGGTCTCGACGTCTTTCCTCACCGCGCCCGTCTCATCAGCAATCAACTGAACCATTTCTCGATGTTCGGTTTCCCCTGCCATCCTCATGCTTTCTGTGGCGGTACGTAGGTTATCTTCGGTCGTCGTCCGGAGTTTGTTGTTCGTCTCCTCGACCTCGCCCTTAAACTTGACCAGCTCATCATCCACCCTCTTACCCTCAGCCTCCCTCATCTCATCGAGCCTTTTAGTTTCATTTTCGAATGTCTGCTCCAACCTCGCAAATTCATCTTCGACCCTCGACTTCTCATCATTCATGCGCGATTCAACCGCAGTAAATTTGCTGTCCAATCTAGCCGTCTCGCTATTCATTCTGTCGGTCTCGATGTTTTCATGGATCTTATCAATGATAAACCTCATTGCATTCTCGCTCGCGTTCCTGCACTTTTCTTCTTCTCTCACGCTGACATCCTCAGCACGTCTTTCTTTCACCTCCTTTTCTATCGCCTTGGCCGCAGAATTTTCAACAACCTGGACGTAATTCCTAACACTATCAACCTTGTTCTCCAGATTATTTTCGGACTCCCATAAACTGTCGATCCTCTCGTCAAGTCGGACACACTCACTCGTGCGGGCTTCAATTTCCTTTTCCTCCCCTGATTTGCGCTCTCTAGACTCCTTTTCGATCGATTCCTTGCGCTCAAGTTCTTCGCTGTCGATTGCCTTGATTCGCTCCTTCATTTCGACTTCAACCGCATCTCTCCTTTCCTCTCTTTCGTTGTCAATGGCCTTGTCAACACGCTCGATTTCAGTTCTCCTGGTCTCCACCTCCTCCAATAAACTATTGTTGAGTTCTTTGTCGCCTGCAATGCGGTGTCCTGTCTCCAACACGAGCTTGTCTTTGAGCTCGGTTGTATTGAGCCGAATTTTGTGGATATCGTACTGCAACTCACGGTGTCCGTCCATAATCTCCTGGTCGCCCAGGCGATCCGCAATCATCCTTAGCACATTTCTGCTCTCCTCTCGCGCCGCAGTGGCCGCAAATTTAATATCGAGCTCATTTTTGTTCGATCGATCGGCTTCGATCCTAACCGCCTTCTCTTGGTCAATCCACTCCGCACTCTTTGCGAGAACGAAATCCTTGTCACGTGCGTCCGCCTCTAACAATGCCGTCTTCGCGGAATTGATGAGCTTCTCGGCTGTCGCCCTAGCGTCGTTGACATCTGCCATTCTATCGCTAACTTCCTCGCTGAATGTCGCCTTCATCAGCGACCGAAGAGTATGCGCCTCAGCGAGAATTCGCTGGCCCAGCTTCTCCTCTGCTTTACACGCGCGGCTCTCTATCATTTGTTTCAGTGCGGTACGCTCCTTCTCAGCAAACTGCGCGTCCTCATTAAGCTTGATCTGAACCTCCGTGAACTCGCTGTCAGTCTTCCTTCTCTCCTTCAAAATATCGGATTCTACCTTCTCGGCGATTCCAACTCTAGCGGCTGTCTCGGCTTGCAGGCCCTTTCGAACCCCGTCAACCTGCTCGCTCAGAACTGATCGGACTGCCTCAATGTGAGCGCTTATGTTGGCGTTCTTCTCGTTCGCGACACTGTCTGCATACGACTTTCCGACAGTCAACGAACTCGCGATGTCGCTCGTGACTGTAGAGTAAATCTCGGTGTCATGCGCTCTCGCAGCAGCCAGCGCCTCTTCAAACTTCTTCACCAGATTCTGCTCGCACTCGAGCTTCAGCATGTGCGTATCACTCTTGGCCGTCTCCTGGGTTGCCTTGATGTCATCTTTTAGCAAGCCCATCATTAACGCCTCCTTCTTCTCACGAATTTCTGTAAGCTCGCTTTCGCTGGCGGATCGCTCTTCCTTCTCGGCCGCGATAAGCTGATCAATTTTATTATCCAGCTTTTCTTCATTCTTTCGCGCGGTCAAAATCTCATCGCTAACCCGGGAAGCATTTTCCCCCACCTCCGCTTGGACCTTGTTGACGATCTTGTCTGTTTTTTCCAAGTGAGCAGCAACGTGGTCGATTAAATCTCTGCTTTCCCGCTGGACCTCTTCCACGTGGTTCGTAAGCTTATATACCTTCTCTTCCATCTTAGTAATACTATCCTCCAATGTTTTCTTGACAGTCTCGCAATTTTTGAGAGCGAATTCGTTGCACTGCTTGCATGCCTTCTCGATCAGCGACGGAATATCATCCAGCCTGTCATGCACTTTGCCAATCTCGACCCCCATCAACTCGTTCGTGCTCGCAGAGTCACTCCGTAACTCCTCTCCCAGAGAACTTATCGCTAATCCCAGCTTGTCACTCGCACTTCGTCTGGCGGTGATTTCAGCGGATACAACCTCCCTCAATTCTTTAATTTCTCCACTGTGCTGCTTCAGTCCACTCTCAACAACAACGCTTACTCCCTGCACGCTCGCGGCCGTAATCTCACCGATTCGCTTCTCAGCCTTGCTAGTGCTCGACTGAATGTTAACGACTTCTGCGCTCAGCTCTCTGAGATGTTCTGTGGTTTTGGCTGTCATTGCCTCGTGTTTTTTCTTCAGGGCAATGGTCTCTAGTTTCGCAACCTCCATCATATTGTCCAAGAATTTGCTGGTTTCTTTTTGCTCCTCTTCGATACGCTTTCTCCGGCTGTCGGCGTCCATATTAACGGCATTCTCTATTCGCCCTATTCGATCCTCAAGCATATTCGTCATGACCTTTTCTCGCTCCTCTATTATGCTCTTGAAAAACTTGGTCTTGTCATCGTTCGCTTCGTTCCCCTCCCGCCGGGCCTCCGCTTCCTGAATAATATTGGTCCTCACTTTGTCTATCTCCTTTCCTATTAATTTCCGTACCTCTCCGTCGTTACTCGCGAACTCGACCTCCAGTTTTCTCCTGTTCTCCTCCTCAGCGTTCAGTTTGTAAGTGAGCTGCTTTACCTGCCTTTGTAGCTCGTCTATGATTCCCTTTGCTTTGTCCAAACTGCTGCTGTGAACGACCTCGGTCTCATTCTGCACTCCAATTAGATTCGATGTTCTGCTTTCGTTTTGCTGTACTGAATTCTCGAGGACGCCGATCCTGCTGGCGAGTTGGTCCTCTAATTTGGTCTGCACCTGACGCATCTGTTCAATCCTCATGCTCTGCTCAGTCATCGCTTCCGCAAGTCTTCGCGCTCGGTTATCTTCGCTTTCTTGTCTGAGTCGCTGGTCCTCTTCCCGAGCTTGGAGCTCAGCAATGGCCGCACTGGCGTTCTTCTCAGCATTACCATTTTTCTTCCTCTCGAATTCAGCACGCCACGCCCGATTCTCCAGCATCTCCGTCTCAGCAACTCGCAGTCTGTCTCTCATCGATGATATGGACTCGCTGTCTTTCTGGTGCTGGTTAACGAGCTGTCCAAGAGGGAGGGGGTTGAGTTCCGGAGTGTGAGAGACCGGAGTCTTGTTTCGTGAGAGAAAACGGAAATTCTCCCGACGCGCCGCTACTCACCATTGCTGTATGCTTCGCATAGTCGCTTCGATTCTTCTGAAGCTGATCTGAAAGCCACTTTACGGTCGATTCTGTGCGTTGCTGGTGACCCATAAAATTGTTCATTTGTTGTCGCAAGTTGTTTAATTCGTTGTTGTTGTTGCTGTTGTTGTTGCCGATGTTGTTGCGCCGATTACGGCGTTGGTCTTCGAGGTTATTGTTTGGTGCCACTGGAGGCTCACTGATCTGATCGTTGAAACTCTGCAGTTGCTGGTCAAAGTTACCGTAGCTATTGTAGTCACTGTAATTCACCTTGTTGTTGTAATTTTTGCCCTCAAATTGGCTCCCCTGATACACTCCCAGGACATCTTTTACCCCACTTTCATAGCTTTTACCCTCCCGTCTGACATCGCTATGCCTCCGTTCCCTAGGATTGTTCGCATCCGTGATACTCCGCATCCCCATCCCAATTCCTCTTGGACTCATCAATTTGTTCTGTCTCACAGGTGGAAGTGGCGCAAGGAGAAGTTCGTTTTGATTGTCGTAATCTGGTGTCTGGGGAAGTTCTCTCACAAATCGGCCGTCACTTTTTTTGTCAAGGGCATGCTGACGATTCTGTTGCTTTACCTGGGCATCTAAAGAAGCGAGGTAAGCTCTTTGACGGGCTTTGATTGCGGCTCTGTCCTCATTTCCGCCGTCTGAACGAAACATGGCGAGGATGTTTGAGATTTGTAACTGTTAGTGGGAGTTGAGCCTTTATACTATCGCATTTATTGGGTACTTGGTCAGTTTCTTCTGTTGTTGCAAAAGGTTGAAAAAGGAAACGGCTCAAAATTGGTGTCTTGTTTTGATCACTAAACTCCGTTTAACCGATCTGCGCCCGTCATAGCGGCACTAAACACGGCTCAGAAGAGTATAATAATCATCGAAAGCCCACACACGCCCCACTTGCCCAGCCCGTAATATTCTAGCCAACTCCAAATCACAGATTAGCAACATGGACCGTAGCATCCGCCTCTCGTTTGAAAACGCTTGCAGCACTGCCCGTGAATCTCTAACCGAAGCGGAGCCATCTAAAAGGTTGGAAAAGCGAGAGAAATCACTGCAGCTGCTCACCTCTGCGTTGTCCCTGTTGAAAATGTGCCGTACGGCAACGTGCCACCCGGATGCTCTTCACCTTCGTTCCCCCGAGCTACTCGTCGTGGCGGCTGAGTCCTGTTTGGAGTGTGGCGAAGTCGCGAAGGCTAAAGAGTGCGCCGAGGACTTTTTCAAGCAGAAAAATTGCAAGGACCAATATCATGTGAGGGCTCTCTTCACAATGGCCAGGTGTGAGGCGCAGCTCCCACCGGCTACTCCACCTCCCCTAGGTACTCCAAAATCGATGACTGACTCGACGCAGTTAAATGGCGCGGAGGAAATAAGGAGGGTACTTAGGGCGACAAAATATATCACTCGGGCTTTGGAGATTGCTCGGGGTAATGGCTCTTACAAATTCCTAATTTACAACGGGAGCGTCCACTTCTGGAATATTTGCCGGCTTTCCATGAGAGAGGGGGCCCGTAGATACTTGGCTAAGCCGCTCACCTATGTTTGCGACTGTTTGAACGAGATCGACGACGATGATTGGAGGTGGAGGATTCAGCTCAATTCCGAGCTGGTAAATGCTTTAGACGAGGCCGGGGAGCTGAGCTCTGCAGCCAATCGAGTAAATGCCGTTATTCAATTGGCCATGACTTTGGCAACAAAAGCAAATGACGAGCTTGCTGAAAAGGAGGCAGATTGTGAGGGATGTAGCGCGCGCATCGGTAACATTGTCAAGGCGATACGAAAACTCAGCGGGGAGGAGCTCGAAAATGGCATCGACGGCGACGTGGATGGCGCAGGGGACGAGGAAAAGAAACAAGGCGGTAACGACGACGATGGCGACAACGACGAAGAGTTTGCGAATGTATCTCTCCAAAGCCTTGAGGAGACCCTTTTGGTTGCTGAGCAACAGCTCGCCAAACTCGATGATATCAAAGTCGAAGCCAGTGCCGCGGCCAAGTCAGCTGCCGAGATTTGCGAGAAGACCGCACTCCTTCGCTTACACGTCGGTCGAAACGCGCCGACCAATGGGGATTGCAAAAAGATTCTCGACGAGGGTGAGAAGGACAAGTCAATGTTCCAGGATGCGGAGAAAGCAGACTTGAAGATATTGCTACAGAAAATCAAGAGCGGAATTTTGGATGGCAAGGACGACAAGGACAAGAAAGAGAATGTGGAGAAAAATCTTAGTGCCGTCTTATCCCAGCTGACACCCGAGCAGCCCACGGACCAAGACCCCGGCGACAAAGACAAGAACAAGGAGGTGTCTGTACAGCTCGATGTTGCCGAGTATGTTGTTGACTGTGGGAACCTCGCCTCCAAGTTTGGCTTCGACTCTCTGGCTCAACAGTGTGTAGATTTGTGCAAGACGGGCAAGTTCATGGGGAGCCCTCACTTTAGAATCAAGCTGGACTTTCTCAAGAGTGCAGTGCTTGCGAAGGAGCTTGACGGAAAAAAATCGCTCAAGGAGGACCTGGTTCCGGGAATCGATGGCAAAAACAGCAACGCCAACGAGAAGAAGAACGCAGCCTCAAAAAAGAAAGACCTTCTGAAACCCGCCAAACTAGACGCCCGTCACGTAGACGCTTTAAAGCTGAGCCGGCGCGTCGAGGCCTTGAAGCTACTCGACAGGACGTTGATGTCAGCTCGCCGGTTGGGCGACCCAGATCTGCTGCAGGAAGGGGCCGTTCTGGCCTGGAACTTGGGTCTTCCTCTGCTCCAGCCCCACCTCCGAAAGCATGCGCACCGCGTCTTTACCCTCGCTGCCCAAGTTTTGTCGGAGATTTCATCTCCCCTGGTTCGTTTACGAGCAATGCTGCATTACGAGGTGGCGAAGTGTGAGCTCGCAAGCGATTTCCTCGCTAAAGCGAGCAAGCACGTGACGGACAGTATCAATCAAGATTACGGGGAAATTGACGAAGAGAGGGTGATCGCCCCAGAGCTAACATTGGATGAGCCCGAATGCTACGAATCGATTCGGGAGCCTACCAGCGATGAGGTCAGTGCTATGGATAGCAACAACGACAAATTGCGGAGCCTCGACAGGTACACGCTTCCCATGGTCAAAAAACTCGAGCTTCGAACCAGTATTTACAAGGAGCCGAGCAATTTGGAGGAGAAAGCACTTCTACAATTGGAGCAAGCAAAAGAGGTCAGTGATGTTGGTTTGCAGCGAACCTTGTTGGAAAAGAGCGCGCTGTGGCTCAGAGAGGCTGCAAATGGTGGTGGAGGGGGGACTGGCGAAGGTGAAGCGGATATGGACGGCGTCGGTGGGGTGTCGGGCGGTGGAGGAGGCGGCGTGAATGGTGACGATGTTTCAACAGCAACCTCTGCTTATTCGCTGGCAGAACTCTGTGACGTCAACTCCAAGATCAGCAAGGGTGAAGGAGAGCCCATGGTTGCACCATCTCCTACGCTAAAGCGCCAGACCTCGCTATGGTCCGACATTGTCAGCATGGCCTGGGATTTGCGCCACGTTGAATTGGTCCGGACTGGCTCTGTTCCTATTTTGTCGAACATTTGGCACCCTAAGAATAACAGGGAGTTTGTTGTACTGCAGGTTAAGTGTCAGTTTACGCTCGCAGAGAGCATGGTAGAGTCGCTAAAGAACACGAGTCTACCGCCCATTCCCATTGCGACAAGTAACAAGGAGGACGGGAAGGACGGAGAAGACGACCTAGCGGCTACGTTAAAAAAGCGTACAGATCCCCGTGCCCTGGGAGTAAAATGTGAGCGAGGATCGCTGCTCTCTCCTCCCGAAGCGTGGGCCGACAGAGCTGACGAGCTCAAAGTGAGGGTCGTCGGGGCTATCAGCGCGGGTATCCAGAGAGCCAAGATACTTGGAAGCTCCGGAGGGTTTTTGGTCGAAACAGGGGCTGTACTGTTGTGGAATTACCATATTCACATCTTCAGGGCTCAGGCGTACAGCAGTATCATGGTAGAGCTCACCGAGGCTTTGAAGGTTGCCCATGAGGCGCTGATTGAAGTTGGAAGCAAGGATGTGGAGTTGATGGCTTATCTAAGCGAGGCGCTTGCCCTCTCCAGCGAGAGTGTTGGTGATCTGGCGGGTGCTGAGTCGTGGTGCATGTCCACCATTCCTTTGGGTGAGCGGCCCATGCAAGTCAAGAGGCTTGTTGTTATTTTGGCGAGGATTAAATACAACCGGGGGGGCAAGGATTATGCTCCTACTGTCGATGCGAAAGCTGGCCAGGTTGCCAATCCGCTGTTCGAGGTTTGTGCTAATATGACTGTTGTGGGCCAGCTGGCATCCAAGGTTGGCAAGGATGCAAGCGAGGCAGAAAGGGGAAATCTGCTCTCTGCTAGTCTGGGCATATTAAAAAAAGTGAGGGAGGACAGACTCGCCGCCGCGGAAAGTGGTGGGGCTGGCGGGGGCGGGGGTGACGACAAAGGTGAAGAAAAAACGCTGGAGGACGACGAGGAGCAGCTCCAATTCGAGGCGGAACTTTGGGCACGGCTGGCGAAGGAGAGCCTAGGGCAGAATCTGCTTCGCCAGGCACAGTTTTGTTGCAGTTGTTGCATCGAGCAACTCCCCGTTCAGCCGGAATTGCGAAAGCGCGTACCGGTGAATGTCTGGAGGTGGTTCAGCTGTGCAGAGTGC